>TARA_R100001132_G_C3275171_1_pt1 | contig 12577 bp, 9 predicted proteins | sample TARA_R100001132 | Tara Oceans TARA_R100001132 (sample SAMEA2621247) | marine metagenome | biome: marine biome (ENVO:00000447); feature: mesopelagic zone (ENVO:00000213); material: "saline water (ENVO:00002010), including plankton (ENVO:xxxxxxxx)" | depth 800 m | reverse complement strand
GGGACAACCGATTGCCGGCGTCCGGGTTGCCGTTGAAAATATCACATCAATCACCCCGCTGGCGATGTTCGATAACACACCACGGCAGCCAGGAGTTCGCCCTGAGCCGCAGTCGTGTCTGGCTGAGAAGGATGATGTGGTAACGGATGCCGACGGTCGCTGGCGACTCAATAATGTTCCAGCAGACGACCAGCTTCAATTTCATCCCCGTGTGCGAGAGGCCCTGCCTGACGCGCCTGAACTGGGGCTCAAATTAACTCACCCCGATTTCAGTGGTGATATCAGACTGGGACAACTGCAGCGTCAGCAGGGCATCACCCTGGAATCGCTGAGAACTCAAACGGCGACAATTGTGATGCAACGACGTTAAGCGCCTGCTGCGGAAACTGCAGCACATTCATCAGTGGCTCTGCACTGCTCAGGATTTTCACTTCCCGCAGTTGCTCTCTCGCCACCTGTGCCCTTCGGTAAAATAGTTGATTACGCCGGGCGATCCGTTCGCACGTACCGTCAGGCAGTGCCGACCTGCTGTGGGTAACCGATCAGCGCTGGTACGGCTGGACTGTTTTCTGCTTTCACTTTTTGTAATGGAGTTTTTTCATGAGGAGACCAGTCATGTCATCTGCTTTCAGAGGGAGTCTGCCGGTAATAAGCTCTAACTGGCTGTGGCGATACGGGTTGATACAGGGGCGATCCAAGCCTGAACCGGGTCGATGCCGGGGCGGTAGCGGACTGAAGTGTGTCGATCCGCAGGTTATTCGACTGTGAATCGGGAACAAGTGAAAAACAGGAATCGGTCATTTTTGCAAAAATCAGTTGAGTTTTATGGTGCTGGAACAAACTGGTTCAGAAACATTCAGTTGAACAGAAACTGGACACGCGCGCGACTCAGATATAAGAGAATCGCGATCGGCGCGAGCAGGTCAAGTGGAATTTGTTTCGCTGCGGGAAGTCTGATCAGCGGTGGTCTGTTTTCAGGAATCAAAGTGAACCTCAATGAGAGGATCCTGCTGACAGTCGCTCGTCACCCGGATTTAAATTCAACAGCAGGGAGGGTAATCCGGGAACCCGGCAAGAATTTTCCCGGTTTTCGATTGACAGAAATGTAGCCGTGGCTACAATACGACAAAGTGTAGCCCATGCTACATTTTTAAATTTACCACCTTTAAAGAAGTATCAAGGCTTTTCGAATGAATCTATCCCACCAGCAGTTAAAGACTCGTGGATTTACGCTGATTGAACTTCTTGTCGTCATTGCCATCATCGCGACGCTGATTGCTCTGTTGCTGCCGGCGGTCCAGCAGGCACGTGAAGCGGCGCGACGCAGTCAGTGCAAAAACAATCTGAAGCAGCTGGGAATCGCGTTGCATAATTATCACGATACGCATTCCTCGTTTCCTGCGGGCTATTATTCGTATGGAACCAGTAACGGCTCCGGACCTGCCTGGGCAGCCATTGATCCTGCTACCTGGGATGCGGCTCCGGGCTGGACCTGGGGAACGATGCTGCTGCCTTATATGGATCAGGCTCCTTTGTATAACGCGTTGAATCTGAATCTGCCCTGCTGGGATCTGGCTAATTTAAGTGCCGCCCAGACGAAGCTGCCGGTCTTTCTCTGTCCGAGTTCTTCGGGGGGAGATGAGCCGTTTCTCGTACAGGATGCCAGTGGAAGTCCGCTGCTCAAAGGGGGTTCTCAGCTGCGATTTGGTCGTTCGCATTATGTAGCCAGTCATGGTCAGGAATCGTGCTGGGGGGAATGTGGTTCGAGTACAACAGGTGAGGTTTTCACGAACATTTATACCAAGACCACTAAAACGGTGACCATCAATGGCGATGCTTCGAAAGTCGCAGACGGGCCTTTCTTTCGAAACTCAAGAACGCGGATGCGAGACGTGACGGATGGAACTTCCAATACGATTTTCCTGGGCGAGCATTCGTCGAAACTGAGTGATAAAACCTGGGTGGGTGTGGTGCCGGGCGCGTTTACGCATCCGCAGTTTACTTCTCCTGAGAACGGACCGGATGCGGCTGCGACGCTGGCGTTGATTCACGCAGGCCCTTCGGGGGGAGAGCTTGACATCACCGGCTTTCCGATCGTCCATCCTGTCAATTTCCCGACTTATCACGTCGGCCAGATGTACTCCGAGCACACGGGGGGCGGGCATGTCTGCATGGGTGATGGCTCGGTGCGGTTCGTTTCTGAAAATATCGACCTGCTGCTGTGGGCGGAACTCTCGAGTATCAACGAGGGTGAAGTGATTGGAGAGTTTTAATGCGAAATCGAACCATCCTGTTTTCGACCGTCTTGTTTCAGATGCCACTGCTGCTTTCCAGTGGCTGTGGCTACCCGGCTGTTTCTCCGAAAACGTATGAAATTTCCAAAGCTCTGTACTCAGTCTGTAATCAGAAGAGCAAGGAACGTCTGGAAACGGTGCAGACGTTGATTCAGAGTTCCCTCAAAGAAAAAGAGATCAATGAACGGGAAGCAGACTGGTTGAATGAGATTGTGGCATCAGCAAATGCAGGAGACTGGGAAACGGCGACGCTGGAAGCACGCCGCCTGATGGAAGATCAGACCGGGCGCTGAGTAAAAGGAACCCGAAGCGAGAAGGAACGCGTCTGCTGCAACTTCCTGCTCGCTGCGCTCGTCCCGAATTTTATTCGGGACCATCCCGGCTTCTCTGAATGTTGAACGACTTTCGCAGTCCGTTCCACCGGGGTTTTTATTTCGTGTTGAGAAAGCGTACTTTGAGCATCAGGTATTGGAAGAGTTTCTCATGTGGCGATGGTGGAATACAGACAAGCAGGCATTGTTCATCTTTCAGACACAGAAATCAGAATACTGATCTGTACCAGATCCTGAAAAATAATGTGAATAACAGATGAATGTGGCATAAAATCGGTGTTTCTTACAGGTTCCCGCTTGTGACAGGTGGCAGAATGCATTACAAAGGTCGTGGATTAGTAAAGAACTGAGGGACAGTACGTCTTCAGCTCGAAAAGGTTAAGCCCTTCAACGTCCCACCCGATTATTCTGCAACGCGCTCCCTGTGATGGTTTAGCGTCTCGTCGAAAGGTTCTGCTTGAATCTGAACATTGAAAAGTGTCTTATCAGACCTGAATTGGCATGTTGGCCGAAATGATATGCGCTCGTTGACGCGCTCGCCTGACATTGCCCATCTGATTAATACAGGATTGATGGACCAATAGTTTGTGTTGCTGAAGCTTGAATATCCGGAATTGCGCGACTGCGATTCTGAAATTCAAGCCTGCTTTTGCACTTGAGCGCTTCGTTTCCTGTGCACCCCCGTTTCCGTGTTGGCACGGAGAGTCTGCTGGCGAAAGGTTCGCGTTCCAGGCTAACTGTGCAGACAAACCTTGAGAATGTTATTGGAGATTTGATGTTAGCGTTTTTTTCGAAGCATAAGGCTTCTGTCAAGGATGATGTACTGTCAGGTTTAACGGTGTCTCTGGCGCTGGTGCCGGAAGCAGTTGCTTTCGCATTCGTCGCAGGAGTTCCTCCGACCGTTGGTCTGTACTCCGCATTTTTTATTGGTTTTGTCAGTGCCCTGGCTGGGGGCCGCCCCGGTATGATTTCCGGAGCCACCGGCGCGATGGCCGTGGTGATCGTCTCCCTGGTCGCCATGCATGGAATTCAGTACCTGTTTCCCGCTGTCATTCTGTGTGGTCTGCTGCAGGTTACAGTAGGCGTGTTGCGGCTGGGTAAACTGATTCGCCTGGTGCCTCACTCGGTGATGCTGGGATTTGTGAATGGACTGGCGATCGTGATTGGTCTGGCCCAGATCGGAAGTTTCAAAACGCTGGGCGCTGATGGAACGATGACGTTTCTGTCGGGGACTCCCATGACAATTATGATCGGTCTGGTTGCCCTCACGATGGCGGTGATTGTTCTGCTTCCCAAACTGACGAAAGCGGTGCCGAGTTCGCTGGCCGCTATTATCATGGTCTCCGTGATCGCGGTCGGAATCAATAAATTCGCCCCGGAGAACTGGATTCCTGCCGGACAGAATAATGTTGTCCAGACCGTGGACGACCTGATGATGAATAATCTGAAAGCGAAAGCGGTTACGGAAGCTGAGCAGAAAGCACTGGCGTCTGAAAAAGTGGATGCGACAGAACAGCCTGCCGCGACTTCCGTTTTAAATGAAACACAAATCGCAACGGTAGTGGCTTCGGTACAGCCGGCAAAAGAGCCGCTGCCAATGCTGTTCTTCCTGGATTCGCGGTATGTACTGGCGCCGTTTTCCTGGGAAACGCTGCTGATTATCCTTCCGTTTTCTCTGATCCTGGCAGGGGTCGGATTGATTGAATCGCTGATGACGCTGACGTTGATTGATGAAATAACCGAGACCCGGGGCAGCGGTAATCGGGAATGTATTGGCCAGGGTGCTGCGAACATTGTCTGTGGCCTGTTTGGGGGCATGGGCGGCTGTGCGATGATTGGCCAGTCACTGATCAACGTGAACTCAGGCGGGCGCGGGCGTCTGTCGGGTGTCGTCGGAGCCGTGGGTCTGTTGGTCCTGGTTGTGCTGTTGAAGCCTGTGATCTCCATGGTGCCCATGGCAGCGCTGGTGGGTGTGATGTTCATGGTGGTGATTGGAACGTTCGAATGGAGTACGCTGCACACCTGGAATCGAGTTCCCAAAAGCGATGTGCTGGTGATGGTACTGGTGGCCGGTTATACGGTGTTGTTCCACAATCTGGCAGTCGCTGTTTTACTGGGAATCATCGTGCAGGCATTGATCTTCGCCTGGCACCATGCGACTCATATGATGGCTGACATTCACTTCGAAGATGACGACAAAAAAGTGTACCAGCTGCATGGCCCGCTGTTCTTTGCCTCGGTGAGCAGTTTTCGTGAGTTGCTGGATCCGGTGAATGATCCGCCGATCGTGGCGATCGATTTTTACTTCTCGCGCGTTTACGATCAGTCAGCGATTGAAGCGATTAACAAGATTGCAGAACGTTATCGCCAGGAAGGCAAATGCCTGCACCTGCGAAATCTGAATGCCGACTGTAAACGTCTGATTGAACGGGCCGGCGATCTGGCCGAAGTCGATATTTCTGAAGATCAGCACTATCACATCACGAAGATGATTTAAGCTTTTTCAAACTGAAACAGTCAACGCCCGGTGAGTTAGCTTGCCGGGCGTTGTTTTTTAGCGGCGGTCAACCAGCGATCCAGTTGATTGGCGAACGCCTGGCGATCTTTGGCATTGAAGTTGGCGGGACCGCCTGTCACCAGTCCTTCGCCCCGCAGGTCGTCCATCAGATCCCGGGACGCGAGTCGTTGCCCGACGTTTTCGTCAGTGTAAAGTGTACCACGCGGATTAAGTGCCTGCGCACCTTTCTCTACTACTTGCGCTGCCAGAGGGATATCAGCTGTTACCACCAGATCGCCTGCTGCGGTCAGTTCAACAATCCGCTGGTCGGCCACGTTTAATCCTGCAGGAACGAGCAGGCTGTCGACAAACTCGGAGCGGGGTGTGCGCAGCGGCTGATTGGCCACCAGGGTGACTTTGATCTGCGTTCGCTTCGCGGCGCGAAACAGCACTTCTTTGATTTCTGCCGGACAGGCATCTGCATCAACCCAGACCTGCATCTGGCTACTCCTTCCTGACTGAGTAGTATACTTAATTAAACTTTACGGTCGTTTGCTGCTCCGATTGACTGATAGTCGTTTCGGGAGTGTATTTCGAATAGAACTTAAGAATATGAACGTTGTATAGGCCTGTTATTTAATGTGGCTGAATCTTAGCATTTCATTCTGCACTTGCCGAGAACAGGCTCAGATCAGTTTGACATTAAGATAAATACATGGGTATGATTTATTGATTCCGAGCTCAATTATAGCAATCTGTTTCTCCGGATTGCAGCTGTTCTTATATCGTATCAGGAGTGAAAATGAAGTTACTCAAGTCGTTCGAAAGTTTGTGTCTGTTCATCCTCACTTTTTGCTTGCTTGCCGGTTGTGGCGACAGCGGTGGCAGTGATCAACCCGATCTGGGAACAGTGACGGGAGTGGTCACCATGGATGGTCAACCACTGTCGAATGTGATGGTGTCTTTCACTCCGGAAAATGGCCGACCATCGATTGCCCGTACTGATGAAGCCGGCAATTATGAACTGGGTTATCTGGCAGAAACCAAAGGGGCAGTCATCGGCAAACATACTGTGAGCATCACCACACCACAGGAAAACCCGACCCCTCCCGGACAAGTTTACAAGGATCCCATTCCTGCTAAATACAATTCGAAGACCACACTGACAGCAGATGTGAAAGCGGGAGCCAATACCTTTGATTTCCAGTTGGAATCCAAGTAAATAACTTAACTTTCATTAGACCAGAGTGTGGATGCGTATCATCTTAACACAAACACCACTCAATACAGTGTACATTCAATGTGAACATACGCTAGCGTGTTTGATTCGGTGTGTCATTTTCAATGCGCCAAATTTAAATCCTGGCCGTTTTCCAGTTATATTTTATTGATATTTCGGTCATAATAGATATGTTCGGGATAGCCAACACATTTCTCATCCCAATGGAGTCAAGAGAGTGAATCCCCGCCACTAACATTGATAGATCTTTGAAAGATACCTCGATAATTAAATTTTCATCCACCGCTATAAAATAATCACAACTTTAGTTTCAAAGTTTCACGGAATAGCTTCGCTCGAGTTTATTCGTTCTTTATCCACTTCAATTACCACTTCATTTTCTTATTCTGGAGGTAACGATACTGATGAGACAAGTTGAACGCAAAGGCATATCATTTTTTAAATTCGGTTTTACTCTAATCGAACTCCTGGTTGTAATCGCCATTATTGCTATCCTGATTGCATTGCTCTTGCCGGCAGTCCAGCAGGCACGGGAGGCAGCCCGACGCAGCACATGTAAAAATAACATGAAGCAGATCGGACTGGCGTTACACAACTATCATGAAACACATCGTATTTTCCCGCCGGCTTACATCGATAATACTCCTGCCACAGATACATCCCATCTGGCACCGGACAACCTGAATGGTCTGGGATGGGGAACCATGCTTCTGCCCTTTATGGATCAGGCTCCATTGTACAACCTGATCGGAACACAGACAGGCGGCTTTGCCTACAACTGGCAGGATTCAAATCACGATGGATCAGGAAGCGTTGCAGACGCCATCCCCGCTGCGAAAACAGTACTTCCTGCATTTATCTGTCCGACCGACCCGATGGAAGGCATCAATACGGATATGAACAGCTTTGGTAAATCGAATTACCTGGCCAGTTCAGCCACCAGTGCCAATGCACGTAACGGAGTGATGTATGTGAATTCCCCCACCAGAATGAAAACCATCACCGATGGAACTACCAACACGATTTTTGTCGTGGAACGTACAACCGAAAATGATGGCAGTACTTCAACCAACTGTGGCGGTAATCCCTGTAACTGGAGTGGCGGACTGTGGATTGGGCCTCGCCTGTCCGGCAGCACGGTTGCCTGGCACCCAGGTTTATCCTCACTGGATGTTGGTAACAGTGGTGGTGGTAGCACTACTTATAACATCAATGGCTCATCAGCGACCTGGGGTGCTTCATGGATTGCATCCAGCAGCCATGAAGGTGGAATCCATATTGTTCTCGGCGATGGCAGTGTTCGCTTCCTGTCAGAGAACATCAACCTGGGAACTTACCTGGCCCTGGTGACTCCTAACAAAAAGGAAATCATTGGCGAGTTTTAATCCTCAGCATTATCAGCGATTCTGCTAATTAACAGTAAAGCCCGATCACATCTTTCTGAAGTGATCGGGCTTTCATTTTTGCAGAACTCATTCCTTAGCTTCATTAAATATCATCCACATTTTTGAGACAGCTAAGTGTCCATGGCAGGGTGTTTCAACGAAGCCATTTTCAAAGTCGGGTTATTCCTGTTAACCTGAATCTCCCAGCCATATATTCGCGAAGTTAACCAGTGAAATTCTATGTTCACTGGATGTCCTGTCGCTAAATTCCCTAAAATTATCAATAGATGCTTCAGGCACTTACGAGGGAAATTCCGACCCGTCTGCCACGCTATTGCCGTGGTGCCGACTTCCCTGAAGGCTCTTCAATTTTTCTGGCAGAGAAGCATCTCCTGTCTCACTCAGACACTATCAATTGATCACAATTTATCTTTATTTATTTCATAGAAGGTACAGATCATGAAACGTCTACCGTCCCGATTCCGCTCTATGTGGCAGCGTGGTTTCACGCTGATCGAATTGCTGGTGGTTATTGCCATCATTGCCATTTTAATTGCATTGCTCCTGCCAGCAGTGCAGCAGGCACGTGAAGCAGCCCGTCGCAGCACTTGCAAAAACAATCTGAAGCAGATCGGTCTTGCGCTGCATAACTATCATGAGACACACCGTGTATTTCCTCCCGGATTTATTGATAATGAACTTGATTTCTCTGGTTCGAAAACAGCAGATCCCAGCGCGAATAATAATGGGCTGGGCTGGGGAGGATTCATCCTTCCCTTCATGGACCAGGCGCCGCTCTATAATCAGTTATCTTCCCAGACCAACCAGTTCGGTGAGCACTGGAGTGTCAGCGCATCCGAGCTGGCGAAAACAGTTTTGCCAGCCTACATCTGCCCTTCCGATCCGATGGGTGGCGTGAACACCGATAAAAACAGCTTTGGAAAATCGAACTACCTGGGTAGCCACGGTACGGCAGCTGCCACCACCAGCAACGGTATTCTGTATGGTAATTCCGATACAAGAATCCGCGACATCACAGACGGTACGAGTAATACGGTATTAGTTTCTGAACGTACTACTCAGAATGATGGCGGCAACTCAACGAACTGTGGCGGAACCACCCCCTGTAACTGGCAGGGTGGATTGTGGATTGGCCCCCGTTATACCTCTTCCACATCCACCTGGCATCCCGGCGTTCTGCATTACGACGTCACTAATTTCGGCGGTGGGAATGCCACTTATCTGATCAATGGCTCCGCTGCGACATGGGGCGATGACTGGTGTGCTTCCAGCTCACATGTCGGCGGCGTGCATATGCTGTTTACTGATGGACGCGTTCGTTTTGTCAGCGAAAACATGAGCGCTGGCGGATCCAATACCACCTACCACAAACTCGTCACCCGCAACGGGGGTGAAGTGGTTGGTGAATTCTAGAGGACATCACACCATAGCGTCTATCTGATAAAGGGGGCTCGTCAACATTTTGATGAGCCCCTGTTTTATGTCCTGGGAATAATTAAGTTACTCAACGTCAGAAGTCCAATTTGTCAGCGGCCTGCAATTTTTGCGGCGTATTGATATGATCCAGCTCCCTGATGGCTCGACCATGGTTGGGATTTAATGCAAGGCAACGCTCGTAGCTCTTTTTTGCGGCTTCTGTTTTCCCCAGCAGCCGTTTAATTTCTGCATTGTAAAACCAGGCTTGAGGATCTTCCGGGTTCAGCTCCACAGAACGTTCTATTGCTTCTTCAGCGGATTTCAGTTGATTGTTACGAAAACTCATCATGGCATACAGTAACGCCATCTTTGCCTGATGATAGTCGCGTTTCTTGAGATCCTTCTGTTGATCATAATAATCAGCCAGGGTCTGATGCACTTCAATCGTAGGTGACATCTCCAAAACCCGCTGCAGCAAGGGTACCGCTTTTTTCATATCACCTGACAGCATGTAAGCCCCCGCTTCAAACTGCAGGGTCTCTGCATCAACAACACCGTTCTCTTTTAATTTCTGAATCAACTGCAGCATCCGTTCCGGATTTTTTCGCTGGTATTCCACTTCCAGCATACTGATCAGTGTGGCTTTATACTGAGGAAGACGTTCATCCATTAAAGCCAGTACTTCATCCAGCTTTTGTGCCAGATAATCCATATCATTGCGTTCCAGCAGCTGGTTGTAGGCTTCCAGCTCTCTCAAGATTCCATGGCGTTTACTGTAAGGCGTCAGAAACGTCGTATTAAAGTTCAGTTCCACCACATACAAAGCGTGCTCGACCTGATCTCTAGCTCGCTTTGCTTCTGCCATGCGTCCCAGTGATTCCAAAGCCTCCGCCTGCAACTGACGGAAGACAAGCGAATTGGGAGTCGTTGCCAGATTCCGATCAATATAAGGCAGCGCTTCTTCCGCGCGTCCCGACCGCACAAGTAATTTGGCCAGCTGATAGTCTGCCGGCTGGAATCCGTTATTCAGACGAAACAGTTCTTCAGCTTTCTCCGCATTTTCCTCGCGCAGATAATTCCGGCCTATCGCATACAGATAGTGTCGACGGTTAGCAAATGGTACGTCTGTCTTTCCGTCGAAGGCTTCCAGCTTCTCGTATTCGCGCGTACTGGCCTGCAGACGCCCCGTTCGTTCCAGACAAAAGGCATAACTGGCCTGCGCTAACGCATCGTCGGGATCCATTTGAATTGCCTGTCGAAAACAGTTTTCCGCATAACCATAAAAACCCTGTCCGAGAAAAGCCTGTCCCAGGCGGATCCACTCCTTACTGGAACCAGATTCGGCCTGTACGGCAAGCTCCCGAAAATCCGTCATCAGCAGAGGATCAATAGACTCTGCATCTGGCAGTACAGGCAGAGGACGAGCCATTCGATCTGCTATCAGATAACCACAATATCCCAGTTCAACTACCAGCAGTATCAGGAGCAGACGCAGAAGTTGAATCATGGTTTGTCCTCCTGTAGATTCAGCCAGGCAGTGATTCGACCAATCCTCTGAAATGGTTTCCGCAGATTCAACCCCCCAGCCACCAGATCATCACGGCCATCACCGTCGAGATCACCGGCGGCAACGGTGACGAGATGAATGGGATCGCTGTCAATCTGCCAGGTTTTGAAATTCTGTTTTCCATCGTTTTCCAACCAGACCACACTGGCCATTTTCGGGTCGTACCAGTCGTTGGTCATGCTCACCAGCACCACATCCAGATCACCATCACCATCAATGTCACCGGTATCTGCAGCGTAAGTTCCCCCCAGATCAGAGATGCGGTGTGGTTCGAATTCCCAGTTTCCTTTGTTTTCAAACCAATAGCACCCATGATAAGGCTGCGGGTAGGCATCGAGATCTTCCAGGTTATCGCCTGCCGGTAGAATCAGATCCTGATCGCCATCCTGATCAAGGTCGGCATAGATGAGGCCTGCCCCCCCCAGATCAAGATTGACGGTATACCAGAGTCGCCTTTTTTTGAACTCGCCATTTCCGAGATTTTCAAACCCCCAGAGCTCTTCTTCATCCTGTGTCACAATCGCTGCAATATCCAGATCACCATCACCATCAAAATCAGCGACGGGCACATGAATCGTCCCGGGAGCATTCAAGAGTTCATGATCCCGAAACTGCAGCTCTCCCCGATTTTCCAGCCATAAGACAGAGCCGCGGCTGTAGCCGAATACAGCCACTGCCAGATCCAGATCGCCATCGCCGTCGAAATCGCCCGGCTGGACATCAGCCACACGGCGGACATCTGTCAGGATCACATGCTTTTTATAACCGTTGCCTTCACGTTCATAGAGTTCCACGCGTCCTATCACCCGGTCATCAGGCATGAGATTTCCCAGAATGGAAACGATGATATCCAGATCGCCATCTCCATCAATGTCGACCACGGTCGCATGCGCGGGTGCCGCCAGATCGGTGAGTAGAACTTCTTCCTGCCAGGAGGCGGAGCCGTCCTGCTTAAACAGCGAGATAATTCCCTTCCCGGCATCGCAGGCGATGATTTCGTTCTGACCATCGCCGTCAAAATCCAGAATCTGCACATTTGTGATCAGTGGTAAACCCACCGGTTTGGCGCCGACCGTGGCCCGCTCAAATTTCACTGGAGAAGCAGGGTATGTAGTTCCCCCCGAAAAGATTTCTGCAGGCTGCCCCAGCGAAGGTAATGTCGGCAGAACCAGCCAGGTGGCAATCGGGATGATGATTATCAGGACGAGCAGGATGAGCGCGCGGACATTCGGTGACATAAAAATCCATCATTGCTTGCAGGGATTGAAACCAGGGACGATGACACCAAAGCAGGGATACTTTACTGTTTCAATCATATAACCCCGGTACAGGCATCGCTATTCACTTACTACGCCAAAAACCGCGTTGATTAGAGAAAAAACAGGGCGAATCTAACCTATTGTCTACATCCGTCACGGAAATCAGATACGGTGTGAGCTGAGAATTTCTTCTCAATGTCAGCTCGAAGTATTCTCGGGTGCGGATACACAGAAAATGTTTCACGCAGAAAATTGGTAGTTTCTGTAATCTAAACCGGCTGGATACCAAATGCTGCTATGCGGATTCGGTCTTCAGGGACGCGCCTGCGATTGCTGTGACAGGAAATCATGCAGTTTTTCAAGCTTGTCAGTGTTGATGTGATCGACTCCCGCAGCAATCAGTTCCTCCCAGAGTTCTTCTGATTCCGGTGTCGCCCAGAAACGCACTCGTCGTCCTGCAGCATGTGCCTGTCTGACAATCTCCCTCAGTTTTGTGCGTTCCGTTTCGGACATCTTCCCTTTGCCGCGATATTGAAAGTGAGTAGTCCAGCGATCGCTGATCAGCG
>TARA_R100001132_G_scaffold27262_1_pt1 | contig 12580 bp, 9 predicted proteins | sample TARA_R100001132 | Tara Oceans TARA_R100001132 (sample SAMEA2621247) | marine metagenome | biome: marine biome (ENVO:00000447); feature: mesopelagic zone (ENVO:00000213); material: "saline water (ENVO:00002010), including plankton (ENVO:xxxxxxxx)" | depth 800 m | reverse complement strand
CCGCCATTACTTCCGCGAGGGACTCTTCCCGCTCCAGCCAGATTTCCAGGGCCGCCACATCGGCATCCAGAATTGTCTGCAGAATATTTGCGACCGTCTGCCTGGCGGATTCTTCCACAACCGTGCGAACCATAAATCCCAGGATCAGCAACAGGATCGTGCCGACAATCGGCCAGATCCACATGCTCCCCTTGGAGAACAGCCGGGATCGTGAAAACGATTTCAGAATCGAATGAGAAAAAGATCTGCCCAGTGAGGTTTTCGAGATATTCATGCAACAGCATCAGGATCCGGGGTGTGGCGAGCGATTCAAAATATACTTAATTGTGACACGTAAACAGGCCCTCAGCAAGAAATGAAACCACATTATTCCAAATTGATCGCCGACGTTCCGCCTGGATGACCGACGAGTTGATTCAACTCCGCGCACAAAAAAAAAGCCGCGCCTCAGGGAGGTCACGACTTTCATCGTATAACTGTCATAACATTGCGACGGTGGGGTCGCTGCAAGAAGGACGGTGAATCGGGTAGTGCCTGGCACTCACCACTAATGATTCCGGTCCATGCTAAGGTTTAGGATCCTCCGACGGAATTTGATACGACAGAATACTGATTTCATTGTATGCATCGTCAATACACTCGTCGATGGGTGAATTAAATCAAAACAAAAAATTCACGATGACACGGGTATTGAAACTAAAATTATCACTGCCTGAAGCAGGTTGTAAAATTCATCGGCATTCACAGGCCTGCCTGTTTGCTTCGTTTTTCAAAAAAGAGAAAAAAACAGCCGGTCCCGTGATCCGCCGGAGAACAGGTCTCCCACAGCAGGAAGGGGATCATAATGATTTTCGTGAGGGGAGCAAGAGGAATCTACGGGGAAGAATTTTTCTGCTGCAGGGGCGTAGAAATCAGCGTCAGTCGGACATCCGCTCCAAGTGAAACCAGGGGACGTTCAGGCTTTTTTGGCACCACTTCGCATCAGCAGCCAGCCAATCACAGCGATGGTGACCAGTACCACTCCGTATTCCATCGGAGAAATATTATCCCATCGTTTGTTCAAATAGCTGATATAAAAAGTGGAATACTCACGCCAGGTATCCTGAATTGTTTCCAGCATCGTACACCTCAAATCTCAAACAGCAACCAGTGATCTTTTGACAACGGGAACTCCCCTGATTGACGTGCAGACTTTCCGCAGCACCTCCAACCGATGTAACGCTGAACGCGGGAGAACACCATTTCAAGCATACTTCACAGAGGACAGTGTGGCGTGACTATTTTGAAATTTTCAGATCTTGCAAACCGAACGCAGATGGCCCCCTGTATTACAGAAACACAGGAGGCCATCCGATTTCATTCCTGACTGGTCGCAGCAGTATTAAATGTAATCGTTGATCACATTTTCGATCCATTCCTGACGGCCACTTGTGTTCGCGGCGGAATCCCCTTTTTCCAGCATGTAGGTTTCCAGATCAGCAAAGGAGACGCTTCCCTCTTCGATCTGTTTCCCGATGCCGTCATCATAGCTGGCATAACGTTTTGCAACGAAATCGGAGAGGACGCCATCTTTACGAATGCGGGCGGCAATCTCCGCGCCCCGGGCAAACGCATCCATGCCGCCGACGTGGGCATAGAACAGATCAATCGGCTCAAAGCTTTCGCGACGGACCTTGGCATCGAAGTTGACTCCCCCTGGCGCCAGCCCCCCCTGGTCCAGTATCGCCAGCATACACTGGGTGGTCAGATAAATGTCGGTCGGGAACTGATCAGTATCCCAGCCCAGCAGCAGGTCGCCGGTATTCGCATCGATACTGCCCAACGCGCCCTGAATGGAAGAGTAAACCAGTTCGTGCATCATGGTATGACCGGCCAGTGTCGCATGATTGGTTTCGATATTCAGTTTGACATGATCCAGCAGATCATAAGACCGCAGGAAGTTCAGGCAGGCGGCGGCATCGAAATCGTACTGATGCTTGGTCGGCTCTTTGGGTTTGGGTTCGAACAGAAACTGACCTTTGAAGCCGATCTTCTGAGCATGCTCAACCGCCATGTGCATGAAGCGGGCTAAATGATCGAGTTCCCGTTTCATGTCCGTGTTGAAGAGATTCATATAGCCTTCGCGACCACCCCAGAATACATAATTTTCTCCGCCCAGCTTATGTGTCACTTCCATCGCTTTTTTAACCTGGGCGGCCGCGTATGCGAAGACGTCTGCGTTCGGACTGGTAGCAGCACCATGCAGGAAACGCGGATGGGAGAACATGTTCGCAGTCCCCCATAACAGCTTGATGCCCGTTCGTTCCTGGGCTTCCAGCAGCTTGTCGGCGATGCGATCAAAGTTCTCATTGGCTTCTTTCAGGGTGGCACCATCGGGAGAGACATCTTTGTCATGGAAGCAGTAATAAGGAGCCTGCAGCTTTTCAAAGAATTCAAAGGCCACATCCACCCGCTTCAACGCGTTTTCGACGGACTGGGAGCCATCATCCCAGGGACGCTGCAATGTGCCGGCTCCAAAGGGATCGCTGCCGGTTCCCCGGAAGGTATGCCAGTAACAGATGCTGAAGCGAAACAGATCCCGCATCGTCTGGCCTTCAATTTCCTCTTCGGGACAATAATGCTTGAAGGCGAGTGGATTTTTGCTTTGGGGACCTTCGTACTCAATTTTCGGGACGTCTGCAAAGTATTCCATGGTGCTTACCTGTATTGAGGTTAAAACGTTTAAAGACAATCACTTCAATCAGCGCTGCCGGAGCGGATTACGTCGAACTATAACGTCTCTCAATCGATGATACCCGGCCCCGATGGACCGGGAGACGTGACAGTAAAACTGGACACAGTCTAAACAGAATTCAATGCAGAGAGTAGCCTGCAGAAGTTATTGAACAAACATTACAAATGGATTTTCAAAGTGATCTTGCCTCAGATTTTGTAATCTGGGAAACTTGGCAGCTGTTTGAGGAAACCTCGAGACAAATCCTTTCCCCGTCCCCTCAGAGTTGACTGCTGAGTGTCTTCACTCAGTGTGCCTGTCGATTACATAAAGATCCCCATGCAGTCTGGCTGACGGCATCCGTAAATGACTTGTAACCTTATCAAATTCCTGATGTTATGCATCCTGTTCACAAGCTGTGTCTCAGGCGGGAGTCAGCCTGCGCCTGTGACGGTCAGTAATCCGATACAGATCACGGGAACCAACCAGGATGTGGTCTGGGAACGAGTCGTGGATACGATCCATAACTATAAATTCGCCATCGCCCGTGAAAACCGACTGGATGGTCGAATTGAAACCGAATACAAGGTCGGTTCCAACTTCCTGGAACCCTGGCATGGCGATTCAGTCGGTTTTGATAATCGTCTGGAAAGCAGTCTGCAATCGATCCGCCGACGCGTTTTTATCAGCGTGACACCCATTGAGGGAGGCTACCTGCTGGGTGTCGAAGCCTTCAAAGAAATTGAAGACGTGAACACACAGGTATCCACAGCGCCGGGCGGAGCAACCTTTCAGCAGGATCTGAGTTTGCGTCGAGACCTGAACCTGGTTCAGGAGCACAGCAACCCGGTAGGCTGGATTCCCCGGGGGCGCGACCCTGCTCTGGAACAGGATATCCTGGACAGTCTGCAGCTCGCGTTTTCTAATTAACACGAGCCGTCAGACCGATCTGCTGCTCCCTGCTCAATTCTCTGTCGCGGTCCCCTGTTGGGCTATTTGCAGAGAATCAGCTTCCCGTTCTGAGTAATTCTCAGACGGTAGGTCGTTTCCCCATGCTGGATGAGTACTTCCGACCTGCCTTGCAGGATCGTATCCGAGCCGATGACCTCGGCTGGAATTTCTTTTTGGGGTGCAGGTGCTGGAGACGGGCGTTCCGTGTTTTCTTGTTCGCTCATGGTTTTGTAGATACCAAAAATTAAGAGATTTCAAAAATCGCATGTCAATACGCCCCAAGCAACCGTGAATTTCACTGCTGCTAATTGAAATGCTCTAAATTTATTTCCGTAGTGAGGAGCATGATGCAGATGGAACACCTTCGCTCCCCTGATTTTTCACAAGAAAAATGCGAAAAATCGAGTCGGTTGATACTTGTAACTCGTCCGACTGAGCGATACCATAATGAACCTGAGACTCAGTGTCAACAAAGAGCTGACATCTGGTCTCGTATATTTTACTGAAATATCGGCAAGACGGCTTTTTTCAGATACCTGTCGGACTCTGAAAGTACGTTGCATGCATTCACCCATGCCCGGGAGCACGTTGCCACTATCCTTTTCACCAGAAAGAAGAGAAATGGGGCAACACTCAAACTCCCGCCAAAGCCAGGTTCGGATCAAACGAGGATTCACACTGATTGAACTCCTGGTGGTGATCGCCATCATCGCCATCCTGATTGCATTATTACTGCCTGCTGTCCAACAGGCTCGCGAAGCGGCCCGCCGCAGTCAATGCAAAAACAACCTCAAGCAAATCGGACTCGCGTTACACAATTACCTCTCCGCCTTCACTGCTTTCCCCCCGGCGTTCTCTGTGAGCCCCGACGGGAGCAGCGGCTATACCCCCGGCGGTCAATGGTCCATCCATGCCCGGATTCTGCCTTATGGTGATGGAGCCAACCTGTTCAACAATATTGATTTCTCAAACAACTACTCGAATCAGAGTGACCCCAGTATCGCTTATACCCGGGTCCCGTTCTTCCAGTGTCCCAGTGAAGTGAATGACAAAATCCGTACCGACGCTGGCGGCGCTCCCGAACACTATCCTGTCAGCTACGGTTACAACGGAGGCACCTGGCGTGTTTTCACCAACTCCAGCTTGAGCGGTGGAGACGGTTCGTTCTATCCCAACAGCAAAACCCGGCCACGGGACTTTACGGACGGAACCACCAACACACTCTGCTTTGCAGAAGTCAAAGCCTTTACCGCTTATAACCGGGATGGCGATTCAGGCACCTCTTCCATTCCCAGCACTGCCGGGGGAGTCGAAGCCTTAATCGCCGGCGGAGGTTCCAACAAAGGCAACAGCGGTCATACCGAATGGGTCGATGGCCGCGTGCACCAGACCGGTTTTACCAGTACCCTGCCCCCCAATACCAAAGTCGTTGTACCAGGAGCCACGGGCGCCCTGGATGCGGGTGACTACACTTCCTGCCGGGAAGCACAAAGTTGCTCGGGGCCGACGTATGCTGCCGTCACGGCACGCAGCTACCACACAGGGATCGTGCATGCCCTGCTGATGGATGGATCGGTTCGCTCGCTCAGCGAAAACATCGATCTGAATACCTACCGGGCACTCAGCACCCGCAGCGGTGGTGAAGTGATCGGTGAATTCTAAACTGTGTTGAACATTCACGAGATACGCTTTACAGGCCCTGCAGAGAATCTGCAGGGCCTGTCTGCTTTGATAGTATTCAGCAGATTCGAGAGCGCATCACATACAACCATAGTCTCTCTCGATCTGTTATACCCGGCCCAGACAGCCTTGGAGACGCGACAGTAAAGCTGTACACAGCTTACTCTGTTTTCTCCGGTGTCTGTTTACCCGATTTCATCAGGGTCATGATTTCAGTCAGTCCCAGCACATGTGCCAGGTATAAGTAGACCAGAACAGCGGAAACCAGTGGGACCAGCACGCGCAGCAGTCGATACTGAAACTGATCGAATACAGGAAGCAGCTGCAACTCCAGGTAGATCAGCACCGACATCACCAGAGTGGCGAAGCCCGCCCGCAATGTCGTACTGGCTAACTTCCTCAGATCCAGTGCTCCCGTTTTTTCCCGAATCAGCCACAGGCTGAGAGCAGACTGAATCATCGCCGCCAGTGAGGTCGCCAACGCCAGTCCTTTACCTTTCATCCACCAGATCAATGCCAGGTTGAGCAGCAGATTGCAGATGACAATCACCACACCGATCCTCACAGGAGTCCGGGTATCGCCGACGGCGTAAAAGCCTCGATTCAGAATCAGCACCGCCATAAATGCAACGACCCCCACGCCATAATAGCGAATCATTTCTGCTGTCTGCCGTGCATCGAAGACGTCAAAATCTCCGTACTGAAACAGCAGTGATGATAATGGGTCCGCCATCAGACACAGTCCCAGGCTGGCCGGTAACCCCACGCCAATCACCAGTTGCAAGCCCAGCAGCAGATCCTGTCTCAGCAGGTCTCCATCCTGGCGTTCTGCGTGTCGGGAGAGACGGGGATAGAGCACTGTCCCCAGCGCGACTCCAAACACTCCTAATGGAAACTGATACATCCGCTGACCAAAATAGAGCGCCGATGCGGTCCCTGATTCAAAGATTTCCCAGGCAGATACTTCCCCTGCACCGACAACAGCTTCTGGCCGCGCCAGTCCCCAGGCCAGTACACTGTCAATCAGGGTATTGAACTGGGTAATGGACAGCCCCACGACAATGGGAGCCATGCTGGCCGCAATCGTCTGTATTTGTGTCAATCCACCCTGCCAGTCCATTCGGGGACGATATCCGAGCGAAAATAATTTCAGGCAGGGCAGGATCAACTGCAGAACTCCGCCGGCCAGAATCGCCAGACAGATGATGGTTATCTTGTCAGAAGCTTCCGGAAAAAAAGGAGCAACCAACCAGATCCCCGCCATCCAGAACAGGTTCAGTATCGCAGGTAGTACAGCGGGAATCGAAAAGTGATTCAAAGCGTGCAGGGTCGCATTCACCTGCGCTGCCATACAGACCAGGATCAGATAAGGCAACAGCAGCCCGGTGAGCCAGTACAGCAGACGTGCTTCGGAACTGGCAGACTCCAGACTGCTCAGATAGATCAGCAGGATTTCGCCAACCCCCACGATTAACAGGGAAAAGAGCATCAACCAGAACAGGACGGCGGTCACCAGTTTCCACGCCGAGGCACGACCCTGATTTTCCAGCTCGCGAATAAAAGTGGGCAGAAAAGCGGTAGACAGCGCCCCTTCACCGAGCAGTCTACGTGCCAGGTTCGGTAACTTGAACGCGACCGAAAACGAGTCCATGATCGGCCCGTTGCCGAAGAGTGTCGCCATGCCGATGTCGCGGACCATTCCCAGAATGCGACTCAGCAAAGTCAGCAGACTGACCACCCGCAGGCCGGAGAAGAGCTTGCGCGTATTCTCTACGGCAGCCACCCGTGATTGTTCGCTTGATGCATTTTCAGGTGGAGCAGGTTCATCCATGAAACACAAACTGAATCAGGATAAAACGGGTTCGAGGCGTGCGGAATTGATATCGATCAGTTCGAGAATTTCCAGCACACGGTCGAGCGGTAAACTCCACTCGCGAGCCCAGATAATGATATCCAGATTCTCCATTCGCAGCCAGAAAATCCGATCGAGAATCCGGTCTGCCAACAGATCATGTTCAAGTTGCAGTGACTTCAAAAACCCGAAACGGGTGTCATTGAATTCCTGCCAGCACCTGTTTCCTAACAGATGCTCCATCTTCTTTCCGATGCAAAAATAGTACCAGTGATTTGCATACCAGTCAGAGATGGCAAGCTTGCCCAGATCACAGCCATTCTTTTGGCTTTCGATCCATTTGTGTCGCTCAGCTTCCAGAGGGGCTTCCTCATAAATGCTTGCGACTTCACCTGGATCCAAGAGTTCGGACGACATGCTTCACCTCAATGTGCGCCTGAGATCCCAATAGTGCACGAAACATTAGCAATCGCTGCAAGGTTCAAACAGCGTCAATGGGTTTCGTAAAAACCTTATCAACACTGATTTATACCCCTCCCCGAAATCCATGGCAAGATTCATTTCTACGAGAATCGGATAATTTTGAAAGGAAGTTTATGAAGATACGTGCACGCTTTAAGTGAAGAATCGAAAGTTATTTACAATAAATTCAGGAGCAGCCGCTCAGCAGAAACAACAATTGCTCCAGCTCCAGACGAGGCGTTAACCGACTTTTACCTTTCAGATTCAGATCGGTTTCCAGCAGCCAGTGACTGATTTTTTCGGCTCGCTTTCTGGTGATTCGTCTCAGATAGCGTTCCGTCGATTCGATGTCGCGGGGAAACACCCCTGCCTGCTTTATCGCCTGTTTTAAAGGGGTTCCCCGCACCGCCTGCTGGGTGGCCTTAAAGTATTTCCGCCAGACAAAGTTCAGCCCACCCAGGATTTTCTGGGGCGCTTCACCTGCGACCAGCAGGTTATCCAGATAATGCAAGGCATCCCCGATATTCCCATCGCGGACGGCATCCGTCATCGCCCAGGTCGTTTCTGCTTTCCAGCCCCCCACGACCGCACGTATATCATCAGGGCTGATGCGGGGCTGATCTCCCACAAAAGTTGACAGTTTTTCCAGTTCCTGATGAATCTGTCCACAATGCGTGCCCACCAGTTCCACCAGCAAAGCCGCGGCTTCCCGTGAAATCTGCTTCTGATGCATTTGCCCGGCTGTATCACAAATCCATTTGGCTAACGCGCCCCCCTTGAGCTCTTTACATTCCAGATCGAGACCGATTTTCGCAACCAGCTTGGCCAGACGCGTCGATTTACTCCAGCTTTTGACATCCAGAATCAGAAAGGAGCTTTTCGCAGGAGACTCCAGGTATTTCTCGAGTTTACCACGAAAGGCACTGACGAATTTCTCGGCATCATCGACAATGACCAGACGTTTATCCCCCCACATGGAGACGGTTTTCAGTTCATCAAACAGCGTCGAGGGGGGCAGCTCTTTTTCGAGCCGTTTACCGTCGAAGCGGGTGATACTGGTGTCCTCTTCTTCACCCAGAACAAGTGGTTCGAGCGCTTTGATCGCTTCCTGCTTCATATAGCGATCATCGCCATGCAGGACAACCACCGGCCCCAATTCACTGGCAGCAGGATTCAGCAGAAAATCGGTAACGTGCTGGCTCATAAATAACTCTTATTGACCAAAATCAGTGGGATGACGTACATTGGCTCCCGCAATTGAGAGATATCTTGAATATTCGGGGCCCTCGGTTGTCTCTCATTACAATCGATTTGTGTATCGATTTCGAGAGACGCCGCCCCCCCGATCCCGTAAAAACTGTAAATCCCCATGGAGCCTGATCTCATTTCTGCAGATACCGAATCACAATTTGGACCTCTGACCGAGATCAAAGCCGGGATCCTGCCCCCGCTGCCTCTACTGCAACAGCCGGCGCTGCTGAAATCAGCGGAAGTTTTTTTTCAGTGTCCGGGCGAAAATTATCCGATTTCCAAAGCCATCCACCTGTCCCGACTGGCAGCCTTTTATCCGAAGTGCCGCGAGTGCCCGCATCATGCACATACCGGAAATCTGTCCCCGGAACTGATCGAGCGATTAAAGCAGACACAACACAGCCGCGCCTCGACACAAAAACCGTTTACCCGGGAAGGGGTGCGAGGCGTCTATCTGAACCAGATCAACCGGACTCAGGCCGCCCACTTCGCCGGTGCTTTTTCCACGCTCCTCTGGGAAGCGATCCCCCTGCAGGGAGTGGCGCCGCAAAAAAAGGTTCCACACAGTCAACCCGCAACAGCAGACGTTGCACCAAAAGGAAACCAGGAGCAAAGCCGGGGACCGAGTGTGGTCATCGGTTTTGATGAACGCCCCTCCTCACCAGACATCATTACCGGTGTCGCCAGTGCCCTCCGCAGAAATGGCTGTCGGGTCATCGACCTGGGACTGACCGTCCCTTCGATACTCTCGTTCGCAACAAATCACCTGCAGGCACATGGTGCGATCATGGTGACCGGCGCGCAGTCGGGCCCCGCTTATACGGGACTCGACTTTCTGCTGGAACATTCGCAACCAGTCTCAGCAGGACGGGGGTTGGAAAGAATTGAACAGATCACGCAGCGGGGCTTCGGTCGTGCCTCCCGACAACCGGGATCGCAGCGAACTTTTCATCCCATGGAAGCCTACCGGGCGCAGTTTCAGAAACACTTTCATGCCCTGCGACCACTCAAAATCAAAATTGCCTGCTCACTGAGACTGGTCAGAGAAACCTTAAATGCGCTCTTCGATAAACTGCCCTGCGAACTCTCCTGGGTCGAGATTCCCCATCAGAAACGGGATCTGCTCAATTCACAGGACAGGGATGTGCAGAAAATGCAGAAAGAGCTGCAGACTGATTCCGCTGACCTGGGCCTGATCATTGATGATGACAGTCGTCGCTGTGCTTTTTTCGCGGAAACCGGAACTCTCCTGTCAAACACAAAAGTCTCCCGGTTTCTGATGCAGTCCCTGTCACGGGAACAGTCATCCCGCAACTTCCTGCTCGATCAGGCGGCGCTGGAACAACTGGGCGATTGTCCGGCAGGCTGGAACATTCAACCCCATGCCGACACGCTGGCGGACGGCTATTTTCAGATGATGCAGCAGCAGGCCGTTTACGCAGGAGGGCAATCCGGATATCATTGGTTCAGGGATGCCGTCCCCACCTGTGATGCGATCCTCACACTGGCTCATATTCTGGCTGCCTTGAGCTTCAGTGATGCCCCGTTCAGCGAAGTTCTCTCCCAATCAGCTTAAGAGACGCTGAATCACTCCCGGAAACATGCTGACACAGCCAGCGGATTTCTGATTGTGTTAACCCCGAAACATCCCCGCTCTGCTTATTTTCATGTCCCCTTCTGTCAACATCGGTGCGGCTACTGTGACTTCACGCTCGTCGCACAAAAAGATCATCTGATCGAAGCGTACCTGGAGGCAATGGCGAAACAGACGTCTGAACTGGGAGAGGGAATTGAACTGTCGACGCTTTTTCTGGGCGGCGGTACGCCGACCCACCTCAGTATCGATCAGCTGACTCGACTGTTCGAAATCATCTTTTCCCATTTTCAACTGGCCGACGATTACGAATTCAGTATCGAAGCCAACCCGCTGAATCTGACACCGGAAAAAATTGATTTCCTCAAACAGTCAGGAGTGAACCGCGTCAGCCTGGGAGTCCAGTCGTTCGACTCTGATATCCTGACATTTCTGGAACGCGATCATAAACCTGATGAGATTTTTGAAATCGTGACGTCTCTGCAGTCCCGGATCAGCAATACCAGTCTCGACCTGATCTTCGCCGTTCCCGGTCAGAGCCTGGACGGCTGGAAACAGACACTGCGGGATGCGGTGCAGCTCAACATCCCGCACATTTCGACTTATGGCCTGACCATCGAAAAGGGGACGTTGTTCTGGAGCCGAGAGCAGGCCGGCCTGTTTCACCTGCCTCAGGACGAACTGGCCGGAGACATGTATGAATTCGCATTGGAATTTCTGGATGAGGCGGGCCTGCAGCATTACGAAATTTCCAACTTCGCCCGCCCCGGCTATGAATGTCGCCACAACGAAGTCTACTGGACCGGTTACCCCTATTATGGATTTGGTCCCGGAGCCGCCAGTTACCTGAACGGCGTGCGACGACAGAACCACCGGAGCGTCATCACCTGGTTGAAACGGGTTCAAGCCGGGGATTCACCCATTGTGGATCAGGAAGAACTGGCACCGGAGACACGCGCACGTGAAGCCATCATCTTCGGCTTAAGACGCCGCGCGGGAATCAATCGACGTGAGTTTCAGGAGCGCTACGGATTTGACCTGCACCAGCTGTCAGAAACTGCCATCAGAACCAATGTCGAAGCCGGCCTGCTGGAAGAGACAGACACTCATCTCAAGCTGACGAAAGCCGGTTGTCTGCTTGCCGATTCGGTTGTGGTCGATATTTTATGAAAGCGAAATTCAGGGTTGCGACTGGTATTCCTGCGTGACCTGGACTTCATATTTTCCCGGGAATGTCTTCCAGCCATTTTCCATTTCCCGTCCCTGGATATTGAACTGCAGCGTTCCTTTCGGCACCAGGAAATAGAGCCCCCCATTTGAATCCTCATGCACGCAGGGATAAATTTTATGATTCACACGTGCTTCCATGTGATAACCTAATCCACCCAGCAGCGAATTCAGACCGACGGTATTCCGGTAATGCAGCAGGTCCGGCAATACGCCCTGATTCTGAATCATGGCATTCCAGTCGGTATAAAAATTCTTTAACGCAGCCTGCAGCTCGGCAACCCGCGGTTGATCCAGTTGTGCGCCATTTTTGCTGATGTAATCCATCAGTGCCGGATCACCTGTCAGATCGACGCGCACCAGCTGGGTATCGGTTCCCGGTTTCAGCCGGACTTCCAGACCGCCTTTTTCGGGACCGTAGAACAGCATATCCATCAGGTCACTCTGCACTCGACGCGGCGTTTCCAGCAGATTCTGATTGACGGTTTTAATCACCTCTTCCGATACACCTGCACTTTCAGGATTGAGCCGCTGTTCCAGTTTTGCAGCATCAGACGAGATCCGCGCCGCGACCAGATTCCCTTCCAGCCGTAATCCATAGGTCCAGTAAAAATATCCGCCAACGCCTGCCATCGCCGAAAAGAAAAACAGGAACAGAATGATTCCTCCCATATTCGATCTACGACGTTTCCGTAGATACTGAGCCGTCACGCTCGATCGCGGTCGAGGAGCTGTCACATCGACGGGAGGCGCACCGGGAATCTGTTCCGCTGCCTGGCTGGCAGGAGGGGGAGTCGGGGCATCCTCTGGTGGGGGAACCGGAGTGACGGGAGCGGTATCAGCGGCCGGC
>TARA_R100001132_G_scaffold27160_1_pt1 | contig 12616 bp, 7 predicted proteins | sample TARA_R100001132 | Tara Oceans TARA_R100001132 (sample SAMEA2621247) | marine metagenome | biome: marine biome (ENVO:00000447); feature: mesopelagic zone (ENVO:00000213); material: "saline water (ENVO:00002010), including plankton (ENVO:xxxxxxxx)" | depth 800 m | reverse complement strand
CCGCCACAACGACACCCGCCGCGTGGGTACCAGCACTGCGGCATAAACCTTCCAGCTGCATTGCCAGATCGAGCAAGCGTCTGATTTCGGAATCCTGATCGTAGGCAGACTGGAGATCGGGGCTTTCTTTCAGCGCATCCTGCAGTTTGATTCCCAGCGATTCAGGTATCATCTTGGCGATTTCATTGACACGTGCCAGCGGAACTCCCAGCGCACGCCCTACGTCCCGGATGGCCGCCTTGGCTTTCAAAGTACCAAAAGTACCGATCTGTGCCACGCTTTTCTCACCATACTTCTGTTTGGTGTAATCGATCACCAGCTGGCGTCGGTCACGGCAGAAGTCGATATCGATATCAGGTGGTTCCGTACGACTGGGGTCCAGGAACCGTTCAAACAGCAGGTCGTACTTGAGCGGACAGACCTGGGACATCCCCAATAGAAATGCAACGATCGCGCCACACGCCGATCCACGTGCTGTACAGGGAATGCCTTCGTTTTCGGCAAACTGCACGAAGTCCCACACGATGAGGAAGTAGCTGGAATAGCCCATCTGTTCGATCACACCCAGTTCCAGATGGAGTCGGTCCCAGTGTGCCTGTGTCAGTTCATCTCCGTATTTAATGGGCAGGCGATCTTCACAGAGTTTTCGCAGGTATTGCGTGTCGGTCAAATTATCCGGTGGCTGGAAGACCGGGTAGTATTTTTTATCCGACATCTGGATGTCGACCCGTTCTGCCAGTTCCTGTGTCCGGGCGACCGCATCCTCATGGCCGGGGAAGGCATTGTACATCTCTTCCTGTGTCCGCACGAAAAACTGGTCGCCGGTCATTTTCATGCGTTTTTCATCACTGACAACCGCCCGCGTACTCACGCAGAGCAATACATCCTGTGCTTCGGCATCTTTCTGATCGACATAGTGCGCATCGTTAGTCGCAACCAGGGGCAGGCCCATTTTTCTGGCCAGATCGACAGTTCCTTCCAGGCATTGCCGCTGAATCTCCAGGCCGGCATTCTGGATTTCCATATAGACTCTGTCTCCGAAAACCTTTTCATACCAGGCGCATAATTTTTCCGCTTCTTCCCAGTCTTCTCCCAGAATGTGATGCGACAATTCCCCGGCGGCACAACCTGTTAACAGAATCAGCCCTTCGCTGTGGGCCTCCAGGATTTCCTTGTCGATTCGCGGTTTGTAGTAGAAGCCTTCCAGGTAGGACATTGATGAGAGTTTGATCAGGTTTTCGAACCCCTGGCGGTTTTGCGCCAGCAACGTCAGGTGGAAGCTGGCCTCTTTCATTCGGGAAGCCCCTTTTTCGAAGCGGCTCCGGGGGGCGATGTAAGCTTCCAGCCCGAGGATGGGATTCACGTCCTGGCTGCGGCATTGCTGATAGAAATCCATCGCGCCGTACAGGTTGCCGTGGTCGGTGATCGCGAGCGAATTCATACCCGCCTGTTTGACTTTACTCACCATCTCGGGGATGCGGCTGGCACCATCCAGCATGCTGAAGTGGGTGTGACAATGCAGGTGAGCAAAAGGTCTGGGGTCGCTCATATTATTCCGTGCTCCCGTTTTTATGAATGCCATCCAGGCAAAACACAGCTTGAGCTGTGAGAGATTGGTAACGAAAGGAAGCTGGAGAGAATTCTGCTACAGCTTCCATTCCCTGAGTGTATGTCGAATCTCTGGTTTGTCAATCAACCTGGAGGCTCTGCACTTTTGGTTTTTAATATGAACGTTGATTGATGAACGTGATCTTGAATTTCACGTGTTCGCAGTAATGCTGAGCTGATCAAAACCGTTCATTGCAACACTGTTCCTCTCAGGCAAGCTCTGCCCCGGGGAAACGCTTCAGCCGATCCAGAGGTTGATATACCAGTTCACGCCGTCGGAGAGCGGGGGAAACAGGTCGCAGGCTAATAAAAGAGGGGTGTAGAACGCTGCGAAGAATGGCGAACTCATTGAATTAAATGAAGAGTACCATTGCCAGAATAAGGGGCCGATAGAAAGTACGTACAGGAGCACTAAAACGGTAATCTGAATCGTGGAAGTGATAATGTACCGCCGCCATGACCAGGCTTTTTGAGCAGGCTGCTGTGGTTGATCTGTCTGATCAGATGGCTGCGTTTGGGGACTTTCCATAATACTATTCTAACTTTCAGGCATGGGGCAGGTCAATCGCCGAGTTCCCCTGCTCTGCTGCATTCGCAGGGATTTTACGCAGATTTCATAAGCGGATCGGATTTACGGTAACTGGTGGTGGTTTCGGAACCATTCGATTGTCGCCCCCATCGACTGCTGAAATGTTTTTTGTGGTTGATAATCCAGTTCCTGCTGTGCTTTCTGCGAACTGAAATCCAGGTTCAGCCCCAGGAACTTGATGCGCGCCTGTGACAGGATGGGAGCCTGTTTTTTTCCCAGAAATCTCCAGAGACCTTCCATGATCCGGGCCAGGTTCCGGGCGACGGGGAGTGGGACCACTTTTTTCGGAGGCTGGTACTCGGCCAGTTCTGCGATCGTAGAAATGAATTCACGCTTACTGACCAGGGAGACATCCGTGATATTGTAGGTCTGACTCAATGCTTCTTCGTTGAACAGCGCCAGAAAAATGGCGTCAACCAGATGTTCCACGTAAGTATTATTCATCAGTTTTTCCGGGCTGCCCAGGTAGGCGAATCGACCGGATTTCAATCGTTCCAGAATGCGGGGCAGAACAGTCCGATCCCGGGGACCGTAAATAAAGCCGGGGCGTAAAATGGTGTAAGGAATTGAATGCTTCAACAGCAGTTGTTCTGATTCAATTTTGCTTAAAGTGTAGCCATCAATGCCGGAAGCGTGCGGAGGCTCTGTTTCGTCAGTGCCATAATGATCGCGGGCTTCATAGACTCCCAGCGAACTGATGTGAATCAAATGCTTGATCAGGCATTGTTCTTCCAGTGCCGTCAACAGATTCTCGAAACCCTTGACGTTGGTGTTTCGGTATTCGTCGACACTCCCCCAGTCACCTACTTTGGCTGCGGTATGAACGACAATCGTTACGCCAGTCAGGGCATCCCCTAATGATTTTTTATCGGTTAAATCGCCCTCAACCAGCTCGGCGTTGAAATCTTTCAGGAACTTAGCCTGATCAACTGAGCGAACCAGCGCTATCGTTGGGATCCCTGCCTCTCGCGCCCGTTGAATGACATGACTGCCAACCAGACCTGTTCCTCCCGTGACAAGCAGTTTTTGTTCTGATTCAACGGTCATTTTGCTCTTTTCCTGATTCAGATTGGATTGGGGAGAGTTCGCGGCTTGAAAGATTCAGATTGATTCCGATTTCAGTCGGGCGATGATCTGTTCAGACCGTGCCCCCTGCCCTTGAAACCGAAATGTGCGCGCTGTTTGTGAAGTGTGTTCAATATTGATCTGCAACAGATCACCGGGCAGGACTTCCTTGACTTTGTCGGCCCACTCGATCAGGCAGACTCCGTCCGAGTAAAGCAGGTCATCTGCTCCCAGTTCCAGAAATTCATCGGTGTCACGCAGACGATAGGTGTCGAAGTGGTACAAGGGAAGTCGCCCCTGGTATTCCTGAATCAGGACAAAGGTCGGGCTGGTCACTTCAGCCGGATCGACGCCGAGCGCAGTGGCGATTGCCTGAACCAGACGCGTTTTACCAGCACCCAGATTACCATTCAAAGCGATGACGGTTCCCGGGGTCAGAGTTTCTGCCAGCTTTTTCCCCAGGCGTTGTGTCTCGAGCTCGCTGGTTGATTCAAAAGTCCACTCAATTTCGGATTGCAACGATCATACTCTCGGTAAAGATTTGTTTTGAATACTCTCTGATTCTGATGGTATAGCGGGTTTTCGCAATTATCACAATACAAGCTGTTTCAGGCAGAATCAGGAAAATGCACCTGAGCGCATTACATTTAACGATAGCGTCTCTTAATCTATTATACTCGGACAAAATGGCCCTGGAGAGGCTATCGTAAAACTGGACGCAGTCTCAAATCGGAGGGGCCGCCCTGCCCCGGCGATTCGCATTCTGCAATGCACTCCGATAGAATACCTGCTGACTTCTGAATTGAATTCCTGCCTTAAAGCTTTCCTGAACATGTCCCACGCCTATCGTAGTCTGATTTGTCTCACCCTGACTCATATCATCGTTGATGCTTCAGCAATTGTAGTTGGCCCTTTGTGGGGGGAACTGGAACGGGTTCATTCCCTGACGGAGAATTCGCTGTTCATTGTACTGACCATTCATGCGCTGGCATCCTCACTGGCTCAACCCGTATTTGGATACATTCGCGATCGATACCCGATCAAATCCATTTTATGGCTGGGGCCGTTGCTGGGAGCTGTGATGATGCCGCTGGTCGGGCCGGCAAACAGTGTCTTTTTGCTGTGTGTGGCTTTGCTGTTGGGGGGAATTGGTATCGGTTCTTTCCATCCGGAAGCGGCTGTGGTCGCAGGTTCCCTGATTCCGGAACGACGTACGCGGAGTCTGTCGCTGTTCATGTTCGGCGGTGCCATGGGGCTGGCGATCGGGCCGATCATCTGTGGGGCGATCGTTTCTACCTGGGGACTGTCGAGCGTCTGGATTCTGGCGCCGTTGTATGCCGGTCTGATTCTTCTCCTGCACAGGATTGGTAAACCACCGGCGGCTCTGTTTGAACGCGATCGAAAGAAAAAGGCGCAGTCATTGTCGCAGATGCTGGAAGGACGGGTGCCGCTGGCGTTGTTTCTATTTATGGTCTGCTCGCTCAGACTGGTTCCCAATATGGCGATGGATAAGCTGATATCTTTCATTCTGAAAGACCAGAATGTTTCCGCATTTCAGATCGGCCTGGTCCAGTCCGTCTTTCTTTTTTCGGCCAGCGCCGGGATGTTGCTGATGGCATTTCGATTCAAATCCGGTCATGAAAAGTTGTTTATGGTTGTCTGTCCGCTGCTGGGCATTCCCCTCATGCTGGTACTGGGCTGGGAAGGATGTCCCCTCTGGCTGATGACACTGTTATTGGTTCCCAGTGGCCTGATTTTATGGGGAACCAGCCCCGCGATGGTCTCTTATTCCCATCAGCTTTTTCCGAAAGGGGGAGGTGTGGCATCCGCAATCACAATGGGGATGGCGTGGGGGGGCGGCGGTATGATCCAGGCGAAGATCACCAGCCATTTTGTAGCGTTGGGAACGCCTCAACTGGCATTTCATGCAATCATTCCCTGCCTGCTGCTGGCGGCGATCGGGGCGATGCTGTTACCTGTAGCGAAAGCGTCCTCAAAAACGCAGACGGAAGCCATTGAACCTGCGTGATTCAAGCGGTGATTCGAGGTCCGAAACGTAGTGAGTGAATTGAGAATCAATGTGTCCTCAGGCCTGTCATCTGGCGAATGAAGGCTGTGAAATGAAGGCTGCGAAATGTGGTATTTTTGTTTTTTTTGAATAAAAATGAGAGCGGAAGCACTGAATTTCATTTTTAAAAGCAGGGATAACACAAGATATGGTATGTGAATCTGCTGAGGTCAGGATATTCGCTCAAAATAATCGATTCACTAGACAGCGTGCGGGGGCGGAACTAAGATCCGCACACTCAAGTGATTCGCAAAGTCTGGAATGAATCATTTGAATTTACTGAAAATAATCAGTAGCAGACGGACCGAAGGAACGGACCGCTAAGAAGAGAATGGATTCTATTTCAAATCGTTCGATCAGGGGGGATTTTCATCCGCTCGAACGCACTTCGAATGCGAGTCTCTACGCAAACGCTTCCTTCCATCTGCTCAATTTGGGGAATTCCCGTTACCTCCCCGTAAGTTTTTTTGACCGCACAGGAAGTGCACTGAAGTGAAGGATGGATTCGATGTCTAAGAAACCCTTGATTGGAATTACCGGAGATTTTCGCCCCGAGCAAAAAGAGTCACAGGCTTTGAGCTGGTTCTTTACCGGCTACTATGACTCGGTCACAGACGCTGGTGGTATTCCCGTTATGATGCCTCCCCTGGCTGATGATGACGATCTGAAACAGTTTCTGGAGCAGCTGGATGGCCTGATTCTTTCCGGTTGTGCCTTAGACCTGGATCCCATCCGTCTGGGATTTGAAAAACACCCTGCTTCTCGCGCCATGCCTTTACGCCGCGAAGACTTTGACCGTCGTGTCTGTACGATGGCAATGGAAATGAAAATGCCTCTGCTGGCGATTGGATCGGGTATGCAACTGATGAACGTCATCAGTGGCGGCACACTGCATCAGCACGTTATCGAAGACGTTGCCGGTGCCATGTACCACCGTGATGGTGTGGAAGCCAACCTGCGTCATATTATCAATATCGAACCTGGTACCCGCGTTGATAAAATGTACGGTCCTGGTGAAATTCGTGTGAACAGCCAGCATCATATGGCTGTGAAATATGTGTCGAAAATGTTTGTTGTTTCGGCGACTGCTCCGGATGGCGTGATTGAAGCCATTGAAGTACCCGATGAAGACTGGTTCTGTGTTGGCGTGCAATGGCATCCCCAGAATCACTCCGCGTCTGCTCTGGATATGCAGGTCTTCGAGAATTTCCTGACAGCTTGCGAAGAGCCCGAACCACAAATTCTGCAAATGCCTGTCCGCAAAGCTGCTTAACCCAAAGATGGGTTTACGGCGGCATTTCTGTCTGTTGAGGGCAGACCGAAGTCGCTGCAGCTTTGTATCATCGTGATACGATGAACTCGAAATCGGCAAGTCATTACGACTTGCCGATTTTTTTCTTTAATGGTCAGGCTCTCGGAAAATTTGAACTTGTACCGGTTATTCTGACGATAACGATAGTATCCCACTCGAAAATGGCGGGAACTGACGACGAATCTGATTCGATCCCGCTTCGAGAAAAATCTGTAACCCGCATTGAGAAAACGGGATAGCGCTAATACTCGGCGTCCGTTTTCCCTGATTGAGCCCGAAAAATCATATGACGACTGCCCAATATAAGGTCGACCTCAGTATATACAGTGGTCCATTGGATCTGCTGTTATACCTGATTCGGCGGAATGAACTCGACATTCTCGACCTGCCAGTCGCTTCTATTACGGCAACGTTCAATGAATTCCTGGATGTGCTGGAACTGATTGATCTGGATCTGGTGGGCGATTTTATTCTGATGGCCAGCACTCTGGCTGAAATCAAAAGTCGAATGGTACTGCCGCGGGCGGAAGAAGAAGAGGTTGCGGAGGTCATCGACGATCCGCGCAGCGATCTGATTCAGCAACTTCTGGAATATAAAAAATTCAAAGACGCCGCCAACGCGCTGGAAGAACATGCCGCAGAATGGCAGGAACATTATCCCCGACTCTCCGATGAGCGTCCCAAATCAGGCAAAGATCCTTCTGAAGATCTGATCAAAGAAGTCGAACTGTGGGACCTGGTCAGTGCGCTGGCTCGTGTCGTCAAACGCAAAGAAGTGGAAGAGCATTCCAGTATTACCTACGACGATACGCCGATTTCTACTTACGTGGAACGAATCGGTGCGCGTGTTCGTGTCGAGCAGCGGGTTACATTCAGCAGCTTTTTTGAAGGAGAAAAGCTGCGGAGCCGGATTATTGGAATATTCCTGGCCATTCTGGAGCTGTTGCGTCATCATCACTTCCGGGCAGATCAGCCTGTGGAACATGGTGAAATCTGGGTGATGCCTCCTCTGGAAGATACGTCCGAAGCAGCCGAAGCTTCCCCGGATCAGCATGCTCCCGAAGAAGAAACGGTCGTTCAAGAAACGGTCATTGCAGAATCTGATTCTGAAGCTCCCGTACAGCCGGAAGCACCTCCAGAAGACGAACCGGAATCGGAAGCATAATCCGTTTTCCAGGTGTCGTTTTATTATCGGGCGGCTTCTTTCGCTGCAGTACAGCCAGACCCTTTCTTATTGGCACTTCGATTCTCTACAATAAAAGGCTGAAAGTCTAATTCCGATCTGAGTGTCCCGCCAGTTTTTCGGTAAGGGTCAAGTCTGGAGAGTGCGAGCGAACATGTCTGTGTTTCAGTTAAAGAGTGAATTTCAGCCTTCGGGAGATCAGCCGGCAGCCATCGAAGGCCTGGTGAAGGGCATCCGAGCAGGCAAATCGGATCAGGTCCTGCTGGGGGTTACCGGTTCAGGAAAAACCTTTACCATGGCTAACGTGATTGCCGAACTGGGGCGCCCTGCCTTGGTGCTCTCGCATAATAAAACCCTGGCAGCGCAGCTGTACTCCGAGTTCAAAGAGTTTTTTCCCGATAACGCGGTCAGCTACTTCGTCAGTTATTACGATTATTACCAGCCGGAAGCGTACATTCCCCAGCGCGATATTTACATTGAAAAAGATGCATCCATCAACGATGAAATTGATCGACTGCGCCTGCTGGCGACCAGCGCCCTGGTCAGCCGTCGTGACGTGATTGTGGTGGCGAGTGTAAGCTGCATCTACGGGCTGGGCTCTCCCAAGGATTATCTGGAAATGATGATTCCTCTGCGGGTGGGGGAAGAAATCGACCGGGATGAAATGCTGCGTAAACTGATTGACATTCAATATGACCGCAACAATGTGGAATTGGCACGGGCCCGATTCCGTGTGCGTGGTGATGTCGTCGAATGCTGGCCTGCTTATGAAGAGTTTGCCTTCCGGATTGAATTCTGGGGGGATGAAATTGAAAACCTGGCAATCATCGATCCCCTTACAGGCGAAGTGCTGCGGACTGTCAAAGAAGCCTATATTTATCCCGCCAAACACTTTGTTCTGCCGCAGGAACGAATTGAGTCGGCGATTCAGGAGATTCAGACGGAGCTGGATGAACGCATTCAGGTGCTGCAGAGCGAAGGCAAACTTCTGGAGTCACAGCGATTGAGTGCGCGGACCCGCTATGACATGGAGTTGCTGGAAGAGGTCGGGTTTTGCCCGGGGATCGAAAATTACAGTCGGGCATTGGCGGGCAGAAAACCGGGTTCGCCTCCCGATACGCTCCTGGACTTCTTTCCGGAAGACTATCTGTTATTTGTGGATGAGTCCCATGTGACCTGTTCTCAGGTAAAGGCAATGTTTGCTGGTGACCGTTCCCGGAAAACGAATCTGGTCGATCATGGATTTCGCCTGCCGATGGCACTGGATAATCGTCCATTGACTTTTGATGAGTGGAATGCCCGGCGAAAACAGACAGTCTTTGTATCGGCAACGCCGGGTGACTGGGAACTGGAACGTGTCGAAGGAGAAGTGGTCGAACAGGTCATTCGTCCTACCGGATTGATCGATCCTGTGATTCGTATCGAGCCCGCGCGGGGGCAGGTGCCTCATCTAAAAGAAGAAATCCTCAAGCGGGTTGCCGTTAATGAGCGCGTGCTGGTGACGACATTAACCAAGCGGCTGGCAGAAGACCTGTCATCCTATTTTCAGGAAGAGGGAATTCGTTGTGCGTGGCTGCATTCGGAACTCGATGCGTTTGAACGCGTGGAAATTCTGCGCGGCTTGCGTGAGCAGAAATATGATGTGGTCGTGGGGATCAACTTATTACGTGAAGGACTCGATATTCCGGAAGTCTCACTGGTAGCGATTCTGGACGCCGACAAAGAAGGTTTCCTGCGGAGCGAGACCAGCCTGATTCAGACGATCGGTCGCTCGGCCCGGCACGTCAATGCGGAAGTGATTCTGTATGCAGATCGTGTGACTCCCAGTATGCAGAATGCCATGGATGAAACCGAGCGGCGCCGTGTGATCCAGGAAGAATATAACCGGGAACATGGAATTACTCCCGAGTCGATCAAAAAAGCAATTAAGCGGGGAATTGAAGAAGAGATTGAGGCGCGCCAGTTTGTGCGGGAATCCGTGGGGTTCAAGGACGAGTCGGAATACATTACGCAGGAATTCCTGGGAGAACTGGAGCAGGAAATGCTGGAAGCAGCAGAGAAGTTGGAGTTCGAACGGGCCGCGTTACTGCGCGATCGGATTGATGATCTGAAAAATCAACGGGGAAAAACGGGAAGTCAAACTCAGAAGGGTTCTTCGCGTTCCGGTAAAAAAGGGAAACGCCAGCGTAAAAGACGGTAATCACGCCTGGTCGGTATTATGAAAACTTCGCATTAAGTGCCATCCCTGTATAAGACGTGGGATGGGCGGCGACTTCTGCAGGCGTGCCGGTGACTACGATGCAACCCCCCTCAGCTCCTGCCTCCGGTCCCAGGTCAATAATATGATCTGCAGCGCGAATCAGATCCACGTTATGCTCGATCAAAATGATCGAATGGCCTGCTGCCAGCAGATAGTTAAAGCAGTTCAGTACGTATTGGATATCCAGTGGGTGCAGGCCGCGCGTCGGTTCGTTCATCAGGAACAGCGTTTTGTTGCGGCTGCTGGTATTGAGATAGGCGGCCAGTTTCAAACGCTGGCATTCCCCGCCTGAGAGGGTCGGGAGAGGCTGACCCAGAGGCAGGTATCCCAGGCCGACGTCTTTGAGCTGTTTCAGTTTTTTCTGTAAGGCCGACTGACCCCGAAAAAACGGAAACGCTTCGTCCACGGTCAATTCCAGGACCTCTGCGATATTCAGTTTTCGGTATTTGATATCCAGCAACTCCCGCTGATACCGTTTGCCATGACATTCCTGGCAGTCCATTGTCAAATCCGCGAGAAACTGCAGGTCAATTTCAATCTTCCCGGTCCCTTTGCACACCGGACAGCGGCCCCCCGACTTGCTGTTGAAACTGAAATGTCCCGGCGAAAGATTGCGAAGCCAGGCATCGGGTGTTTGGGCAAAAATAGAGCGAATTTCGTCAAACAGATTCAGGTACGTTGCCGGTATACTGCGCGGATTCTGACCTGTCAGGGAGTGATCCAGCAGTATGACTTCATCGATCTGATCAGCGCCTGACAGGGATACGCTGCCAGCATCGATCTGGCTCGATCGAGTCGCGGAAAGCTGCGCTGCGAGGAGGGGAAACAGGGTCTGCTCGAGCAGGCTGCTTTTCCCGCTGCCGCTGATCCCGGTTACCACGCACAATTGCCGCAGGGGAAAGCGAACGGTGATGCTCTGCAGATTATTTCGAGTTGCGTTGGTCAGCGTGATCCAGTCTGAGGCTGGCTGGCCAGGTTCTGTTTTCAGTGGTGCCGTTTCTGTGGAGTTTAAGAATCTGCCCGTGGGAGAGATCTCGCTGGTTTTCAACGCTTCGAGCGGACCTGCGAAGATGACTTCTCCCCCTGCTTTTCCGGCTTCCGGGCCCAGTTCGATAATATGTTCTGCAGCGCGGATAAAAGCAGCATCATGTTCGACAATAAGTAGTGTGTTGTTCAACTGTCTTAATTTCTGCAGAACTGAAATGACACGATGGCAGTCAGCCGGATGCAGACCTGAAGAAGGCTCATCCAGTACATACAGGGTGTTGACCAGGTTGGATGATAACAGGGAGGTGAGCGATGTTCTCTGGATTTCACCACTGGAAAGAGTGGAACGCGTGCGATTCAGTGTGAGGTAGCCTAATCCCAGTTCAATCATCAGGGAGAGACGATCCCTGATTTCACGTATGACGGGAGTCAGGGGCTGCGCTTCTGATTCTGACAGCCCTTTCGAAAACTGTTCCAGCCAGTCAGGTATCTGCTGGACAGGGAGTTGACCCAGTTGATCGATATTGTGTCCATTGACGCGAACTGCCATGGCAGTGGGAACAGATTTCTATCGTATTTGTGCCGGTTGTTGTGGGAACTGTCCCCGCTCCTCCGCAATGGGAACAGGCGCCGCCGGGGCTGTAAAAATTAAAGAGCTGTGGTTCCGGCTGGGCAAATTCGAGAGGGCATTGCGGGCATGACAGATCAGCGGAGAAATCAAAACGCAAGATCTGCTGCTGCCCGATGGAAAAGGGAATCCCTGTTGCCTGGTTTTCAAGAGGCTCCATCACGAGGAGGATTGCCTGACCGGAAGACTCGCTGAAGGCGAATTCCAGGCTTTCGAGGATCCGCTGTTCATCGATGGACCGGGTTGTCAGCCGGTCGAGCACTACCAGGATTTCCTCGTCGCGGGCGTCGGCTTGAGCGAGGACTGCTGCCGCGTCGTCTGAGAGCTGATATTCCTCGTGGTTTAAAATTATGCGGTTCAGACCCTGCTGTTTCAGCTCCTGGATGATTTCAGAAAGAGATTGCTCGCCCAAAGTGATCGGATAACAGATCTGGTAGCGGATTTCGGTCGGTAACGATTTGATAAATGCCAAGACGGTTTCTGGTGTTTGAGGAGCGATCGGAATCTCGCAGTTCGGACAGAAAATCTGACCAGAAGCGGAAAACAGGAGTCGCAGGTAATGCTGGATTCCCGATTCGATACCAGCGGTTGATTCCAGGCCCCTGGAGGAAAAGTGACGCTGGCTGGTGTTCTGCCTGAGGGCAATGGCCGGTGGAATTCGCGTGATCTGGTCTGCGTCCGGTTTCGGAAGCTGGTTTAAATACTGTCGCGCAGAGGGAGAGAGGGTTTCCAGGTAGCGTCTCTGTCCTTCGGCGTAGAGGGTATCAAATGCCAGGCTGGTTTTGCCTGAGCCACTGACGCCACAGACCGCGATCAGCTGATTCAAAGGGATATCAAGGTCGATATTTTTCAGATTATGGACCCGCACCCCCCGCACCTGGATGACGGACGAAGGGATCGCGGAAGCAGATTCGTC
>TARA_R100001132_G_C3275181_1_pt1 | contig 12722 bp, 9 predicted proteins | sample TARA_R100001132 | Tara Oceans TARA_R100001132 (sample SAMEA2621247) | marine metagenome | biome: marine biome (ENVO:00000447); feature: mesopelagic zone (ENVO:00000213); material: "saline water (ENVO:00002010), including plankton (ENVO:xxxxxxxx)" | depth 800 m | reverse complement strand
CCGCCCTTATGGCGGCGGGCCGGGTATGCTGATTGGCTGTGACACCGTCTTTCAGTGTGTAGAGCATGTTCAGGAAGTCGTTCCTGAGCCGGGTAAACTGATCATGTTAACCCCCCAAGGGCGGACATTGACTCAAGGTCTGGCGCAGGAATTATCGAAAGAACGGCAACTGACTTTACTTTGTGGAAGATACGAAGGGTTCGACGAACGGATCCGCATTGGTCTTGAGCCAATGGAAATATCGGCAGGTGACTTCATTACCAATGGAGGGGAAGTGCCGGCCATGTTGATTATTGAGACTGTAATCCGGTTAATTCCGGGAGTACTGGGCGATGAAAGCAGTGCCAAATACGATTCGTTTTCTGAATCGGGGCTGCTGGAATATCCGCAGTATACGCGGCCTCAAAACTTTCGTGGAATGGAAGTTCCGGAAGTATTGTTAAGTGGAAACCATCAGGAGATAGCCCGCTGGCGTCATGAGCAGAGTCTGTTGCGAACTCGTGAACGACGCGGTGATCTGTTAACTGAATCGGAATCAAATTCAACTTAAACCAGATATTAAAAACTGTGCATTGCAGGCGTCCTTGTCGGGACGACAGAGAATGTGCCAAGAGGACTTTGAGTCATGCAGGAATTATTGAAAAAAGTAGAAGCGTCCAGCCTTCGCGAAGAGCCACTTCAGTTTGAAATCGGCGACACCGTTGATGTGCATACACGAATCCAGGAAGGTGACAAAGAGCGCATCCAGATTTTCAGTGGTGTGATTATCGCCCGTCGTGGCGGTGGAACACGCGAAAACTTTACGGTTCGTCGCATCGTTGCCGGTGAAGGGGTCGAGCGAATTTTTCCCGTGAATTCCCCCAAAATCGCCAAGCTGGAAATCAAACGACACGGCCGTGTGCGACGCGCCAAGTTGTACTACCTGCGTGACCGCGTTGGTAAGGCAACTCGACTGGTCGAACGTCGTGCCAAAGTCAAAAACACAGACGCAGAGTAACATCGAAGATGCAGCAGGAGCACTGGATCTGTTTCAGTGCTCCTGATCAGCTGTCCGGTGCGTGATGCGACAGAGGCAACTTCACCCCATGCTGGTTGACGGTATTCGCGTATGGCTGGTAAATGGCTCAGTCGATTACTGGGAGACAAAGGCGAACGCGCTGCGGTTCGCTTTCTGAAGCAGCTGGGGTATTCGATTATTGCCCGTCAATACCGCACGGAGCAGGGGGAAATCGATGTGATTGCCCTGGATGGTGAGACGGTTGTATTTATCGAAGTCAAAACCCGTAAGAGTGATGCAAAAGGCCAGCCCTTTGAAGCGGTGACTTTGCAGAAGCAGAAACAGCTGACCCGTCTGGCAGGCATTTTTCTTAAAAAACAGCAACTGCTTTCTCAGCCGGCGCGGTTTGATGTGATCTCGATTGTCTGGAGTGCAGAGCAGTCGCAACCGGAAATACGACATTTTCAGAATGCGTTCGCTCCTTCAGGTGAGTTTCAGTTTTTTACGTAATGCCCCAGGATTGTAATCTTCTGACGATCCTTCTACATTGGCTCTGTCCCCGCTGGCAGAGGCATTTTCAGCGATCATTATCAGCGATAATGCAGTCACTTTAAGTGGTTGCTGTCAGGCTGTTGTCACGGGAAACAGAATCACCGTCTGGTTGTTTGAGAAACTGTCTGTATCTGAAGGAGTCGAGTATGTCTGTTGAGCAAAAAGCAGCTGAGTTAGGTCTGGTCTTTGAACCGATTGAACCCGGCTACCTGAATCTGTGTATTCGCAGTGGTAATCAACTGCTGACATCGGGACATGTCAGTGACCAGAAAGGTCGACTGGGAGAAAATGTCTCTGTAGAAGAAGGCCAGGCAGCGGCCCGCGACTGTGCGATCAAGATTCTCCGCTCGGTACGCGATGAGCATGGCACCCTGGATGGTTTGAAGGTCGTGAAACTGCTGGGCTGTGTGAACTCAACTCCGGATTTCACAGATCAGCATCTGGTCATTAATGGTGCCTCGGATCTGTTTCATGAACTGTATGGCAAAACCGGGGATGGCTATCATGCCCGCAGTGCTCTCGGATTTGCGGCATTACCTACGGGTGTGGCGGTTGAGATTGAGGCCGTTTTTGAAATCAAAGATGCCTGAAACTGCCCAGAGTCTGACGGTCAGGCTATTCAGCGACTTTAACCCGGAAGTATCAGAGAAATCAGCTTTTCTGGAAAAACGCTTGACAAACTGAACCGCAAAGTGTGTAATACACTTCGATTGGTATCACTCAGATACTAGATATAGTTGAAGGGGACCTCAATTATGTTAGTAGATCTGAACTGATCTCACTCGAACCTGCGAAAAGGATTTCCAACCTGAATACGGGAGTTTAACTCTCACCACACCCTGCTTTTAAAGCACCTTCCTGAAGCTCTGCGGACTCAGTCCGGAACAATTTCTTGTCCCGGAAGCATCTGGTCCGCTAAACGTTAGTTGTTCTACAACTTGTTTAATCATTAGAGTTTATGTGTTTTATTTTCAGGGTTTGAGATCGCTCTCAGCTTTCAGGTGGTCTTTTTCCGATATAGATAAGTAGAGATGGAACTCATAGAAGCTGAAAAAGTGACTCCCAGAGTACTGAGCACAGATGTGTTAAGCTGAGGGTTTCAAAGATCTTACAACTATAGTTTCAACGGTACTGGTAATGGATTAGTGCTGTTTCACTGTAGGAGATTGAGGGTCAGGCTAAGATGGCTGGGTCAAATCAGACACGCGTAGTAATTTCTGGTATTGGAATTGTTTCTCCCATTGGTATCGGCATCGATACTTTTTGGAAGAATATATGTGCAGGTAATTCGGGGATTGGGCGTCTCACATCAATTCCCACTGAGAATCTTCCGTCCAAGCTCGCAGCGGAAGTCAAAGATTTCCATCCGGAATTACATGTTTACAACAAAAAATTTCTGAAAGTCATGTCGCGCGACATCCAACTGGGTGTTTCAGCCGCTTCTGACGCAGTTAAGAATGCCGGTATCAAGCCTGGTGTAGTTGATCCGGAACGGTTTGGCGTATCCTTTGGTGCAGGACACATCCCCACGACTCCCGATGAGCTGGTGGCTGCTGTCAAACGGTGTGCAGAAGACAATTCTTTCGAAGTCACCCGCTGGGGTGAAGACACCATGGGGCAGATTACTCCATTGTGGATGCTTCGTCAGCTACCGAATATGCCGGCCTGTCATATTTCGATCGAACACAATGCTCAAGGCCCCAACAACACCATTACCAGCCAGGATTCCTCTGCGTTGCTCGCGTTAGCAGAAGCAATGCGGTGGATTAAGCGTGGTGCCGTCGACTGTATGGTCGTTGGAGCCTGCACTTCGAATATCAATCCCGTGGATCTGTCCCGCAAAAATCTGATTGACCTGCTGTCCCGGGATGAAGACCCCAAACGGGCCTGTCGTCCCTTCGACCGTTTTCGTAATGGTACCATTCTGGGCGAGGGAGCGGCTGCTTTTGTGGTTGAAAACTACGATCACGCCGTTCGCCGTGGCGCAGAAATTTATGCCGAAGTCATTGGATTGGGAGCTGGATGCGACGGTAAATCCCTGAACAACAGCGATCAGGAAACGGACACTGGTCTGGTGCGTGCCGTCGAATCCGCCATGCGTCAAGCCAACCTGATGCCTCACCAGCTTGGTCATATTAACGCCCATGGCAAGAGTACGAAAATTGATGACCAGGTTGAAGCACGTGCCTATCATCGACTGTTCGGTGATGACGCGATCAAAATTCCGATTACTGCTCTCAAGAGCTACTTCGGTCATTTTGACGCTGGGTCTGGTGCTGTGGAACTGGCGGCAAGTATTCTTTCACTCCGACATGGGGCGACTCCTGCGACATTGAATTACGAAACTCCAGATCCCCTGTGTAATCTGGATATCATTCACGGGGAAGTCCGACCGTTGACCAAGAACACCGCCATGTCCGTCAGCCGCACGGCCTTTGGCCAGAGTGCTGCCGCAATCCTGCGGGCTATTTAGAGCGGGAACGCTGTGATTGAGCGTCTCTCTCTTCTGCTCGATCCCGTGAGCCGTGGGGCTTCGACAGGAACTGTCAACCGGCGCGTTAAAATCTCGCATGGCTTGAGTTGCATTCCCATCGCCTCTTTTTCTGCCTGTTCTCAGCCTTTTTTAAGTGCATGAGAACATCGCTCTTGAGAACCTGATTCAATTTAATCAGAATGAATGTTCGAGAAGGCCGTATCCGGTCTTCGCAGGACATCTAGTTACGTCCTGATGAATTTAAAACGCTCAACCTGTTCTCAGGAGATTCAGTCATGGCGACAGAGATTCTTGATACCGTAGCCAGTAGCCCGCAAATCCGACAGACTCAACTGCTGATTGATGGGAAATGGGTGGATGCCGTCAGCGGTAAAACGTTTTCCACGATAAATCCCGCGACGGAAGAGGTCATCGCAGAAGTGGCTGAAGGGGATGCCGCCGACATTGACCTGGCAGTCAAAGCGGCCCGCAAGGCGTTTGAATCGGGGCCCTGGTCTAAAATGGATGCGCGGGATCGTGGTCGACTGATCTATAGACTGGCGGACCTGATCGAGGAGAATATCGAGGAACTGGCGGCCCTGGAATCTCTGGATAACGGCAAGCCCATCCGTGACAGTCGTGCTGCTGATTTGCCGCTGGTAATTGACTGCCTGCGCTATTACGCTGGCTGGGCAGACAAGATTGAAGGGACCACAATTCCCATTCGTGGGAACCATTTCTGTTACACACGACGTGAACCACTGGGTGTCGCCGGGCAGATCATTCCCTGGAATTTTCCCCTGTTAATGGTCGCGTGGAAATGGGCACCTGCTTTGACGGCAGGTTGTACGATCGTGATGAAGCCCGCTGAGCAGACCCCATTGTCCTGTCTGCGACTGGCGGAGCTCTCACTGGAGGCAGGCATTCCTCCCGGAGTCATAAATGTCATCCCCGGTTATGGCCCGACAGCAGGCGCTGCGCTGGTGAAGCATCCCGATGTTGATAAAATTGCGTTTACCGGTGAAGACGCGACCGCCAAAATCATCATGGCTGATGCCGCTGCCACTTTGAAGCGGTTAACATTCGAACTGGGTGGCAAAAGCCCTAACGTGGTATTTGCAGACTGCGACCTTGATGCAGCAGTTGCCGGCGCGGAATTCGGCCTGTTCTTCAACCAGGGGCAATGCTGCTGTGCCGGGAGCCGACTGTTTGTGGAAGAATCGGTCCATGAAGAATTCGTTGCGAAAATCGTGGAAAAAGCAGCAGCCCGCAAACTGGGAGATCCCCTGAACCCGGAAACCACGCAGGGACCGCAGGTCGATCAGGCACAGATGGAAAAAATTCTGAGCTACATACAGAAAGGCAATGCTGCCGGGGCAAAATGTGTCACGGGGGGATCCCGTTTTGGTTCCAAAGGTTATTTTGTGGAACCTACGATCTTTGATCATGTGACCGACGAAATGCCTATTGCCACCGATGAGATCTTCGGACCGGTATTGAGTATCCTGCCCTTCAAAAATGTGGAAGAAGTTGTTGCGCGGGCAAATAATACCCATTTCGGGCTGGCTGCTGCAGTCTGGACCAGTGATGTGAAGAAGGCGCATCTGATGGCTGATCGGATCAAAGCCGGGACTGTCTGGGTCAACTGTTATGACGTGTTTGATGCAGCAGCGCCCTTTGGCGGATTCAAACGCAGTGGTATCGGCCGTGAACTGGGCGCTGCAGGACTGGCCAGTTATACAGAATTGAAAACGGTGACGATGAATCTGGATTGAGTTATCCCTTCCTGAAGAGATCTCCTGTGAAGAATGCCTTGATGGCAGGTGCTCGAACTTACTGTCACATAGTAGTTTAGAATCAAATATTTCTGGCGCGGATTAGAGTCTGAGGATCGACCCTAACTGGTGATCTGCTATAATCGGCCCGAATCTGGTCATCGATTACTCAAGAACAGGAAGTTCGGATGGGCTCTTGGCACATTATCTTTACATTGGGAATCTTTCTGGCGGCAGGACTGCTGTCAGGAACGCTGGGAGAACTGTTTCGCCTGCCCAAGGTAACCGCCTATTTATTGATGGGCGTGATTCTGGGGCCGGCGATCTTTGACCTGATTCCGCACAAACATCTGGAAGAACTGAAGCCGCTTACCGACCTGGCAATGGCGCTGGTTTTATTCGGCCTGGGAAACCATTTTACACTTTCACGGCTGAGGCGATTATTTCGTCGCGTTCTGCCTCTCTCGGCAGGAGAAATCCTCGCAACATTTTTTATCGTTTTTATCGGATTGCTGCTGGTCGGTGAATCGGGTGGGGCCGCTATCCTGCTGGGGGCCATGGCGATTGCCACCGCGCCTGCAACCACCATTCTGGTACTCAAGGAAATGCAGTCAGAAGGACCGATTTCCGAATATACCGGCATCCTGGTCGCGCTGAATAATTTAGTCTCCATTATCGCATTTGAGATAATATTCGTCGCCGTGTATTTCTTTCAGGGTGACAGTCAGCAGACCTCCGTTCTCAGGCAGTTAGGCTATCTGGGGCTGGATATCTTTGGTTCGATCTTTATTGGTGTATTCGGAGGCCTGATGATCAGCTACGGCAGTTCCATCATAAAAGGAAACCGCCGGATGATCATGTTTATTGCATTGATCGCGATCGCTTTAGGATTGTGTCGCACCACGGGCATGCCCTACATGCTGACATTTCTTGCAATGGGATTCACTGTCGCAAACTCTTTGACAGAGGAAGAAGTTCCCAAAGTCGAAGCCGAGTTATATCCATTGACTGGATTTTTGTGTGTTCTGTTCTTCATTATCCATGGAGCCGAATTAAAACCGAGTCAATTTATTGAAGCGGGATTGATTGGTTCCAGCTATATCGTGTTACGTCTGCTGGGTAAATATATTGGAATTTTTATACCGGCGCGGATGCGTAAGGAAGAACCGGAAGTATCAAACTGGCTGGGAACCACATTGTTTGCCCAGGCGGGGGCTGCAATTGCCCTGTCCGGAATTGCCGTCAGTCGCGATCCAGTGATGGGAGGGCATCTGCAGACGATTATTCTGGGTTCGGTTGTGTTCTTTGAGATTGTCGGACCAATTATGATCCGCCAGTCTGTATTGCGGGCAGGTGAAGTTCCATTGATCAACGCCATCCACCATACGGCCGGTGATCCCATCAGTGAATTTCAGTCAATGATTCGGCGTTTTCTGGTTTCTTTCGGCCTGCTTTCGGAAATCGATCAGCCTGCGGATCAGATACTCGTAGAACAGCTCTACCGCAAAAATGTGAAAGGTATCGCACAGACGGCGACATTTAATGAAGTCATCACCTTTATCGAACACAGCCACGACAATACCTTTCCGGTATTGGGACCTCAGGCTGAAGTGGTTGGCGTGATTCGTTACCAGGATTTGAGTAACACCCTGTTTGATCCGAAGATTGGTTCGCTGGTACGAGCTGCCGACCTGGCGAACAATCTGGAAACAGTCGTATATCCCGATGACTCGCTGGCACGCGTCTGGAGTAAATTTCGGGAAGATTCATACGACTGTCTGCCCGTCGTTTCCCGCGAGCAGCCTCATCGGATGCTGGGAGTGATTCGACGCTGGGAGATTCTGAAATATTACATCAAAGGTCACCGATCTGCTCAAAGTAATGAATCAAAGTGACTGGCAGCAGCTGGCTGAACCGCCCAGGCCCGGTATTGCGATTTGCTTGAAAACGACTAAACTGCAGGAAGTAATCTGATCATTGCCTGCTATCAGAAACCAGACAGAATTTAATTCGAGGATATAAGATTGTGAAACGTGTTGCATTAATTACAGGGATTAATGGTCAGGATGGATATTATTTATCAGCGTTTCTGAAAAGTAAAAACTATGAAGTTCATGGAATTACTTCCTGCAGCAAACCAGGCATCGGTGAACCTCCCGAGAACTGTTATTACTGTGATTTTGCAGATGGCTCCAATCTGAATCAGATCATGGATACGGTAAAACCGGATGAAGTCTATCACCTGGCAGCACAGAGCCATGTCAGACTTTCGTTCGACATTCCTGTTTACACCGCCGAAGTCACCGGAGTCGGTACGCTGCGACTGCTGGAAGCCATTCGCTATTTTGAACAGAAGAGTGAGAAACAGGTCCGCTTCTACCAGGCTTCTTCCAGCGAGATGTTTGGCAAGGTGGTTGAGACACCGCAAAGCGAAACGACTCCCTTTCATCCCCGCAGTCCCTATGCCTGTGCGAAAGTCTTTTCTTACTGGCAGACAATTAATTATCGAGAATCCTACGGGATGTTTGCCTGTAACGGTATTCTGTTCAACCATGAATCTCCCCGACGTGGTGAAGCATTCGTTACCAGAAAAATCACTCAAGCGGTGGCCCGGATTAAGCTGGGATTACAGGAAAAGCTGTATCTGGGAAATATCGACGCGAAACGGGACTGGGGATTTGCCGGTGATTACGTCGAAGCGATGTGGCTGATTTTGCAGCAGGAGAAACCGGATGATTTCGTGATCGGTACCGGGGAAACGCATTCCGTCCGGGAATTTCTGGAAGCGGCATTCGGATCGGTGGAACTGGACTGGAAGAAGTATGTCGAAATCGATCCGCGATTTTACCGCCCCGCGGAAGTCGAGCTGTTGTGTGCCGATCCCACCAAGGCACGAGAAAAACTGAAATGGGAACCGAAAGTATCTTTTGAGGAACTGGCCCGGTTGATGGTCGATGCCGATCTGAAACGGACTCAGCAGGAAAAAATTCTGAACGAATCTTCTAACTGAATCGCTTGATTCTTTTCCTCTTCCCGCACGGATCAGTACCATGTCAGTTCGAACCGAGATAGAAGAACTTCGCAAGCAGCTCGAACATCATAATCGTCTGTATTATCTCGATGCCAAACCGGAAATCACCGACCGTGAATACGACCGGTTAATGAAGCGGCTGGAACAGCTCGAAGCAGAGCATCCTGAATTCGATTCTCCCGAGAGCCCCACAAAAAAAGTGGGGGGCGCACCAATCGAGGGCTTTAAAACAGTCGCCCATCGATTACCCATGTTATCCATCGATAATATCTTTGAGCTCGACGTTCTGACAGACTTCGAAACCCGAATCTGCAAACTACTGGGAGTAGACCAGGTTGAACTCACTGCAGAATATAAAATTGACGGAGTTGCTGTCTCACTGATTTATGAGCAAGGCCGACTCGTTCAAGGGCTGACGCGGGGGGATGGTCAGCAGGGAGATGACATCACACACAACGTACGGACGATTCGCGGGGTGCCCCTGCGGCTGGAAACAGAGAATCCTCCGGAGCTGCTGGAAGTCAGAGGAGAGGCCTACATCAGCAACTCTGATTTTCAGGTCCTGAATGTAGAAATGCAGAAACAGGGCAAAGAGCCGTTTGCGAACCCGCGAAATACAACCGCCGGCGGCCTGAAACTGTTGGATCCCAAACTGTGTGCCCGACGTAAGATTCGTTTTTTTGCCCACGGGGTGGGGGCGATGGCGGGAGTTGATTATCAGACCCACATCAAATACCTGGCTGCCATACAGGAAATGGGCATCCCCGCGACACCGGACGTGAAAGCGTTTCCCGATCTGAAAGCCACGATGGTACAGGTGCAGACCATGATGGATGGGCTGCATAACCTGGATTTTGAAGTGGATGGCATTGTACTGAAAGTCAATCGGTTTGATCAGCGGGAAGAACTGGGTAACACTTCAAAAAGTCCCCGCTGGGTCGTCGCTTATAAATGGGAGCGATACGAAGAAGTCACGAAGGCAGAGTCAATTGTGTTTCAGGTGGGGAAAACCGGTACGGTCACACCGGTCGCCAATCTGGAACCGGTGACCATTGCGGGGACCACGGTTTCCAGGGCGAGCCTGCATAATCGGGATGAAATGGAACGCCTGGGAATTCAGATCGGCGACTGGGTTGTTGTGGAAAAAGCCGGCAAAATTATTCCCCATGTTGTCCGTGTGGAAGAGCATCGTCGTGATGGCAGTCAGCAGGAGCTGGCGTTTCCGAGACATTGCCCGGAATGTGATACCCTGCTCGTGCAGGATGAGGGGGGCGTGTATATCCGCTGTCCGAATCCCAACTGTCCCGCCATGGTTCGGGAAACTCTGCGATACTACGCCTCTCGCCAGGCGATGGACATTGAAGGCATGGGCATCAAGATGATTGAGCAACTGCTTGAGAAAGATCTGCTGAAAGGCCTGGCAGACATCTATCGGCTACATGATCATTATGGTGCCCTGGTGGCACTCGAGCGGCAGGGGGAAAAATCGATTGAAAATCTGCTGGCGGGAATTGAAAACTCTAAAACGCAACCACTCTGGCGACTGTTGACGGGCCTGAATATCAGGCACGTCGGTTCGAGTAACGCCCGCATTCTGGAGAAACAGTTTGGCACCATCGATGAAATCGCACAGCAGAGTGTAGAAGAACTGGCAGCCGTCGATGAAATCGGCCCCGTGATTGCCGAATCCGTCTATAATTTTTTCCACTCTGATTTCGGTACGAAGCTGATCGATGATCTGAAGGCGGAAGGACTGAATATGGGAAGTCCGGTCGAAAAACAGGCAGAAACATCCGGAGTGCTCACTGGGAAAACTCTGGTTGTGACCGGAACGTTAACTCAGTTTACCCGTGATGAAGCGAAAGAGCTGATTCGTAAACATGGTGGCAAGGCTTCTGGCAGTGTTTCTGCCAAAACGGATTATCTTGTGGCGGGTGAAAAAGCAGGCACTAAACTGACGAAAGCGGAAGAGTTGAATGTCCCTGTCCTGTCAGAATCCGAATTTCTGGAACTGCTGGGCGAAACAGAATAATGAATCCTGAATCGGCAGAAGATCAATCTCAGGCGAACATACCAGCAAAAGTAGAGACCATGTCAGACAACCAGTTATTCCAGGTCTGATAAGACAGCAGGTCCGGTGTGGTATCAGGCATGATCTGGAATCGATTGTGTCAGATTCATCTTCCGCAGCCGCGCCAGTCGTGACTGGAGTTCTGGTTCATTCTGATAAAGTTGATCCAGTTCCCAGAGATCCATGAAGACCCGTCCCCGGTTCAGTTGCAGACAGGATTCGAGTGTTGTTTCGATCGAACTGAAATTCGGCAGGCTGTAATGCCCGCTTTGCTCCAACTGTTCGAGCATGCCATTACCCGGACGTGTGGGGATAAGAGAACAGCAGGAGACTCCCCGGGAAAAAGCATACTCTACCGAGCGAATCGCCCAGTCAATGCCCTCCTGTTCTTTCAGAAACGGAGGCTTCAAAAGAATGAATGCCCTGGTCTGAATACCATGCTCTAATAAGAAATCAGTGGCGCGGACAAAATCATCCAGTGACATTCTTTTATTCAAAGCCGTGAGAATTTGCGGATGAATAGTTTCCAGTCCCAGTGCGATTTCGAGTTGCCCTGTGAGTTGCTGTTGAAAGTCGATGCAGGTCTGGTTGCAGAGCAGGGGATGATTTTCCACAATCACCCGATCATGGTTTATGACGAGTGCAGCAATGCCAGACAGATCTTCTGGCAGGATCGCTTTGGCGTCAAAGAAATTGCCACTGTTATACAGTTTGATCTGACGGGCAGGTGGCAGGTTTGCCAGTGCGTAGCGGATCTGTCCGATGATCTGTCCCGGCTTCAGGGATTCGTCCAGCGTGTTTTTCCAGAGATCACACATCAGGCAGCGAAACGGGCATTCACGATTGGTCAGAAAAATGGTTGAGATTTCGGCAGTCTGGCCCACTGTGACATACTCGGTTTCATTCAGAAACGCATACGGCTGCAGTGGGCTGACTCTGTTTTTAGGAGGGCGGGCCGCCAGGATCTGTTGATCGGTGATCTCAGGAAGGTGCATTTGTTATTCATACAGAGAGAGCAGAGTCTGGCGATATTTCTTTTCTGAATCGGAAAACAGGGACTGGAAGGATTCTCGATTTACTGTGCCTTCCTGAAAACGTCGCTTGGGATAAACGGGCATGGAAAGACCAGTCACCTGCTTCACGCCGCGACAGACGATATCACCCTTGAGTGCATAAAGTTTCTCATGGTTCCATTCGGTGAGCTCGATAAAGGGAATCCCTTCGGCGACTTCAATCACATTCGGCAGAGCATACGGACTGAAACCGTGAAAACCGAGGCTGCGCGCCGGCGCATAGGTTCTGACATGTCCGCGGCTGAGACCGCCCGAATAAGTCAAGGAATGCTTGACAGCTTCGACCCCCCAGCCTTCCTGATAGAGCATGGAATTATTCAGTACGCTGCGAATGGTGAGTTCCGGATTCGCTTCGATCGGATAATCCTTGAGATTTTCATCACCCCCATCGCCGTCGATCAGATATTTCCAGCGGGGATAGAGAGCCCTGATTTTTTTGCATAATGCATAGGTCATCGTCGCAGCCTGGACATCCAGTTGCTTGTAATCTTCCACAATCCGTATGGTTTCTGCACAGTCCAGGCTATTCTGAGGGACATCGACCACTTCCAGAAACAGGCTGAGATTCATCTGCTCCAGGAACTGCCTTGCCTGCCTGCAGTCGCTGCCTGCGCCATCGATTGAGAGCGAGAATGCTTTCAAGCGGGATGGAGATTCCTTGCGCATCAGCAGGGCATGATAGACCAGTAGAAAGATCGCCCCACTGTCGACTCCCCCTGAGAACAGGACTCCGATCGGCTGGTGCGGGGG
>TARA_R100001132_G_scaffold19804_1_pt1 | contig 12751 bp, 6 predicted proteins | sample TARA_R100001132 | Tara Oceans TARA_R100001132 (sample SAMEA2621247) | marine metagenome | biome: marine biome (ENVO:00000447); feature: mesopelagic zone (ENVO:00000213); material: "saline water (ENVO:00002010), including plankton (ENVO:xxxxxxxx)" | depth 800 m | reverse complement strand
TTTTACGTCGGCGCGGTCTGCGCTCCGACCCGCGCGGCATTCCTCACGGGTCGCTATCACGCCCGCACCGGAACCACCGGCGTCTCCACTGGTCAGGAACGCTTCAATTCTGATGAATACACGATCGCCCAGGCTTTCAAAGCCGCCGGCTATGCCACAGGTGCCTTTGGGAAATGGCATAATGGTACACAATACCCGAACCATCCCAATGCGAAAGGCTTCGACGAATACTACGGCTTCACTTCCGGTCACTGGGGACACTACTTCAGCCCCATGCTGGATCATAATGGTACCTTCGTAAAAGGCAATGGTTACATCACCGACGATCTGACCGACAAAGCGATGGCTTTCATCGAACAGCAGGTTCATAACAATAAACCATTTTTCGCTTACATCCCTTACTGCACCCCTCACTCTCCCATGCAGGTGCCCGATCAATACTGGGATCGTTTTAAAGACAGACAACTCAAACTGCATCATCGTGAGCCTGAGAAAGAACAGCCCGATCACCTCCGCGCCGCCCTCGCCATGTGTGTGAACGTCGACTGGAATGTGGGACGCGTTCTGAAGCAGCTCAACAGCCTGGGCATCACCGACGATACCATCGTCATCTATTTCTCCGATAACGGCCCGAACGGGGTCCGCTGGAACGGCGATATGAAAGGCAAAAAAGGTTCGCTTGATGAAGGGGGCGTTCGCTCTCCTTTCGTGATTCGCTGGCCCGGTCATCTGCCCGCCGGCCATGAAGTCAATCAGATCGCCGGTGCCATCGACCTGTTCCCCACGTTAACCGATCTGGCAGGCATCCCGCGTCCCGAGCCCAAACCCATCGACGGTGTCAGCCTCAAACCCCTGATGATGAATTCAGCGCCAGACTGGCCGGAACGCATGATTTTCTCCAGCCTCCGCGATCGCGTCAGCGTCCGCACCAGTCAATATCGACTGTCCCGCACAGGCGAGCTGTTTGACATGCACGCCGATCCGGGTCAGCGAAATAATATCGCGAAACAGAAACCGGAAATGACGGCCGAGCTACAACAGGCGGTGGCAGACTGGAAGCAGTCCGTCTGGCCGAACGGTTATCCGGAAGAGAAGCGTCCGTTTTTAATCGGCTATGAAGGCGCACGCTCGACGCAGCTGCCAGTCCGGGACGCCAATTCGCAGGGCGGCATCAAACGCTCTTCCCGGCATCCCAACTGCTCTTTCTTTTCTCACTGGACCAGCACCCGGGACAGCATCACCTGGAACGTGGATGTCGACCAGGCCGGCGTTTACGAAGCCATTCTGTACTACACCTGTCCGGAATCAGATATCGGATCCACCGTCGAACTGAGCTTGAATGGCAGCAAACTGCAGGGACAGGTTACCCAGGCACACGATCCGCCTCTGGTCGGAGCAGCACAAGATCGCGCCGTTCGATCCGAATCGTTCGTCAAAGATTTTCAGCCCATGACACTGGGAAAAATCACCTTAAGCAAAGGGACAGGCCTCTTAACTCTGCGGGCACTGGAAATACCCGGCAGTCAGGTCATGGACTTTCGACTGCTGATTCTCAACCGGATCGAACCACAGTCAGATCGCTGAGACAGTCGAGAATTCCCTCGCGCGATAATTGAGTAACAAAACGCAGTCCACTTTAATATTTAACTCTCTTCAGTAACCTTCTGAACAGACAGAGAACCCGCCGAAAACGTCCTGTTTTGACTGGAATCCTCTCCGGGTACTGGTCATAATGGACTCTGATCATCGTGATTCGTGTTTCCGCGTCACTGTTTTCTGTCAGAAATCGTGTGCGGGATGCGGCATCGCTGATTCTTTGAACAGACAGATGATCGTCCTCACGAAAGTCCTCGATTCCTGCACTGACTGGCAGGTTCATGATGTCAATTGCCAGTCATCCTTTTATTCCTGATAACCTGATGGATACGTTATGAAACGACACACTACCCTCTCTGCGATCTGCCTCGCATTGCTGTTTACTGCAACCGCACACTCCGACGAAAAAGGCTTCACCCCTCTGTTCAATGGTAAGAACCTTGATGGCTGGGTTCAGCATGGCGGTAAAGCCGAATACGAGATCGTTGATGATACGATCGTCGGAACTTCTGTCCCCAAAACGCCCAACAGTTTTCTCTGCACCGAAAAGATCTACGGCGACTTCGAACTGCAGGTGGATTTCAAAGTCGACCCGCTGCTGAACTCGGGGATCCAGATTCGCAGCAATGTCTACGATGAAGACAAGGTCCTCGAAACCAAAAACGCAGACGGCAAGGAAAAGAAAATCAAAGTTCCCGCCGGTCGCGTGCACGGATACCAGGTCGAAATCGACCCCTCTGATCGCGCCTGGTCAGGCGGCATTTATGATGAAGGGCGTCGGGGCTGGTTAAATAACCTCGCTGACAACAAAGCCGCCCAGAAAGCTTTCAAGCAGAACGAATGGAATCATTACCGTATCGTCTGTCGGGGCAACTCGATCAAGACCTGGATCAATGGTGTGCCTGCTGCTGACTTGAAAGATGACCTGACCTCAGAAGGATTCATCGCCCTGCAGGTGCATGGCGTTGGCAATCATCCTGAAAAAGTCGGGAAACAGGTCAGCTGGCGGAACATTAAAATCAAAGAATTGAAACCCGAAAAAAAAAAGTAAAACCCAAAAAACCGGCTCCTGAGAAAAAAGTCGGAGCCGCCATTGGTGGTAACAAAGCCACCCCCATCGACCGCATCTCAGCCGCCAAAGGGTTCAAAGTAGAACTGCTTTACTCGGTTCCCGGCGAGGATCAGGGCTCATGGGTCAACCTCTGCACAGACGATAAAGGACGCCTGCTGGTCAGCGATCAGTACGGCGGACTCTATCGCATCACCCTCCCTCCCGCGGGAGAAGAAGTGAAAGCAGAAGATGTGGAGAAAGTTCCCGCCGGTATTCGGGGTGTCAACGGCATGCTCTGGTCCGACGGTGCACTCTATGTCGGCGTGAACGACTATGAGCGAAAAATCGCTTCAGGCCTGTATCGTATTTCCGACAGTAACGGCGACGATCAACTCGATCAGGTGGAGTTACTGCAGGAAGTCGAATCGCACAGCGATCACGGCGTACACGCTTTAATGCCCACTCCCGATGGCGAAGCCTTCTACCTGGTCACCGGAAATAACACCATTCCTCCCGTACTGGCCGACAGCTCACCCGTCCGCCAGGTCTGGGGAGAAGATCACCTGCTGCCCAGCATGCCGGATGGACGAGGTCACAACCGGGGTGTATTGGCGCCCGGCGGAATCATCTATCGTGTTTCCCCCGATGGCCAGAAGTTCGAAGCCTATGCCTCCGGATTCCGGAACATTTTCGATGCCGCCGTCAACCGCGATGGCGAACTGTTTACCTACGATGCCGACATGGAATACGATTTCAACACCCCCTGGTATCGCCCCACGCGAATCTGTCACGTCACCAGCGGCGCAGAATTCGGCTGGCGCAACGGCGCCGGTAAACGCCCTCCCTTTTATGCTGACAACCTGCCCGGTGTGCTTGATATCGGACCTGGTTCGCCGACAGGCATGACTTTCGGCTACGGCGCGAAATTTCCTGCGAAGTACCAGAACGCGCTGTATGCACTCGACTGGAGCTGGGGCAAACTTTATGCCATCCACCTCAAACCGGAAGGTTCTTCCTATACCGCTACCAAAGAAGAATTCGTAACCGGTGCCCCACTGCCGATTACCGATGCGATTATCCGTCCCCAGGATGGCGCCATGTATTTCACGATCGGCGGACGTCGTGTGCAGTCCGGTCTGTACCGTGTCACTTATGTGGGCGATGAATCAACCGAGCCTGTTCAGGCAAAACCGACCAAAAATAAAGCGCGCGAAACGCGGCATACCCTGGAAGCTTTTCACGGTAAACAGGATCCGCAGGCAATCGAAGTCGCCTGGCCTTATCTCGCTGACAAAGACCGTTTCATCCGCTTTGCCGCCCGCACAGCCGTTGAGCATCAGCCCACCGATTCATGGGCAGAAAAAGCGTTAACCGAATCTGATCCTGCCCGACAGGTCGAAGCCTTACTGGCACTGGCCCGCGTGACAGGCGTCTGTCCTCAACATCGCAACGAGCAGACTCCCGAAGTCGATACCGCCATGCGGGACAGACTGTTGTCCGCCGTCATTAATCTTGATGATGCGAAGCTCGATCTGACTCAACAACTGACCCTGCAACGCACCCTGCAGATTATCTTAAACCGCTTTGGTCGTCCCGATGACGCAACGGTAGCAAAGCTGATTGATAAATTCGACCCGCTGTTCCCTGCAAAATCACCTAAGCTAAACTGGCTGTTATGCGAAACACTCGCCTGGCTGCAGTCACCCACCGTCGCTGAAAAAGCAATCGCGTTGATTCAGTCGGCTCCGACCCAGGAAGAGCAGATGCAGTACGCACGCTCGATTCGCATGCTGCAGGCCGGCTGGACTCCTGAGCTTCACAAAGCGTACTTCGAATGGTTCCTGAAAGCGGCCAACTATAAAGGGGGCGCGAGCTTCGATAAATTTATCGAGTTTGTTCGGACCGACGCAGTCGATTCCCTCAGCGAAGAACAAAAGACCGAACTGGCTGAAATCCTGACAAAGAAACCAGAGAAGAAATCCGCTCTCGAAAATCTGGGTGAAGTCTTCGCCGGACGTCCCACTACCAAATGGACGCTCGAAGAACTCTCCACAGCTGCCGGTAAAGAAATGAAGAAACGGGACTTCGTTAACGGCCAGAAAATGTTTGCTGCAACAGGCTGTTACGCCTGCCATCGCTTCGGCAACCAGGGAGGCATGACCGGCCCCGACCTGACTTCCGCCGGACGACGGTACTCTCCCCACGATCTGCTGGACCAGGTGATCAACCCCAGCAAAGTCATCAACGAACAGTTCTCCGCGATCTCAGTTGTGACAGAAGACGGCAAAGTCCACACCGGTGTCGTCGTCAACCTGAGTGGAGATAACATGACTTTGAATACCGACCTCACCGATCCTAATAAACGGGTCAACATTGATCGCAAGACGATTGATGAACTGGTCGTTTCCAAAACGTCCCCCATGCCCGCCGATCTGTTTGCCCGCATGACCAAAGACGAAATCCTCGACCTGATCGCCTACCTGATCAGCGCCGGCGATGCACAGCATCCCTTCTTCCAGGATTGACCTGACAGGCAGAGACGCGTAACAACAGCCAGGCTGCTTACTCATTCCAGTAAGCAGCCTTTTTTTTGAATTCAACGCATTCACCTGCCGCCGGTCGGGGCGAACTTAATTTGCAGGTCTACCAGACAGTAAACACCCCTGCGGGTCGGCTTAAGCGCAGGCATCAGGTCTTGACAATAATATTTTCCGTGATCGCTTTGGGCGCATTTTGGGAAACAGATTTGATCCCGTTTTTCATTCCGGTCGTCGCGGCATAACCTTCACTGGTTCCGATAACCTGAGAATTCTTCGCCTTCAGGACAAAATAATGCTGCCCCGCTTTATTCACCAGTTGTTCATAGCGACTGGGATCGGCTGCATTAGTCTGCACCGAAAGAATCCCCTTCTTCGCCGAGGCTCGGGAAGCATACATCTGGCTGGCGAGGATAATTTCACCGTTATTCGCAAGCAGGTGAAAATAATACTTGCCGTTCCGCGCCTGTTGAATCTGAAATCTGGCTGGCATACCTGTTCCTTTCTGAGAGCTGAGGAAACATCAGAAAATTCATTAATATGGTATGTCTCACGCATTTAACATGCAAGATGATTTCAGAATCCGGGTGCTCCAACATTCGTCTGACAGATAAGTGAAGTGTCACTCTTGCATTGTTTTGGCATAAATCTTCACATCATCGACCACAGCATTCCGGGGGACCGCCAGTCGAAGCAAACGCTTGGTCGGGTGGGCCATCCCCTCCGATGAAAAGGAACCAATGGTTTCGCCGTCAATTTTGACAGTCAGCTGATCACCGTTGACGGTTACCAGCAGCGTGTACCATTGACCGGTTTTGAGTTTGACCGGAAATCGTTTCCGCTTGGCCTTTAACGCTTCCTGCAGTTCGGGTGGCAGCTTTTGAGCGAGACGCAGTTCGCGGGTTTTTAAATCCATGTTCCCGGTTTTGAGGTCGGTCAGCTCGACATAACGCGGACTGACTTTCGCCACAAACAAGTGTCCCGCATGCACTTTTTTGTATTTGAGATCGGCAAAATTGAGTCCCAGGCTGTCCTTTTCGTTCTCCAGCATGAATCGCAATTCAACGGAGCCATCTTGAAATTCCGCAGGATGCGTGACAGAGACTGCATGGTCCGCGACTTTATGCATAGAGATATACATCGCCCCGTTTTTCAGGTCGACCTGCTTATTGCCAGCGGCCCGAGACCGGCTGTTGGTTCCCCAGCCTTTGCCGATTTCATCTTTTGTTTCCTGCGATTCATTGCGTTCGAAATCATCCTGAAAAATCAGTTTGCCATGGTCTTCCGCAAGCAGGGATGATGATAAACAAAACAGTAGCACGCAGGCTGAGAGAAATGATTGCTTCACGGACGAACAGCTTAAAAGGAGGAGCATTATTACGTTTCACCGCATTTTCATTTTGCGGCAGGTTCGTCCCATTTCAGGACGCACCCTGTTTAACCCTCGCGTCTCTCTATCTATTGTGACCGGTCTAGATAACCTTCGAGACGCTACAGTAAATCTGAACACAGTCCAGTGCTTTGTCAAGCTAGAAATTGAGGGTTGGGTGTGTTGTTTACGTGCTCCGCTGTCGCACTCTCGTGATATCTATCAACCCAAAATTTAAAAATGACACTTCACTAGCAATGAAGTTTCTACCTGGGTATCACAGGCACTTCTTTTTTCACATGCTCCAGCTTTGGCTGTTCCGCGACTTTGGTTCTGGGACGCGTGAAAAATGCGGAGAGATCATCAAAGAACGTATACAGCACGGGAATTGCCAAGAGCGTCAACAGCAGCGAAAGAGTCTGGCCACCGACTGCCAGTACAGCGATAGAGCGGCGTTCTTCGGCTCCCGGACCGGTGGCAATTAACAGAGGCAGCAGACCCGCTACGAACGAGAGCGTTGTCATCAGAATCGGACGCAGACGGTCACGGTTCGCCTGGAGAATCGCCTGGTAGCGGGGAAAGCCCTGCAGTTGCAGCGCATTGGTATGATCGATCTGCAGAATGGCGGCTTTTTTCACGACGCCGAATAAGACCAGAATCCCCAGCGCGGAATACAGGTTGAGCGTTTCGCCTCCCCAGTGCAGGCTCAATAATCCAAAGGGCACAGCCAGGGGTAACGAAAGTAGAATCACCAGCGGGTGCACCAGATTCTCGAACTGAGCCGCCAGCACGATGTACATGAAAATGAATGACAGAACCATCGTCCAGCCAAAATCTCCCAGCGTGCGCTCCAGTTCCCGACCGCCGCCCAGTACCATGGTGTTGTATCCTTCCGGGACTCCGATCTCTTCAGCAGCAGCGTTGATCGCAGCGATGCCGTCCCCGAGGGCATAACCCGAAGCCATATTCGCCCGCACGGCGATCATGCGTTGTCGATTCAGACGGTCAATCCGGGAGGCAGCAGTATTAAATTCGAAGTCCACGACGTTATCAATGCGGGCCAGACTTTTTCCCGCAGAGGAAGTGGATGAGCCTGGGATCGCCTGGGGGGAAGTCCGGACGTACAACTGTGAAATGGACTGAACATCGCCGCGATCCAGCCCCACCAGTCGCAGTTCCACATCGTAGGCATCGTCCACAGTTCGATCCCGGTAACGGGAGACCCGGTCATCTCCTCCCACGGCAACCCGCAGTGTATCCGCAATTTCCTGCACATCGATGCCCAGTGCAGCCGCCCGTTCTCGATCAATGCGTGCCAGCAGTTCCGGGTTATCGATCTGCAGCGTGGAATAGACGTCGACGATGCCGGGAATTGTTTTCACTTTTTCGCGTAATTTATTACTGAAGTCCAGCAGGCCATCAATGTCAGGCCCCGTAATCGAGAAGTCGATATCAACGGGTGCTCCCTGGCGCAATGAGGTCAGGTTTCGTACGGAAATCCGCATGTCCGGAATGCTCTTGAGCTTCTTTCTGACTTCCGCCATTTTTTCCCGCTGCGTAAAGTTACCCCGAAACGCCGCATGGAGATCCCCGTGAAGCAATCCACTGAAAAATCGGCCGAAAGAAAAAGTACGTTGTTCGCTGTCGGTCAGACGCACGAAGATACTCGCCCGGTTCACATCGCCAAAACCTCCGGAGCCAACGGTCAGCAGAAGTGTCTCGACCCCTCCCGTGTTGATCAATTCTTCCTCTGCTCGACCAATTACCTGGTTCATCGACTGCAGCGTTGCCCCCTGGCGGGCTTCGAGCCGAACCTCAAATTCCGATTCGTCAACATTCAGCGGGATATAGTCCTGTTTCACCAGATGATACAGCGGATAATTACTCAGTATGACCCCCACCGAAATGAGTAACACCAGCCAGCGAAATCGCAGCGACAGTTTCAGGATCCAGAGATAGGACGTTTCAACATAATGATAAAACCCGGATCGTGAGCCCGGGCCATCCGGACTGGGGGTTTCGGGACGCAGCAGCTTGCTGCACATCATGGGTGTTAAAGTGAAACTGACGAGCATCGAAACCAGAATCGCCACCGTCGCCGTCAAGCCAAACTGAAACAGCAGTCGACCGGTTACACTGGATAAAAACGAGACAGGCAGAAAGACGATCACCAGCGAAATTGTGGTCGCCAGTACCGCCAGCCCGATTTCCTTCGTCCCCACAATCGCTGCTTCGCGAGGGGACATCCCTTTTTCTTCGATGCAGTGAAAGACGTTTTCCAGAACGACAATCGCATCATCGATGACCACCCCGACCATCAGTACCAGTGCCAGCATGGTCACGTTATTCAGGGTAAAACCGAAGAGTTTCATAAATGCGAATGTCGAAATGATCGAAGCGGGAATTGCCACCGAAGCAATCACGGTCGAACGCCAGGAACGCATGAAGATCAACACGGTAATACAGGCTAAGATACTGCCGGAGATCAAATGCTGTTCGAGTTCATGCAAAGCAGTCACAATATAGCGCGACTGATCCTGAACGATACTGACCTTAACATCATCGGGTAGAAGATCCTGGCTGCGGGGCAGCATTTCTTTGATGCCTTCCACCACAGCGACGGTATTTTCACCCGATTGTTTCTGAATCTCCAGCACGACGGCAGGTTTCTGATTCAGTCTCGCGATCGTGCGAACTTCTTTTGTCGCATCAGTCACCGTTCCCAGGTCAGCCAGACGCACGGGGGTGCCATTGATGGTATCCACGACCAGTTCAGGAAATTGATCGGAATCGGCAACGCGGCCCATGGTCCGCAGTGAACGTTCGCGGAAGCCCTGATCCAGCCTTCCGCCGGGCACTTCCGTATTCTGCCTGACCAGCGCATCGCGCACCTGTAAGATCGACATCTGATAGGCGGCCAGGCGGTCGGCATCAATGTCGACTTTCACTGCCCGGTCTGCAGCACCGGCAATCTGAACTTCGCCGACACCCGGTGAAGACTCGATCACATTTTTGACATAGCGGTCTGCAAACAGATAGAGTTCGCGTGAAGTTCGGGGGCCCGAGACTGCCAGCGTCATGATGGGCGATGATTCCAGATCACGTTTCTGCACAATCGGGGGGTCGATGTTCGGCGGAAGTAAATTCATTGCCCCCGAGACCGCATCGCGAACATCCTGAGTCGCCGCATCCACATTACGATTCAGATTGAAAGTGATGATGACAAACGAACGTCCATCGCGGGAAATGGAACGCAGTTCATCGATGCCGGCTACTGTCGCGACGGCATCTTCAATGACTGCGCTGACTTCGGATTCGACCTCCTGTGACGCTGCACCAGGATAATTGGTGCGAATGTATATCGAGGGCATATCCATGTTCGGGAAGCGGTCAACACCCAGTTCGGGAAACGCAACGCCCCCCGCTACCACTAATGCCATGATCAGCATTAAGGCGAAGACTGGCCTCTTGACACAGATTTCCGCTAACCCGTACAACGTCGATTCCCTTTTTCAAAAGCAGAATTCGATTTTCAGAAGGAACTCAAATTTGTGTTTTCTGTACTGCCGTCGGCAGCGTTTTGGTATCAGCAAGAATGCCGGGCCGCCCTTCCCGGGCATTCATTAAAATGCGATCTCCCGGCTGCAGGCCTTCTAAAATGCGAATACGCTCACCCCGTTGTTCGCCCAGCAATACTTCCTGCATCTTCACCTTGCCATCTTCGACTTTCCAGACTTTCTCGGTTCCGGCAAACTGAACCACGGCGGACAGGGGGACCACCAGGGCTTTCTGATCGGGATCGACAATAACCTGCCCTTCCGCAAACAGACCGGCCCGTAAAGCACGCTCGGAATTATCGACGACCGCTTCAAACAGCAGGGCGCGGCTCATCTGATCGAGAAAGGGACTGATCCGTGTCACCTTCGATTGTTTCGTATCAAGGGATTCGATTTCCAGTTCGACAGGCTGCCCCACTTTCAGTTGCGTCGAGACCCGCTCAGGAACGGTTCCCCGATAACGTAGTTGATCAATGCTCACCAGCACCAGCAACGGGTCCCCCATCTTGATATAACTGCCAGGGGCCACGAGTCGTTTCTGAACCACTGCGGTGTAAGAGGCTTTCAGGACGGTATTATTCAAGTCTTCCTGTGCCAGATCCAGCTGAGCCTGCTGCACGGTGATATTCGCCATCTTTTCACGCACGCCATTGAGTGCAGAATCGTAGCGGGCTGCAGCCACGCGTTCGAGCGATACAATCTGATCGTATTCGGCCTGCCCCATCACCTTCTTATTAAACAGCACGCGGGCACGCTCGAGGTTGGCTTTCGCCTCGTCCCATTCTGCCTGCTGTTCTTTGGCAGGAGGTGATTTTTCCGGAACCAGGTTATCGACAGAATCACCGGGCTTGAGGCCCACTGCAGAGCGGGCTTGTGCCAGTTGTGCTTCCGCCTGCTCGACCCGCAATTTGAAATCATCCTGATGCACCGTGACCAGGGGATCTCCAGGCTTGACTACATCTCCCAGATCGACGTGTACCTGGGAAACACGTCCTTCCACTTTGATCCCGAGTGTGGCTTCTTCATCAGGATAGAGACTTCCCTGGCTCCGCACGATGCGCGGCCAGATCTGTTCGGTCACTTCCAGTGTCTCCACATTCAAGACCGGTAGCGTCTCACCTGTCTGAGAAACAGGAGCCGAATCACTACGTTCACATCCCGCAAAAATGAGTGTTAACAGGAGGCAGAACAGGCAAGCTGAAGGAGGGCGGTTAAAACAATGAATCATGATATGATTATATCTCAGGGGCAGGTAATGTCGAGCAGTTTCCTTGTTCTATTCGCGGAAAAAGGACTCTCAAACAATCAGAAAATCAACCCTCCATGTCCTCTATACGCTGACCGGTGAGAACATATGGCGTTCCCTGTAACACACCATATTCCGGGTCCTGTTTTTCATGTTCAGACCGCGCATCCATTACCGATTGCATCGGCATACTGCGAATATTCCGTAAACCTGCTGCCTCCATCACAACCCGCACCATTTCATCCGTATGACTGCGAAACGGCAATTTGTCCAAAGCTCTGCGATAGGCTTCATCCGGTTCCCAGCCGGGAGCGGGTCGATACTGACGCTTCAACTTCTCCGGATCGGTGGGGTTATTTTCGCCGATCAGTACCAGCGATCCTCCCGGCTTGAGCAGTCGGGTCCACCGCGCCACGGCATAACCGGGATGTGGCAGTGTGAACAGCACGGCCCGGCTGGAAATGACATCAAATGTATTTTCCGGAAATGGTGGTGCTTCCACATCGGCTTCGACAAAATCGACTGTCAGCCCTCGCTCTTTCGCAGCTGCCTGCCCCGCAGAAATCATCGTGGCAGAAAAATCCACTCCTGTGACCTCATGCCCCAGTTCTGCCCATAATTGCGCAATCGTTCCCGGACCGGTTCCCATATCCGCAATCTTGCGGCGTGCTTCGCCGGGAACCGACTGGCGAAGAACCTCCAGCCACGCGGTGCGTGAAAGTGGAAATCCGAATTCCCCTTTGATGAATCGCTCGACCCGATGTGAAACCACATTCGGATTGGTCCAGCCACTATGAAATATCTGCTTTAGTTCGTCGTCCTGCGTCATTGCTGGTCTGCCTCTTTTCTACTCTGGTTATTTTCATGACTACGTTCCATGCCCGGTTAGTTCTATGCCCGGATAATACTCCATTTCTACTTCGATGTGTCAGCCCGGCGATTCCTGCCGGGACACCTCTTCCAGTCGAATCTGAAACAGAAAACCGACCAGTAGAATCACCGCTGCCAGTATCCAGACCGCCAGCAATCCAAACTGATCAGCCGCCAGTCCAAACAGAGGCAGCAGCACTGCCACGGTCACAGCGCGGGAGACGCTTTCCAGCGAGAGTACCGAGGCCCGCTCTGTTTTGAGCATCTGAGTATTGAGGGCACTGACAAAAATCGGACGTCGCAGATTCTGTAAGAGTGTCAATCCCATCAACAACAACAAACCGGGCAACAGACCCCACTTCAGGTTCACAGCACAGCCTGCCAGAAATAACACCGCAAAAAATCCCACGAGATAGATCCGATTCAACGCGTGGCTTCGACTGCCTGCCTGCAGTTCATAACCGGGACTGAACCGCGCCCCCAGCGCTCCCAGGCTGTCGCGCAGAAACTCATTCAGTCCGACCC
>TARA_R100001132_G_C3275193_1_pt1 | contig 12788 bp, 6 predicted proteins | sample TARA_R100001132 | Tara Oceans TARA_R100001132 (sample SAMEA2621247) | marine metagenome | biome: marine biome (ENVO:00000447); feature: mesopelagic zone (ENVO:00000213); material: "saline water (ENVO:00002010), including plankton (ENVO:xxxxxxxx)" | depth 800 m | reverse complement strand
CAGGACCCCGCCATTCCCGGGGCACCAACGTTTGAACGGGACGGCGTCACTGCCCAAATCGCCAACTGGGACCAGCTGCAGGAATTTATCGCCGGGCAGGACGGTAAAATCGTCGTCGTTGATCTCTGGTCCAGCTGGTGCGAACCCTGTCTGCGTGAGTTTCCGCACCTGGTCGCGCTGCAGAAGAAGTACCCGGAGAACGTCGTCTGCGTATCCTTCAACCTGAATTACGATGGCAGTAAAGATTCGCCTCCTGAATCCAGCAGCGATGAACTGATGGAATTTTTCACAAAGCACAATGCCGACATCGTCAACCTGATATCCAGCACGCCCGATGAAGATCTCTACCAGAAACTTAATCTCGCCGCCATTCCCGCCGCCTACGTGTATGGCACCGACGGGAAGCTGCAGAAACGCTTCGACAACGAAACCCTCGCGTACGGCCAGGAAGGTTTCAATTACGAAGAACACATCACCCCTTATATCAAGGATCTGCTCGAGCAGTCACAGAAGCCAACCGAATAATCACGCTTCGCTGATTGCTGATTATGCAAACGTCCAATAAATCCCTGACATGATTCCCGCCAGCAGAATCGCTATCAGTCGCGGATCGGTGATTCCAGACAGGGGTTTGAATACGATTTCTTTTAACGGATTTTGCCAGCACATCATTCTGATCTGATCTTCAGACGGAGGCGGAGTCAGCAGACTGACTGCCACAAACACCACCGAGCAGATCACAAACAGCCACCAGGCCTGCAGCAAAAACGGTATACCTAAATCTTTTGTGATCATTTCGAAACCAAAATCGAGCACAAAAGTCAGTCCGCCCAGCAACGAACCAATAATCAAAGTCGCCAGCGAAGCCTGGGCGGTCCCACGTTTCCAGAGAATGCCCCAGATGAAGACGGCTGTGATAGGCGGCGCCAGGCAGGCAATCATGCTGTTCAATCCGGAAAAGATGCTCTCAAATCGACTCCCCATGGTCGACCACCCAATCGCCAGGATCATCACCACGACCGCGGTAATCCGCCCGACAATCACCAGTCGGGCGTCACTGGTTTCCGGTTTCAGTTTTTTTACGACATCAATGCTGATCAGCGTCGCCGTGCTGTTTAATGCTCCGGCAATCGTACTCATCAATGCGGCCAGCAGACCGGCGGCGACCAGCCCTTTTAAGCCTTCTGGAATCAGTTCCTGAATCAGAACCGGCAATGCTTTATTGGAATCATCGCCGATCTGATCCTGAAATAAGACATAAGCGAGCACGCCGGGAAAAACCATAATCAGTAACGGCAAAACTTTAATGAAGCCGGCGAACAAAGGTCCTGCCTGTGCATCCTGAACGGTTTCTCCCCCCAGAACCCGCTGCACAATCGTCTGGTCCGCACACCAGTACCAGATTCCCAGAACCGGGTAGCCCAGGATGAAAGCATACCACGAATATCCGCCGCTTTCGTGCAACATACTCATATGTTTTTCAGGAAGCGCGGCACGCAGTTTCGTAAACGAATTGATACCCTGTTCATTCAAGGCACCAGCTGCGAAGTAAGTCACCGCGATCGAACCAATAATTAACAGTACCGTCTGAATCGACTCGGTAATCACCACTGCTTTCAGACCACCGACCACGGTATAGAGTGTCGTAATTGCTGAGATCACCAGTACAGAAGTAATAACGTCGATTCCGAAAAACTCGTGAATCACGGTCGAACCCGCATACAGTGTCATGCCGATGTGAATAAACAGGGCTGCCACCACACCCATGATCGCCAGCATAATTCGCGAGCCTGCACTGAAACGCTGTTCCAGATAATCGGGCAACGTGACCAGTCCACTGCGATGATAGATGGGTGCAAAAATCAACCCCAGTAAAATCAGGGTAAACGCCGCCAGGCATTCAAAATTACCCACGACCAGCCCCACGCGATAGCCGTCGGCGGCCAGGCCGATCAGATGCACGGTGGAAATATTCGTGGCAAATAACGACAGCCCAATCGTCGGCCACTTCAGGGAACGACCCGCCAGAAAATAACTGTCGACGGTCTGCTTCTGCTTCCGACTGACAAACAATCCCAGACCGGTAATCAAAACCAGGTAGGCGACAATGATTGCGGAATCGAGAACAGAAATATTCAGTTGATTGGCAGCCAGCAGGAAGGGCGCGTTCATAAAGAGGCAATCACGTCAAGGATTCGGTGGGCGAGACTTCTACTTCTGAAGAACTTTCTTCTTCGCAGATTTGTTCCGTAGTTTCCAGCGGAGGCAGACCACTGGCGGAAGCCAGCTGGTTAAACTGGTTAATCAAACGCAGTCCCACCGGAATTCCCGACTGCAAACGCTCGGCTCGTGTTAATGACTCAGGCTCGCCCGGGTAGTAAACCTTCCCCCCCGCTTTCAGAGGCTTGACCGCTCCCCAGCGTTGAATCAGTTCCTCAATGCGTTCCTGAAACGATTCCACTTCGGTAAATCGGCTGATATCGATTGCACCCACGAAACCGCCGAGTAAACGTCGCTGCGACAGATCACCGTACATTTTAGGGATATCCGGCCCGATCGGGGCACCGCCCAGCAGGGCACATAAAACATCGATCATTAAGCCCAGGCCAGAGCCTTTAAAGCCACCAAAGGGAAACAGCGCTTTCACTTCATTGGGGTCTGTGGTTCCCTTGCCATTCGCATCCAGGGCCCAGTCGCCGGGAATGGAAACCCCTTCCGTTGCCGCATTCGCAATCGTATTCCAGGGAGTGATGCTCGTGGCCATATCCAGGCACAGGGATTTCTGATTTTTACCGGGAGCCGTAATACAAATCGGATTCGTTCCACAAAATGGCTCTGCCCCGCCGTGCGGAGTCACCATCGGATCCACGTGCGTGAACACAAAACCGATCATCCCGGCCCGGGCAATTCGCAAGCCGTAATAGGCCAGTGCCCCGCAATGCGAAGAATTGCAGATCGAAACCCAGCCGGCTCCGGAACCCTTTGCGAGTGCAACCGCATGGTCGGCAGCTTTCACCATCGCCAGCTGTCCCAGGCCATGATCGCCGTCCACCCGACCCACGGCATCTCCCAGCGGTTCCCATTGCATTTCCGGTCGGGGCTGAATGCTCCTCTGCCGAATGCGTTCCAGGTAGTGCGGCAGTCGCGCCACGCCATGCGAATCAATTCCCCGCAGGTTCGATTCCACCAGGGTATCGGCAACCAGGTCCGCATCGTGTTCATTCAAATTCGCTTGCAGCAGCAGTTGGAGACAGAACTCCTTCAGGTATTCAGGCTCGATCAGAGCACTCTCAACTTCGATCTGTGGCAAAAGTCACCTCAACTTATCATGAATGTGACACATCCTTCAATGTGGCACGGAACTCATTTCGACTCAATCAGGGTAGTGAAGAAAGGTCATCAACTCCACTCTCAGGCAAACAGATCATACATCACTTCACCATGCACGTCCGTCAGACGGAAATCACGACCGGCAAATTTGTAGGTCAGCTTCTGATGATCCAGTCCCAGCAGATGCAGCATCGTGGCGTGCAGGTCATGGACATGAATTTTATTCTTCACCGCGTAATAGCCGTAATCATCTGTGGCACCATATTGCAAACCCGCTTTAATACCACCGCCGGCCATCCACATCGTATATCCCTGCGGATTATGATCCCGCCCGTTTTCTCCCTGGCTGACAGGCGTCCGACCAAATTCGCCTCCCCACAGGACAAGCGTATCTTCCAGCAATCCACGCGACTTCAGATCTTTGATCAGGGCAGCGATGGGCTGATCCACTTCCATACAGTTCCGGGGCAACGCCGATTTCAATCCGGAATGTTGATCCCATTTGTAGCTGTGCGTAATCTGCACGAATCGCACGCCCCGCTCCGCAAAGCGGCGTGCCATCAGGCACTGACGTCCAAAGTTTTTCGTGATATCCTGATCCAGACCATACATTTTCTGCGTGGCCTCTGATTCATCACTGATATCCTGCAACTCGGGAGCCGCCATCTGCATCCGATAGGCCAGTTCGAAGGAATTGATGCGTCCCTCCAGATCCGCATCCGGGCCGGAATCTGTCAGATGCTCTCGATTCATCTGCTGCAGAAAATCCAGTTCCTTACGTTGAATCGAATAGGGCACACCACTCTTATTGCTGATAAACGGAATCAGCGCACGATCCGCGGGGATACTGGCATTTCCGATCGGCGTCCCCTGGAAGTCCGCCGGCAGAAACGAAGAACTGTAAGCGTTCACACCGCCGTGGGTCAGAGTCGGACAGACGGTAATAAAGCCGGGCAGATCCTGATTTTCAGAGCCCAGCCCATAGGTAATCCAGGACCCCATACTGGGTCGCACAAACGTGTCACTGCCGGTATGCAATTCCAGCAGTGCCCCACCGTGCCGCGAGTTGGAACCATACATCGAATTAATGATACACAAGTCATCGACACAACCTGCCACATGCGGAAAGAGTTCACTTACCCAGGCACCACTCTCGCCGTGCCGTTGGAATTTCCAGGGAGATCCCAGCAGGTTGCCGGTTTGTGCCGAAAAGATCTTAGGCTTGTCGAATGGCAGGGGTTTGCCGCTGTCTTTCTGTAATTGAGGCTTGTAATCGAACGTATCCATATGCGAAGGACCGCCGTGCATGAATAGAAAAATCACGCGTTTCGCCTTCGGCGTAAAATGCGGCTGCGGCTCAAAGGGTGTCTGGCCCGCCTGACTTTTCCCACCCAGCAATGCCGCCAGGGCCAGACTGCCAAAGCCGGCAGAGCTCTGCCTGAGCATATCCCGACGAGAAATTCGTGCCGGTCCCAGATTGGTATTCCAGTGATTCATTGAGCCATCCATTCAATTCGGATTCGAAACAATACGGAAGTAAGCAACGCTTAGACTGTGATGCATTCTAGTTAACAAACAGAAACTCGTTCGAAGAAATCAGCACCCGGCACAGACTCTGCCAGGTCAGCTGTGTTTTTTCTTCCTGCGGCAGTTCCAGCGCGTCCAGTTCCCCGCGATACAACTTGAGGTATTCCAGTGCCCGTGACGTCTCCTCTTCTGTCGCAGGTCGGCTGAAAACCCGTTCGTAGATCAGGTTGACTTTTTCGGGCGGATCCAGGTGCGTCTGGTGCATGATCTGCTCTGCAAAAACGCGGGTATTTTCCAATATGAATTTGCTGTTCATCATGAATAACGCCTGCGGCGCAACCGTGGTATGCGTCCGGTCTCCCGACAGCACACTGGGATCGGCAAAATCAAAGGCCTGGAGAACTTCATATAATGCACTTCGGACAATTGGCAGATAGACCGAGCGACGATTCGTATCGTAGACCACCGGATTGACGTTGCTGGTACTCGTCACATATTTTCGATTTTCGACTCCCAGCATCGATCCCCCCATTTCCAGATCGAGTTGACCGCAAACCGCTAGAATGGAGTCTCGAATCGCTTCTGCCTCCAGGCGTTTCCGGTTCATCCGCCACAACAGACGGTTTTCAGGATCACGCTCTGCCAGCTTCGCATTGTAAGCCGAACTCATCTGGTACGTGGACGAGAGCATGATCATTCGATGCAGTTCCTTGATGGACCACCCCTGCTCGACAAACTGTACCGCCAGCCAGTCCAGTAATTCAGGATGCGTGGGACGTTCCCCCAGTTTTCCAAAATTATCCGGGGTCCTGACCAGCCCTTCACCGAAATGCCAGCGCCAGATACGATTCACCATCACGCGTGATGTCAACGGATGCGAGCCACTGGTCAACCACTGTGCCAGTTGCAGACGGCCGCTGTGTTGATCATCAATGGGAGTCTGATCTTCCCCCGCAATCACCTGCAGAAACTGGCGGGGAACTTCTTTCCCGAGCGTAAAGTGACTCCCGCGCAGATGAACTTTAATATTTTCCGGATTCTGATCCGAAACGGCCATCGCCGTCGGATATTCAGGCAACGCCTCTTCAAGCTTTTGCTTGTCGTCACGTTGTGCTGTCAATTTCTCTTTCAGATCGGCGGCATAGTATTTTTCTCGATCCGAGGGCAATGCAAACACTCCTTTTGGATCACTTAACAGTATGCGAAACGCTTCGCGCTCCGCATCAGGCAACCCTTGAGCCTGTTTACCGGCTTCCGTCTGCTGATACGCTTCCCATTCCTGCTCCACTTCCTGGAACAGGTTCCCATAAAGTTCGACTGCTTTGAGCACCCGCTCTTGCTCAGGCAGATCATTCAGCCCCTCGAATCGTTGATTCAGCTCACTTAATGTTTCAGGTACGGAACCGGTTTTGATCAACTCATTCCAGACGCTCAGCGGAGATGCTTTTTCTCCTGATCCCTTTTTAAGATACTCGGCCCACTGCATCGTCAGGCTGCCCACGAGTGTCTTATCGGGAACGGAGATCGTCGAAAGAATCCCCCCTGGTTCTTTCGTCGTGGTGCGAGGCCTGGCGATTAACAGCTTATCAATGTGGGGAAACGGAATTTTACTTTCCAGCCGAACGCGGTTTTTACCCGGTTCAAAAGTGTAGAACCCTTCCACCTTCCATTGCTGGGACTTGGGATACCAGCTGCCGGTCACTTCCCCCGCAGCGTCTTTTTTCACCAGTTCACCGTTAATCGACAGTTCCACCGGACGCGCCTGGGCAGCCGCATAACGGATTTCAAACTGGTAACGACCTGCCTCGGGAACTTCGATCTCGTATTCAGCAATGTTGGGTAAGGTCCCGTTGTTATAGATGACGCCAATGCCTTCCCCATAGCCGGTTGAAGCTTTTTTCACATTACCCGTTTGAAAGTCTTCGGCTTCCACCACCTGGGCGGACTGCCGCTGATACGCACCCGGGTCAGCACCAATGGGACCAGTCGCTTTCAGCATCTGATCCGTATGATTCTTAATCGAAGCCGCCAGCAGATAGGCAGAGGCCCGCTTTCGCTCTTCGTTTAAAAACTGTTCGTCTCCCAGTTTGACCAGGGACTCAATTTCCGTGTCCAGTTTTGCAATCTGCTGCTTCTGCCGGTCCAGTCCCTGAATCTGATCTTTTGTCGCCAAGGTACGTTCCTGCCAGCGGGCGACCACTTTGAAATTCTCCATGGTCTTCGTGCTTTTGAAGATTCCCGCCAGCGAGTAATAATCTTCAATTGGGATCGGATCGAATTTATGTGTATGACAGCGGGCACATCCCAGTGTCAGTCCCATGAAAGTCCGACCTACGGTATCCAGTTGTTCGTCGACGATGTCCATCTGCATTTTGGCTTCATCATCTTCAGCCAGCATTTTGGCACCAATCGAGAGAAAGCCGGTCGCCGTAATTTTTTCCAGCCTCTGATTCGCTCCGGGCTGATCCGCCAGGATGTCGCCCGCCAGTTGTTCCTGCACAAACTGATCAAAGGGCTTATCCTGATTAAAAGCGGCAATCACATAATCCCGATAGCGGAACGCATTCGCATACGAAAGATTTTCATCAAGGCCATTGGAATCTGCATAGCGTGCGACATCCAGCCAGTGCCGCCCCCAGCGCTCCCCATAGCGAGGCGATGCCAGCAGGCGATCAATGACTTTGGCAAACGCGTCGGGAGAACGGTCTGCCAGAAAGGCTTCGACTTCCTCCAGCGTGGGCGGCAGTCCGATCAGATCGTACGTCGCACGTCGAATCAGCGTCTGCCTGTCGGCACGCGTCGCTGGTTCTCCTCCCGCCTCTTCCAGCCGTGCCAGCACAAACTGATCCAGGGGTTGCTGGGACCATTTCTTGTTTTGTGTTTCCGGAATCTGCGGCGCGCGGGGAGTCTGGAACGCCCAGAACTCTTTTTCCGCTTTCGTAAATAAAGGGCCTGACGAAGCTTCAGCTTCTTTTCGCAACTCTGAAACCGGCTTCGCATCAGGCCAGTACGCGCCCGCCTGCACCCACTCGATCAGATCGCTGATTTCTTTCTGGCTCAGCTTGTCCTTAAGAGGCATATGTAACTGGCCGCTATGCTGGACGGCACTGATCAACAGACTTTCTTTCGGTTTTCCCGGCACCAGTGCAGGACCACGTTCCCCCCCGCGGATCAACTCTGCCAGTGAATCCACGCGTAAACCGCTCTCGACCGAACCTTCGCTGTGGCAGTCGTAACAACGGCTGATCAGCAGCGGTCGGATACGCTTCTCAAAGAATTCCGCTTTCTTCAATTCCGCTTCTGCAGCGGGCACGGGACGCAGCGCAGTCAGGCTGACAATTAAACTCAATCCCCAAAATAACAGGAGCTGTTGTTTCATTCGTCTACTTCCGGATGAGCACGTGTGTCTGAAGTAACTCTCTACTTACCAACGTCTTTCTACAGGTAGAATGCGGATGAAACTGCACCAGGCAGCCCCTCACACAAAGGATTATATATTATATATAATCAGATCACAGATTCAAAGTCAACCACAGAATGCCAACAGATACCGACTTTTAAGAAATGAGTCCTTCGGGGCAGATTTATATGAATCAGCCAGAAATCGTTCCTCACATATTGTTCGCTGTGCCACAAACCAGGCGTAAAAAAACACGCCCCGGTATCGAGGCGTGTGATTTGATTCTGAGAGAAACACTCAGCAGCAGCTTAACGCTGTACAACGCCGTATTCGGAATGCAGCTGTTTCACCACATAATCCATCAACTGCTGTGCTTCCCCGGATGTCAGGGTATGCAGCGCATCACGGAACAGCATGCGAATCGTCAGGCTCATCGCCCCTTCCCCTACACTTTCGCCAGAGAAGGTATCTACACAGATCACGCTCTCCAGTTCCGGCTGCAATGCAAAATCCGCACCAGCGTCTTTACGCGGTTCCGTTTCCAGATTTTCGACCGCAGCTGCGAATGCCTTTTCCAGTGAAGTTTCGATTTCGGCATAATGCAGATCGCTGGGAACCACGATCGAAATATCGCGGGCAATCACCTGCGTCCGCGCCAGTCCTTTGAACAGGCCAGGCGGTGACTTCACGGTAATCAACGTCGTCAGATCCAGTTCGAACCCATACAGTGGAACGCGCGCCCGGTCTTTAATACCCAGCGTATCCAGGTCAATCCGTCCCAGCGCCCCGATGCGCTGATCGCTATGGCTGATCACGGCAAACTCTTCACCGCGATATCCGTTTGCCGGCGTATCGCGGGCAAACGTGCAACCATCCACATTCAGATGTGAGAGCAGATTCTCGACCAGCCCCTTGGCACGCAGGAAATCAATGTCTTTCTCCGAGGCAATCCAGGCGGAATCGTTAACCGGCCCTCCCAGTACGCCGCCCAGCATCCAGCGTTCATCAATTTCATCGTTCTGTCGGAACGTGCGATCGACTTCGAAAAACCGGAAGCTGCTGGCACCACGCCTGGCATTGCGCTCGGCGACTTCAATCAGGCTGCCGACCAGGCTCTGACGGAGCGTTGTCATCTCTTTGGAAATCGGGTTCTGTACCTGAATCGCATCCCCGGGCCACTGGCTGAAAGCGAGGGCAATCTGTTCGGTCGTTAAGGGGGGAGTGCGGCATTCCAGAAAACCGTTGCTCGTCAGAAAACCGGCCACACTGTTTCGCAGTCCGTCGGTATCTGAAACACGCCCCTTGGTGGTCGTCGCCATCATCGGTTTCATATCGATGCTGTCATATCGCAGCAGGCGGGCCACATCTTCTGCCAGCACGACTTCATTGTTGACGTCGACACGCCAGGTCGGAACAGAAACCGTGAGATCATCGTCGACCTTCATATCCAGACTGGTCAGACAGTCTTTAATCTGTGCGCCACTGATGTCTGCTCCCAGAATCTTTGAGACACGCGCGGCACTCAAGGTGAACTGTGTTGATTGTTTGACACTCGGATAGCTGTCCGTCACGGCAGAAGCAGGACGGGCCGCTGACAGGTCTGTTTCCTGCAGCAACTCGGCAGCGCGATTGAAGGCACCACTCAACATGCCATTCGGATCGGTGCCCCGTTCGAAGCGATACGAAGAATCCGTGCCCATCCGCAGTTTGCGGGCCGAGGTACGAATGCAGACCGGATCAAAACAGGCCGCTTCCAGCAGAATCCGTTTGGACTCGGTCGTGGTCTGCGAATCCCAGCCCCCCATGATCCCGGCCAGCGCGATCGGTTTTTCCCCATCGGCAATGACCAGCGGTTCGTGCGTCGCATCCACTTCCGCTTCATCCAGCAGCTTGAGTTTTTCTCCATTCCGAATGCGGCGGACTTCGATCCTGTTTCCTTTCAACGAATCGAAATCAAACGCGTGCAGTGGCTGTCCCCATTCCAGCATGACAAAGTTGGTGATATCCACCACATTGTTGATCGGCCGCAAACCCGCAGTCTGCAAACGACTCTGCAGCCAGTGGGGCGAAGTCCGCACCTTCACGCCATCAAACACCTGGCAGGCATACCGCGAACAGAGCGACTCATCAGCGATTTCGACGGTGACCGCATCACCCTTACCGGCCTGCGAATTCAATTCGCGAGCACTGGGATACTTCAGCTGCATACCCAGCACGGCGGCCACTTCGCGGGCGACACCAATCATCCCCAGGCAGTCGGGGCGGTTGGGCAACACCGAGACTTCGACCAGCGATTCCTGAATTGGTGAGACGGCAGGCAGGCTCGCTCCCAGCATGGCTTCATCTTTGAAAACCTGTAAACCGGTTGAGCGGGCTATCAGCCCCAGTTCACCGTCCAGGCAGAGCATGCCCTCTGACTTGATGCCTTTGAACTTGCCTTCGCCAATCAATGCACCACTCGGCAGCTTCGTACCGGAAACCGCGACAGGTACGCCCCAGCCAGTTTCAACGGGATGCGAAGAGGCACAGACGATAGTTATCAACTTGCCTTTGGCAATTTCCACCTGGCACTCATACAACGCGCCGGTATCACCCAATGGCTTCTTCTCGCGAATAAAACCAATGCGGATCGGCTCCAGTGCCTCGGCCAGATGAAATTCTTCTTCGACTTCCAGGCCGACGGTCATGAAGGCGTCGAGCAGTTCCTGTTCTTGACAGTCTGACGCCAGGTAATCGCGCAACCAACCAGTATTAATTCGCATCGTTCTCTCTTCTTATGCCAGAAAATTCGTGCCAGGTTTTACCAGGAAAAGTGGATTAAAACTGACGCAAAAACGCTTCTTCATTTTCGTACATCAGCCGGATATCACTGATCCCGTGTCGAATCATCGCCATCCGGTCCAGTCCCAGACCAAAGGCGAAGCCCTGCCACTGTTCCGAATCCACGCCGCCGGCCTGCAGCACTTCGGGTCGAATCATGCCGGCTCCCAGGATCTCCAGCCACTTGCCGTTAAACATCACATCCACTTCCGCACTCGGCGTAGTGAACGGGAAGTAACTGGGGCGGAAACGCAGCTGCACATCTTCGCCAAATAAAGCACTCGCCAGCTGATACAGAACCCACTTCAGATCGGCAAAGCTGATATCCTGATCGATGGCAATCACGTCCAGCTGATGGAAAATCGGAAAATGCGAAGCATCGATTTCATCACGACGGTAACAGCGTCCCGAAGTCATCGCCCGCAGCGGGGGTGGCCCGAACTGTTTCATGGCCCGGGTCTGAAAAGCCGAGGTATGGGTGCGTAACACATTCCCGACGGTGGTATAGAATGAATCGTGCATATCCCGCGCGGGATGCCAGTCGGGTGTGTTCAACGCATCGAAGTTGAAGAATTCCGTTTCGACTTCGGGATAATCATCGTAGCGAAATCCCAGGCCGATCAGGATCGATTTCACTTCTTCCATCGTCGCCATCAGGGGATGACGATGACCGGGCAGAGAGCGTACCCCCGGCAGAGTCACGTCGATGGCGTCAATTTGAGGACCGGTTTTTTCGCTGGCTTCAAGCGCTTCTTTTTTCTCGGTCAGCGCGGTCTGGATACTCTGTTTGACGGCGTTTAGTGTCTTACCAAACTCCCGTTTTTCTTCCGGCGATAATGACTTCAGCTGCTGCTGCAGTGATTTCAGCTTTCCCTTTTTTCCCAGGTACTGGACCCGCACTTCGTCCAGTTCCGCAAGAGTTTGTGCCGCCGCGATGCTCTCCTTGGCGGCTTCTACCAGCGCGTCATTATTGTCAGACATTTTGATTCTTCAGATGTTTGAATATTCTGTTTGTGGATTGAGTACTCTACACGAGATCAACTCGCTCATATCTCAAGGATAGACAACGAGTTGCGCGCAAAGACAGCCTGAGGCCGGGATTGTAACTATTCCCGCAGCATTCTGCAACTACGCCTGCACTCGGTTAACTGCCCCTGCATCCGAAGCCCTGAACAGCTTTAAGTTTAGCGAGATCAGGGGGTTGCACAGAAAAAGAACAGCCCCCTTATAGAGCCTGACAGTCTGTCGGCATCACAGGTTCTCGTCAGTGATTTTCAAAGAGATAAGGTCGCAGCGAATCAACCTTTGAGAATCTCGGTAACCACTTCGCCGTACACATCGGTCAGCCGGAAATCACGACCTGCATAACGATAGGTCAGCCGTTTATGATCCATGCCCATCAGATGCAGCAGCGTGGCATGCAGATCGTGGATATGAACTTTATCGCGGGTCGCGTAGTAACCGTACTCATCGGTTGCCCCATGCACGTGTCCCTGTTTGACACCGGCTCCGGCCAGCCACATGGAATAGCCCTGGGGATTATGATCGCGGCCATTTGTTCCCTGCGCGATGGGGGTCCGTCCGAACTCGCCTCCCCACACCACCAGGGTATCTTCCAGCAGTCCCCGCTGCTTCAGATCCGCCAGCAGGCCGGCAATCGGCTTGTCGACCATTTTTGAATTCCGTTCATGACCGTTTTTCAAGCCACTAT
>TARA_R100001132_G_scaffold8677_1_pt1 | contig 12804 bp, 9 predicted proteins | sample TARA_R100001132 | Tara Oceans TARA_R100001132 (sample SAMEA2621247) | marine metagenome | biome: marine biome (ENVO:00000447); feature: mesopelagic zone (ENVO:00000213); material: "saline water (ENVO:00002010), including plankton (ENVO:xxxxxxxx)" | depth 800 m | reverse complement strand
TAAAATTTAATGTGGGTCCGACGGCCGAATACGAAATCCCAGTCAAACGGGATTACACTCACACATTTGCTGGTTGTGATCCAGAACACTGGGAAGAGGAATATTTAAGTCATGTGCATCCGCAAAATAATCGTCGCCTGCTCCAGTCTGCTTTTGATCAGGCCACAGACTTTGACTGGGAAGAGGACTGGCTGTTTGCTGAATACGGATTGAAAGGAGAACAAATTTGAATACATTAAATGTGACTACGGATCGTTTCCAGAGACAGAGTGACCTGATCCCGGCAGAACGGCTTTCTCAACTGACAGCGACCGTCATTGGCGTGGGAGCCATTGGCCGTCAGGTGGCCCTGCAACTGGCGGCTATCGGGACACCACGGATTCAGCTGATTGACTTTGATAGTGTGGAGTCGACCAATATTACGACTCAGGGGTACCAGGTGGCAGATCTGGGCAAGTACAAGACGTCAGCGACGCGAGAAGCCGCTGGAAGTCTTGCTCCTGAGATCAGCATCACGGAGCTACAGGACCGTTTTCGTCCACGGCACAAAACGGGCAGCGTAATCTTCTGCTGTGTGGATTCCATTTCCGCCCGGGAAGCAATCTGGCGTGCCATATCAGCGAAATGTGAGTTCTTTGTTGATGGTCGGATGCTGGGAGAAGTGATCCGGGTACTGGCGATCTCCCCTCCAGCGATGCAGCAATATTATGTATCCACGCTGTTTGATCAGTCGGAGGCTCACACCGGTGCCTGCACTGCCCAGAGTACGATCTACACAGCCAATATTGCGGCGGGCATGATGCTGCACCAGTTCAGTCGTTTCCTGCGTCGTATGCCGGTTGACAAGGATCTGAGCTTGAACCTGTTGGCGAGCGAACTGGTTCTCGCTCCTGAGTGAACTCCAACCACTTCTGGGTAAGTGATTTTAAGCTGCCGAAACCAGCTCATTACTGCGCCTGGTGAAAACTTCGATCAAGGGCAAGAATTGTCTTTGAGCGGCTTCCAGATAATGTTCCCGTAACTGGTCCAGATGGGTGTAAGTGCTGATCGCAGCCTTGCTGACGGCATGGCCCATCAAGTATTTACGGTAGTATTCTGGCATCCCGGCGTTCATCATGGCTGTGCTGAACAGATGGCGAAAATCTTTGAGCGTCGCCTCGGCTGGCCAGGATAACTGGTCAGCCAGGCGATGAAATTCGTTTTCAATATGATCATATTTCAGTCCGCCCGCTTCCTGAAGCAGCTGATCTCGAATCTGTATCCCCAGCTCTGCGTTGAGGTTCGTGCTTTTTCTGCAACGACGGGTGTACTCCTTTGTGATCTCATCCAGGGAATAATTCACCAAAGGTGAGTTTTCAGTTCCTTCCCACACGCTACGCCGGTAAAGTAACAGCCCTGATTCCATGTGGCGGGGTTGTTTCTCAAATAATGTCCGAACAGGCTCGAGCAAAGGTAACCGCTTATCCCGTCTCCCCTTGGTCCTGTAACTGATCAGGGGTAGGCAGACGACTTTCAACCAGCCATCTGAGGTCAGGTTATCCCGGAATAGAAAACAGGGTTCGGAAGCCCTCAGGCCATAAAAAATCAACAGGGCGAACAGTTGAAGCTGATAGCTGTCACATTTTTTCAGAAATTCGACCGCCATGGGGACTGTGATATCAGGTTCACCAAACAAGTCCGGTGCGACTGACTCAGTTTGTCTGAATTTACCCTGGAAAGGGTTTCGAAAACCAGAAGGCATCAAGTTGCCACGATCTGGGTCCGCCGCCCAGATATACATTCCTCTTACGACATCGAGAACATAATCAGAAGAAACCATGGTATGTTTCTCTGTATTGGGGTGTCCGTTTGAAGAAATCTGTAGGTTTTTCAGATGCGATTGAAACTGTAAAACCAATTCTCGATTGACGTTAGTGGCAGAAGGGCAAGTCGTTGCTATCAGTGGTTGACTTACAAAGCATCGATAATGTTCTAATGCTGACGCGTATCTTCTGACCGTTTTGGGATCGATTTCACCGGCATCGGCTCGACGTTGTAAGTGACTTTGATAGAGGTCCAGTAGACTCTGATGTTTCAGTTTCCCTCGCCCCAGACCGGATGAGCGGAAGTGTTTGAGGCGCTCCTCAATTTCCCGGGCGCGAAAGATGGCGGTGACCAGGTCACCGTCGACTCGTTCTGTGAGGTTTTTTTTCGCAGCAGGGTCCCAGAACTGAAGCCGAAAGTAGTCGTTTTGCCTGTAAATACGCACCTTTTCGGGTGGTTCGATTCCGTCAGGGAATTTCTCGATACGAATCCAGCGATGTTTTTCACGATATTGTGTCCAACATATTTTAGATTTTTGATAAGATGCTTTTTTGTCCATAACATGCCTAGTTCAAAAGGGTTTCATTTCCCTTTAGGCATGTGCGCGATTGGTATTCGTCATCTCATAAGTATCTATTTTATTTATAGTTATGGGCCTCATGGTCTGTCAGACGGAAGAGTGATAGGAACTTCAAATGCCAAGAACTAAAACAATTGAATTAACCAAGAATAGTAGATCGTTTACTTTTGAATTATGTCATCGCAATCTCGATTTTGGTGAAGGTAACCATGGCGAATATTACTGGATGGACGGTAGACACTTCCGAAGAAGTTCAGGTGGTCAGAACTTACGTGCTTGCATCGACTTCTGGTGGGCGTGTGTCGAAGAAGCTGAAGATTCTGAAGATGTCGCGAATCAGTTAAATCTCGTCTTGGCTGAGTGTTATCCATTAGTGAACACTTCTCGAGCAATGCAAAGTGTGTTTCTTGATGCTCATCTCCACATAAAAGCAGATAGGAAAATCAGCCTTGAAACTGGATCACAAGGTAAGACAGAGAAAATTGTAGAAAGAACTTATAATCTTCCTGATGAGGAATATTCACGCATCAGAAGTATTGTTGATTCACGTAATATTCTCGAAATTCAGAATGAGCTAATACGGCTTTTTTCAGGAGTGCAGCCATCTGGAAAAGACCTCCCAAAATTTCAAGAAGCACTTCGGCATTGGACCGGGAATGGGATAGTCGCATTTCGGAAAGGAGGGATGCAACTATTGCATGAATATGTTGATGGCGATCTGAAAAAACAAATCACAAAATATAGAAAAGGAGGAGTCGATGAAAACGTTCGGTTATTTCTAAATCTATTCTCATATGAAAGCAAAGTAGCTTTCTATTTATGCTATGCGAATGCCTGGGCTTTTATTTTACCTATCTTAGAAGATGAACACGGATTGAACGAACAGTCAATTCGTTTTATGAAAATGTGGCATCATCAGAACCAGCCTTTGTTATTTGAGGGAAGAATACATCAGATATTCTCGGGCCAAGTGCTCTCACTACATCCACTTTCAGCACTTGTCCTGACTGATCCTAGCACTTTATCAGTAATCAATAAATGGGTTGGACACCCCGACTACCAGCAACTGATCGATTCTAATAATGAAGCTACTTCCAAGGAGTATTGGGATGTCGTATTAACTATTTTGGTCGCCGCTAATGAATATAAGCAATCTCACCAAAGGTGGGAGGAATCTCGGATTAATAAAGAAATAATAAGTTCCCCAACAGTTGAAAATGCAACAAACACTGATCGGAACCACTCGGTAGCCAAATACCTTGAAGCCTACGTTGCTGAACAAGGATTATTCTGCCAAGGGTGCTCAGGCTTTCTGAAATATAAGGATCATGAAGTAAACGAAAATCTATGCCCTGTCATCTTTCAATGCCAAACCTGTGACAATATCAGAAAAATCAACGTTGACTATGCAAACTTTAAAGATCACTTTTTCAATTCTACCAATGAAGAAGATAGCTAAGAGGGAAATTGATTTCTTTATTCAAATCGAACTCTGAATTCCCTGTTTTGCTTTTTCACTCTGATTATATCGACCAATCAGAGCTTAGAAAACCTGATTAAGATACTGAGTAGACAACGGCTGAAGGCGTTAGATTCGACCATCCAGACCAACGCTCCCATGCCTTTGCAGAAACTGGAGAAAACCACCAGTTCCAAGATACCAAACGCTCTCACATAATAGCTCAATTAAGAAACTATTAGTAATAAAATACTTAAAGACCTCGCATTCGTCGTAACACTGCTTTATCTGGACGAATCCTGAGCTTCACTAAGAGAGCCCTACTGTATTTCGCCAGTAGGACCCCAACTGAAGTTCCCATCTCTAGTTTCTAAGCTTTTGAGCTTATAGGAACTGCTCAACCTTCTCTCGTGTCGTCGATCTCAAAAATCACTGTCAGGGAAAGATGCGGCTACGCTGGTTCAGTCTGGCTACTCATCGGGGCAATACCACCGCTTTCCCTCTCATGTGTTTCCTGTTTCAACAACCATGATTACCAAAGAAAACAGGAGAATCTCATCGCTGATTTTATCCCGCATAGTAGATGAGTCATTAGGAGTATTTGGCAGCTGTCAAAACTCCAGAATAAAAAAAACGTACCGAATTTTCATCAAACTCTTTTCCAAAAGGAGGTGCCAATGGCTGAATGTGAGAGAGGTAACAGGGAAATGCAAACCAGCCACAGTGATTGTGGCCAGTTATTTAGTGGGGCGACTTCTAGGGAACAGTTGACTCAAATTTCTCATCTTGTAGCTGATGGTGACTTAAGTCTTCTCAGTGAACTTCCCCCGAAACAACTTCAAATCGTAATTCAGTTAGTTCGTGAGAAACGACGCATAAAAATGCTGCAGTTGATCGCAAAAGTGATCTTCGAAGATTTGAAGAACAGACGGTAACCAGTTTTATTTAAAGATCTTATGGTGATTACCTTCTGCCAGTTTCAAACTTAAATCACTTTGAAAAAAACCTGCTGCGCACATGCCTATAGGGTGTCTGACGTGGCTCAGATCAGTGCCTTAACAGGGACTGTTCTCAACTTACGGTATTTGTTTCGAAGACATCATCTTAGAGATCAAATATCAAAATCCCCAATATATTCTGGAGGATTTAATGTTAAAAACAAAATTTGGGAGAAACCCAAACCCGCGTGTAGTCATTTATGTTCGAATGTCTAGCAACAGGCAAAACCCAAGGAGCCCGGACCAACAGATCGCTACCATCAAGGACACATTAAAACGTCTGGGGCTGAATTGGCAGGTAGTCGAAGTTTATCGGGACGATGCCATCTCGGGACGTTATTTTCGTAAGCGACCAGGATTCCGAAAAATGCTTCGGGATCTTAAATCAGGCGTTTTACGGGCTGATTATATTCTTGTTGACACCTTTGAACGACTGTCTCGCGCTGAAAACAACGCAGAGATTCGTCGTATGCTGGTTAAGGCAGGAGTACTTGTTTTGACTGCAGACAGTCAGTTTTCAGATCCGAACAGTGTGTCAGGCCGCGCATTGTCTTTCATGGAAACCTATCGTGCGTCAGAAGAGTGTCATGTCAAAGCCCATAATGTCTTACGCGGTAAGAAAGATGCGATTCGACAAGGGAAATGGCCAGGTGGGCCTGCGCCTTTTGGTTTTTATTTGAAGAATGTCATGGTGGTCCGGAAAGGAGTTGAGGAATTGGATCACAGGGTTCTGGTGCCGATACCTGAGTTGAAGTGGATTGTCGAATTTATTTTTACCTTGTCTGCACAGGAAAACTTTGGTCCTGTCCGCATCAGTAAAAAACTCAATAGCCATCCGGATATTCCCAGTCATCTGAAACCCTTCACGGAAGCCACAGTCGCCAGCATACTTCGCAATGAACTGTATTATGGTGAGATGGTCTGGGGCAAAAACTGCACAGGGATCGAGGATGATGTGAGGGTCCTGCAGAGTATTCCAGAGGAAGAATGGGAAGTAAACTCTGAATTCTGCGAAGCCATAATCACCAAAGAGCTATGGCAGCAATCGATGCAGATGATTAAGTCACGTCGCCATAGAGTGACAGAGCCTGATCCGGACGGTCAGGATGCCGCTCATTCTGTGCTTCGTCCCCGGGGAGTGGCGCTGAAGTACCCACTATCAGGACTGGTGGTTTGTTCTTTCTGCGGTCGGGCTATGGTTTCATCAGCCAGTTCAGCTTATACGACCAAAGCCGGTGAGGTTCATAATTATGCTTCATACGGTTGCCCAGGTTATCGTTCTGGAGCGTGCGACAACGATCGTCGGGTTCCGGAATCCTGGCTGCGTGAAACCGTGATACAGCTTGTAAAGGACAGGCTGTTTCCTCACTAAAACCTACAGTTACTTTTTCTTGAAAGGGGTGACGGTAAATCACCGTCACCCCTCTAAAAACTATATCGAAAGGATTCGACTGATGAATCATAAATCGAAACTAATTGAATCAGATGAATTTAACGAGTTAGCGAAATTAATTCAAAAGCAGTTCGAAGAGGACTGCCCTGAGTTGTCTGTGAAAATGAGTAACCTGCAATCTGAGTTGAAGCAGTTGGAACGACTGCGTCAAGGATGGCAACATTCTCTGGGAAATCCCGATCTGCCCCTCGAAACCCGTTCTACTTTAGAGCAGGATCTCGCCAATGCGGTTAAACAGGGACATAAGATAGAGACCAGGATTTCTGAACTGGAATCAGCAAGTTCGAAAACGCAGGCAGCATTAGATCCAGAAGCGATAGCAGAGAGATTGGATCATCTTGCTAAACTGCTGGAAGGCGATCATGCATCGGCGATGAACGTCGCATTATCGCAACACATTGAAGGGATTTACTGTGATGGCACCGGTAAAGTTGTTGTTCGCATGTGTCGGCTTGGTGCGCTGGCAAATCCGGAGGAGATGCTTCAGCTTCTCGCCAGACCAGATGTTGACCTTTTAGACGGTCAGGAAACTCGTACTGAGGAGATCCAGAATAGGGGACGACGACGTACCAGGCGTAATCTGGGTGACCATTTTGAAGACGACGATGTCGCAGACTTCGCGAACGACTTTGCTGTCGACCCCTACCGTTATTCACAGCTGGGAGACGAATGGTTTACAGAAGACGTCTTTCACATACCGGATCGCCCTCCCTGCTGGTCAGCCGCACATGCACGTGAAGTCGCGGAATACAGGCTGGATAATGAAGCTTCCATGGAAGAAACTGTGGATCATTTCAAGAAGACAATGCCTACTATTCGTAAAGCATTAAAGTATGCGAAAGAGCATCATGGTATTGATGCATTAGGTAAAGCCATCAGCCAGCCTTCCCGTCGGTATTGGGCAAAAGACCATGCACTTCAGGTGGCACAATTCTTTAGACGTCCGGGGGCCAGTGTGAAGAAAGCGGAGGCAGTTTTCGGTAAATCACAACCAACACTGGCAAAAGCCAAACGCCTGGCAGTTGAAATCGAGAAATCGAAGGAAACTACTTCGAGTCCTGACTAATTTTTTACTGCCGCTATGCTTTGCTGCTCTTCGGTAAGATGATTCCTGTGTGACCAGCTGATGGTAATAGTGACTGTCAGCTGGTCGCCCTGCCGGCGTCAGAGAGTCCTGCTGCATCAGTGGGATTACCCGGGCGGCTACCTTTAAGGTTTAGTCTGGTTCGTTCAGAGTGAAGGAATTCCGCAAGGTATTAGGCTGGCCTGCAGGCCAGCCAGCAAGACTTTTTTTTAGCTATGCAGGGCCGAGTTTGGCGTCTACATTTTTCATTCAGAGCTCTTCTGGTGCGGTAGGTCAGATTTCGAACGCAATCCCTACGACAGAAATGGTAAAGCCACTTACCTGTCTCCTGGACGCTAAAAACGAGGATTTGTCAGAGTTGGCCTGCATTCCTGAATTCGAACTTGAGCAGTGTGGCGTCGCAAGTTCTGAAACCATAACAAAATACAGCCCATAAATTTTATAGTAAGCACTCTCTCATCCCACCCTGTAGATGGTCATATACAGGGTGGGATACGAGAATACTTTCTGATGTGGTTGGGACTGCTGGTATCTTTGTCTCGACAGACTCATCAACCCGCGAGCACTATAACAACACCATGTTGTCCCAGGCGGAAGCCCAGGCCGGTTCCCTGCACTTCCCGCAGCACCATCTATTCCGCTGTCATCGCTGCGGGGCTAATTACTGGAAACACGTACAAAAGGACTCAGGCAAAATCAGCTTTGGGACGAGGTTCAGAGCAGGGGATCACAAGAACGAAGATCCGGAAGCGAGTGCAACGTCGTTTGCAGATCTTCAAGAGCGCATCACATTTAACTCTAGCGAGAATGCGGTAAGTCAGGTAGACTGGTGAAGTCTCATTTCATGGAACATTTCACATGTTGATTTATTTCAAAGAACGCCTCCTCGAAGTTCTGAAAGCATAGGCAGTCGGTTTAATGACACGGGAGATTGTGTTGCAATTTCAATGCAGCAAATCGTGGTTTAGAGTGGGCAAACAAGAATTTCGAGAGCAGGGAAAGACCAGCCCTACCACTAGATAGTACGGACATTCAAATGATATCGGTAACGAGTGCTTCCAGCCAGATGAAGCCGGCGAAGTCGGTGGCTTTTTTCTCGTAACGAGTCGCCACACGTCGGCAGCGTTTGATTCTGCCAAAGAACTGTTCAGTCTGGTTGCGATGTTTGTAGATCATCCAGTCAAATCGCTTCATGACCTTTCTACTTGGATTCGGTTAGATGCAAACTTTTGCTTTCAACCGCCTGCCATGCTGGCGAATCGAATCGGAGTCATAAGCGGTATCTGCCACGATGACGCCTACCTCTCCTGGCTTAATATTCTCAAGAAGTCGTTCGCCTTGTGGAGCATCACCTCGTTGCCCGGCAGTGAGCAGAAAATGAACTAATTTCCCACACTCACCAGTGACGGCGTGGATTTTTGTTGTCAATCCTCCGCGACTTCGGCCGAGACAGCGTCGTTCGTCGGCATCACTTTTTTTCAGTGGGTTCCCGGCGGCCAGTCGAAGCGGTCTGGTGTGCCTTGATGATCGACGAATCGAGATGAACTTCTGCGGGTTCCTGTTCCAGTTCTTCCTCACCAAGGGCTCGAAAGACCTGCTCCCAAGCTCCCTTCGCACACCAGCGATCAAACCGTTTCCAGACAGTATTCGGTTTGCCATACCGCCCGGGGAGATCTTCCCACGGAATTCCGGTCTTCAGAGCAAACAGAACTGCGTTAACAAATAGCCGGTTATCCACCGCAGTGCGTCCCGGATCGCTCGCCTTGCCTGGCAAATATTCCTGAATCGCTTCCCACTGAGTAGCAGTAAGCTCATGACGCCTGACCATCGGTTCTCATCCTTGAGAAAACATAATCCTCACTAAACAGTACGGAAAATGCAAGATTGAATGTCCGTACCACCTAAGGCTCGTTTTGGGGAAATACATTCCATTCAGCGACTCGATCCGGCACCATTCTGAGGCCAATTTAATAGCCACGAGTTGGGATAGTTCAACCGTCGAAACCACAGCGACTTTTTCAGGGACGACGAAATAGTGACCACTTTAAGGAGATCGGTGTAATTAAGGTCGTAACGATAACCATCACGACCAGGGCGGAAAAGACTGAGCCGCTGACGACTCCCAAGCCCTTGCCAATGCTGGCGAAGATTAGCCCCACTTCGCCGCGCGGGATCATTCCCAGGCCGATCGACCAGCGGTCGCTGCTACGGCCGGCAGGCAAGCCGCAAACCAGCTTGCCGACAATCGCGGCGAAGCTGAACGCCAACGCCAGCCAAAGGGTCGTGGGATCAAGAAACGATAGTAGGTTGACTTGCATGCCCATCAGCACGAAAAAGACTGGCGCGAAGATTCTTTCCAGAGGAGCGATCAGACTTTCCATCGTCGCGTGCCCGGAAACTTTCTTGAAATGCTCTTCGCTTAGGATCAAGCCCGCCGCGAACGCGCCGACGATCGGCGCCAATTCGATGGCACTGGCAGCCCACGCCAGCAGGAATGCCAGGGCCAAGGGAAACAGCAGTTTAACGTGGTGTTTTTCCAGCATCGCAAAAAACGGGATGAGCCAGCCGACGATCCTTCCACCAAACAAGAGTACTGATCCAAGAAACAGAATAGACAATAGCGAGATGCGGCTGATTTCCAGCGCGTCAATCTGTCCCGTCGAGGCGATGCCGACGACCACCGCCAGGATGATCAGTCCCAGCACGTCGTCAATCACTGCCGCTCCAAGAATGATTTTGGCTTCGCGTGTTTGCAATCTGCCCAGATCGCGAAACACGCGGGCTGTAATGCCGACACTAGTTGCGCAAAGCGTGGCCGAGAGAAAGATGTGGACCATCGATCCGGCGTCGGGCAAGAGCCACATGCCCATCAATAGTCCCAACACGAATGGTGAGACAACGCCGACGCTGGCGACCATCAATGCCCGCCAGCCAACCTTCAGCATCTCGTTGATTTTCGATTCCAAGCCGACCGTGAACAGCAGCAGGATCACGCCCAATTCGGAAAACAGCCACAGCGCGAAGGCCATAGCGACATAACGAGGTCCTTCCGGGCCAGTCATGATGTCGACCAGTCGACGCGCGCTGCCGCCCTCTGCCAATTGTGGCTCGGAGAAAATCTTGCTGGCGGCATCCGCCACGGAACTACCTGTCAACCAGACTTCGTTGAACAAGGGCAGGACCTCGCCCAAATGCATCACCATGATGAACAAGGGCAGCCCCAGCCAGAAGCCGACGTTTCCCACGACGACACCAATCAGCAGCTCGCCCAGCACGGCCGATTGCCGGAGTGATTCGGCCAGCCAGCGCCCCAGCATTGCTATGCCAACAATGACCGCCAGCTCAAGCAGGATCGGTGAAATCGACGTTTCGTGTGCCGACTCGTCATGCTCGGATTTGCGAGCGTCAGGCGTCGATTTGCTCTCATCCTGCTCGCTGCTTATCTGATCGGAACCTGTCGTCTGTTCCTGATTGATGAACACAAAGATTCCAGGGACGGTCAAGCCAATCATGGTTAAAGTCAGTAGTCGGTGATAACAAGTACGACAATGGTCCATTCGGCGTGCCTTTACCAATATGACGCTTGATATCATCGGCTACGTTGAGTCGTTTCGCTCGCCGATGCGGATCTTCACGGTAGTTTCACTTCGATTACGAAAATGCAGCCGTCGCCAAGATTGCCCGTATGTGCCCCGCTTTGAAGAGCTTGGACGATGGCATCCACAATGTCGTCGGGCACCATAAACTCCAGTATGATCTTTGGCTTAGGTGTATAGTCTGGATGCACGACACTGTAGCCGTCGACCTCCGTCTCGGTGGCGGCCGGAAGATGGTCGACTTTCTGCAGTGCTTCCAGCACCGGCTTGGGCATGAACGGCTGAAATACGGCTTTGACTTCTTTCATGGAATGGTTCCTCCAAACAGGATAAGACGCTGCCAGGCTCGACGCTGCCGAGCGGTGGCAGATTTTGGTTCTCCATCAGTGTGCAAAGCTACGGCGCTGGATGGGAGTTGAGACAAGACATTATCGAAGTATTCCAGCAGCGCGAGACTAACGATCATCTTGCGATCGCGGTTGGAAATGGGCGTCAGGAACTCCACACGCGGATGCTCGTCGGTGTTGAGCCGAGACGGATTGCGCGGCATCCAGTCGCCTTGATAGTTGTCGTAGAACTGCTCGACAGTGCGTAAGTCCTGGTTGGACGACGTGGTCGCTCGCTCTAATGCCGTAAGGCGTTCGGCGAGCCGGTCAGCGTTAAGTTCCAGCGGGGCGTCGCCGCCCACCAAGGCGATGACCGGCTTGGACGCGTCCATCTCACTCCACCAAATCGTCGTGACGGGAAATACGCTGGCGAAGCTGTCGGCGATCAGCTCAAACTCGCGCGCGCCCAATTGGTAGAGCGGCAGCCATTGGCAGAACAAGCCGTCTGGCTTCAGACGATCGCGGGCCACCCGGTAGTGCTCGACCGTGTACAGATAGCCGGACTCGCTCTCCCAAGGCACAAACAAGTCGGAGATGATGACGTCGAAACGGAGGTCTGTGGCCAGCAGGTAGTGTCGCGCATCATCGACGCAGACATCCACCTTAGGATGGTCAACAACCCCGTAATTGTACTCCGCCAGTAGCCGAGCTGCCTCTAGTACTTCCGGAATCAGTTCGACGGCGACGGCATTTTTGACTTCGCGGTGCGGGATAGCGCCTCCCGCAGTCAAGCCCGTTCCAAGCCCCATAAACAACACATCCTGCGGCTGCTCGTGCAACAGCAGTGGGAGATGCGCCTGGCGGTACTCGCGGGCATTGTCGCCAGTTCTGCCAAACCGGTAGTGCAAGTTTTGTCTTACTCTGAATGACCCCGTGTTCTCATCCCGCACCACGTCAATCCAGCCGTAGGGGGAATTCCAGCGACGCACGAGTTGCTCGTCAAGTTGTGTGCCTCCATAGTTGATTTCAACGGGACTACGCAGCGCAAACATCGCAACAGCGACGAGTATCAAGGCCCCTCCACATGCCCAGACTAGTCTGCCGTTGCGCAATAGTAAGACAAAACCGGCAACGTAAAACAGCGCGGCCAACAATACAAAAGACTGCCACAGTCCAAGCCACGGCAATAGCAAAAAACTCGCGGCCATCGCGCCCAACGCGGCCGAAATTGTGTTGACCGCCGTCAACCGGCCCACCACGATGCCTGCTCGCTTACCAAGTCCCGCCGCTTTCCACACCAGCGGTAGCAACATGCCGAGCAGTGTAATCGGTGGAGCTACCACAAGGATCACCAACATCAGTGCGCCGCTTATGTACTGGGAGAACGACTCGCCGAAATCGTAATAATCGAGACCGGTCAGCGCGACGAACGTGAGCACAGAAAACGTCACAGCTAATGCGCCCGAGCACGCCGACCATCCAACCAGACCCTCGATGCGGTAGCG
>TARA_R100001132_G_scaffold21602_1_pt1 | contig 12822 bp, 8 predicted proteins | sample TARA_R100001132 | Tara Oceans TARA_R100001132 (sample SAMEA2621247) | marine metagenome | biome: marine biome (ENVO:00000447); feature: mesopelagic zone (ENVO:00000213); material: "saline water (ENVO:00002010), including plankton (ENVO:xxxxxxxx)" | depth 800 m | reverse complement strand
TTTACACTCTTTTTTGAGCGCCCACTATTTCTGGGGAACTTCAGAGAGTGCAAACGCTGGGAGAAGTCCTTGCCAAAATTGCGCCACGAGTAAAGTCCCTTCGCGTGGCAAACGGAAAGGATGACGTGAAATGAATGAAGTCACACCTACTAACAAAAGTCAGGCAATTAGCATCCTATTCCCGCCATTGCTCACCAAGCATCATATGGCTGAACTTCTGGGGCGAACAGTACGTACCATCTATCGACTGGAAAGCCAAGGCCGTATTCCGGAGTCCGTCAATATCGGCACTCAACGAGTCTGGTCGCGTGATGAGATCATGCACTGGATCGAGAGTGGCTGTCCAGCGCGAAGGCAATGGGAACGACTTCACCCCAAATACCGGAAGTCGAAAGGAGGTCGTAAAGTATGAGTCAACCATTCCATCCAACCATCATCCGAAACGGCAAGACATACAAAGCTAAGACTTGGTCAATTCGCTATCCTGACGCAAAGGGGATACGTCAGCAAGAAAATGGATTTACTACAAGAGATGAAGCAGCTATCAGACTGCGTGATGCGAAAAGAGAGGTCAACGAGGAACGAGCTGGTATCCGGACGCCACGGATTATCCAGAATGAGAAACCATTGTCTGAACATCTGGATGACTTTCAGAAGTCACTCGAAGACCGGGAAATCAGCCCAGCTCAAGTAATGCTGGTCACCGGACGTCTCAGGCGAGCTTTCGACACCATGGGGATTCTACTTCTATCGGACTTAAACGGGAACAGGTTTCAGACCTATCTGGCTTCGTTACGAAAGAAGGGACGGTCCCAACAAACCTGCAAGCACATCGTTCGCCACGCCAAGCAGTTCGCCAATTTTCTGCTTGAGGACGAGCGTATCGAGACTGATCCCTTCCGGAAGGTGCGACCTATAAAGGTGAGTGAACGTTGTCATCAACGACGTGCACTCACGTCTGAAGAATGCACGAAGCTTTTGAAAGCGGCCAGAAAATGCTCGCCCTTGTACGGTTTATCAGGACCGGATCAAGAAGTCTTGTTCTTGGTAGCCCTCAACACCGGATTTCGAGCGACTGAATTGAGTCACATGGAGGTTGCCAACCTACAGTTGGCTGATGAGTACCCACACATCAGCTTGTCTGCCTCACAGACAAAGAATCGAGATGAGGCACGTATTCCACTCCGTGATCCAGGAGTGGTCCAATTCCTGAAAGCCTGGATTGCAGGAAAACCCAGGAGCGCCAAGCTCTGGCCGGGGAACTGGGCCAAGAGTCGTGGCGGGGGCAAGATGATCAAACCAGCATTGGAAGCTGCAGAGATTCCCTACGAAGTCGATGGTCGCAAAGCTGATTTTCATGCTCTTCGTTATACCTTCATCACCAATCTCATTAAGGCTGGTGAAACTCCTGCATATGTTCAGCGACTGGCTCGGCATTCGGACATCAACCTGACATACCGAGTCTATTCAGATCTTGGTCTCGAAGACCTCTACCACGGGATGTTACGAAGTCGTCAGACACCACATTCCCAGACGGGTGAATCTCAGGAGAACTCGTTGCAGGAGCAAGGTGACAAGTCCCCTGATGATCAACCGGATGACAGCAACAGTTCAGAAAGTGTTGCACAGAATGTTGCACACTTTTCTGACTCAGAGGGACTTTCGTCGTCTTCGGATGTCACAGGAGGTGACAAAGATGATGAAGATTCTAGACCTCAGAAGGACAAACACAGCACCCCGCAAAGTCAAAAAGCGACAGGAGATAACTCATCCTGTCGCTCAATGTCACAGCAAAAGCAAAAACGGAGAGGGGGGGACTCTCCGCCTGGGTGGTTTCAAACCTGATTTCAACGCGACAAAAATAAACCTAATGGTGCGTAACTAATTGAAAATAAAACAGTTGCTTAATTCGATGGATTTTCGGTTCTGCAACCACACACTTTATTCGACTGTCTGGCGTTTGCACCAGTTGTGCACCAGCGGTGCACCAACCGAATTTAAACATTCTGACCACCTTCAGGTAATGTATCTTGTACTGGATTCGATCGACTCTGGCAAGTACTTGTTTCAGATATTACAAGTTGTTCTGTGCGGGCCTTAATCGCTTCCAGCAGAGGGCTGATCTTGTTGTAATACTTAACGATCTCCTGCTCAGGATTCAGGCCTGAATACACATTGATAATATCGCTCACGGAATGCTCTGTAAGGTATCGTAATTCTAATAATGGTATTCCAGCCTCTTTCATCTCCTGTGTAATGGAGCCGCGCAAGTCATAAGGTCTACCTGATTCAACTTTCCCAATCACCTGACGCAGTTGTTTTCCCACATAGGCACTGGTAATGCCTCCAGCTTTATTTAAGAAATATCGAAATACTGCTTTCCGATCCTGGCTATTAAGAACAGTACCTTTCGGTGCTTTAAATAATTCGTCATGATACTGTTGTTCTAAATCTGAAGTTGAATCAAATGTATATTTTCTTGAAGATTTACCTAGACATATTTTCCGATTTAGGAAAAGCGGCCCTTCGACACGCTCTCCCACCAACATCTGTAACAAAGGCATCAGTTCATCAGGTAACGGAAATAGTACATTTACTTTTCCTTTGTTGAAATCTGATCCACCAAATCGACTGCTAAAACGTATCTGCTGTTTATTGAAGTCCACATCACTAATGATGAGACCAGATACGTCTTCTAAGCGGATTGGTAAAACCAAAAGTATACTCAGCGACATGAATTGCCAGTCATCCATGGTATTTAAGAGGGCAAGCCTTCGTTCAAGCGGAAATACACAATCACGAAGTGGGTCTTTACTGAATGAATTTTCAAAAAGCTCAGGGGTAACAGGGTTGACGAAATCGGGGGGCAAATTGCGTACGTCTGCTCTACAGGCCCAGTTAAGGGCCATCCTTAAGGTGTCCCCGCAGTGCTTGATATGCCGTGAGGACATCAATTTAGTGGGAGCATTTGCACTACCATTTCTCGTTATTTTACGGTTGAACAGAAATTCAAGTAATTCAAGAGCAAAGTCTCTATCAAGTGACAGTGCTGTGGGCCATTTTTTAAGTGATCGAGCTAATTCCGCAAAATCCAGTATCGGGGCAAGTCGATTCAAATAGGTTCTGGCTGTATTTTCTCCACAGACTTTACGCTTTTCGGTCAGATATCTATCAAAAAGCTCGCGCAGAGTCAGAATAGGAATTTTTCTAGTTTTCAACATCTGCTTTCGCGCATCACTCGGGGGCACAAACGTGCCAGAGTCTAGCCTATGCAACAGTTCTCTCAGTTTTGATTTGGCTTCCTGTAGATCTGCTCCCAGTGTTTCGCCAAAATACCTTCTTTCATACCGTCCACGCGCTAAATATTTACCATCTCTTTCATAGGCATGGACGTTGATTCCGACCCGGGTTTCGTGCGTATGGCTTCCCATTAGTTCCACAGGGACCATCTTGCGAGACTTAGAGGGCGACTTTGGGGTGGACTCTATACAAGTATCAGGTGAAGAAGTCTGTTGGACTTCTTCTGCCTGGTAAGGCTGGTTAGAATTACTCTGGTTATCTGTGTACATCAATAGTCACCGGATAGCTTGTAGAAAATATTAGATCCGGCAGAACTATTCCAAGATGATAGGAAGATATCGAGGTAAACGTTTTAGAATTCGTTTACCTCAATTTGGGAGTCATTGATTAGATTATGTTTATTGATACTTTTGTATATATTGAAGCGTGCTGTTGAAGGAGGCTCAGTGTGTCCCAGAACTCGAAGATTCAAGCAAAGAACTATGCCGCTTGGGAAGAGTTGAAAAAGCGATATCCAGATCGATTGTGTCTGGATACAGAGGTTATTTATGCCTTGCCGGTTGATTTTATAAATGCCCTGAATAAACATCTTCCCGGCCTGTGGACCAAGGATGATCTGCTGTTTGAGTATGACCTGAATGAGATCGCGGGGATGGGGCTCTTTTTAAAACAGCCTTTTTGGTATCCCCTACTAAAAGAATATTTTCCTCCATCTAACGACGTCTCCCGCCGTTTCCAGGCTGAACAAACTAGAATCAGTCATGACCTTCGTTTAACGATTGAAGCGGTCATGAGAGGCCATGGTTGCTCTGAGCTCATGATCAAAAAATATTTCAAGGAAGAGGAGAAGTATAAGTTACAGGCCCAGGAACGACAAAGAGGATATGCTGGCTGGTTAGTAACAGATCCCGGGTTTCAGCTTTCCAAGGCGGGGTTTATTGGGGAGTGGTGGGAGCAGATTCAAGAACGGGGTGAGTTCCCTGATGTCCCTCCCATGAACATGCTGAGAGACTCGACTCCGATCCCTAAAAATCAACGCCGATTTTATGCAGATTACACTCAGTTTTATTATGACTGGAGTCTGGAAAAACTGGCCACACCACATTTACCAGAACCGATGCATTCGAATCCCGTCGGGGCTTCGCAATACAGCGAGGAAGTGTATGGAGCAGCTGGACTGGCACTGTTTATCCCCTGGTATTTACTTGCTGATCAGAATCTGAAGTTACATGACATCGCAAATCATCATTTGATGTACGGTCATAAAAAACACCTTCAGGGTTGGATCGGCAAAAAAAGTCAGGAAGAAGATAAATTGGGACACAACAGGTACTCGATCATGCTGAAAATGTTTGTTTTCCAGGAATGTGGTTTATATCCCAGATACAAAGAACGTTTGAACGGCAAGGTTGGGAAAATAAACGAAGCGTTTACAGAATTCCTGGAAGGTACTGAGCTCGATGCATTAGAGTTGGGAAAAAAACTTCAGAGTACTCAAAAAACCAGACAAAAATATAAAGGCAGGTTGAAGAAATGTCGGGAAGCAGTTGAAAACTGAAGTCTTGATACAAAATCTTATTTTAAAGATTCTGGGAATTCTTATTGCCGTTCAATCGGATTGGAAAAGTAATAGATAAGTATTTTCCATCCTATTTATTATGACACGTTTTGGTCCAGAATTTAGGTGTTTTAAAACCGTCCCGAGAGTTTCTGGGCAGAGAACTGTCTTTACTTGGTACAATTTGGGGTAAAAGGCTTAAATAAACGCAGTTTGATTTTTGGAAGTTAAACCAGACCAAAATTTTGGACAGAAAGTCAGTCAGTTGTCGCTGATGTCATTGCAGCGATCTGGTTTTCCACGTAATTCTGAAGAATCCTTTCCTGCTCCAGCCGACATTGATTTTTCAGGCAGTACTCGTACGCCTCCGCTTCCCGATTGGTCAGATTGGGGGGCGCCTCGGGCTGACTCGGATTACCTTTAACGATAGCAGTTGCGTGACTGTTGAGGGTTTCCTGATCCATCATCACACTGTCTGTATGCGGAAAGAAATTTCGCAACCGCGATAAGATCTGGAAGCCCTCAACATCGAGATCTCCCCAGTAAATCAGTGGATTCTGACTCAGCCAGCTCAAATCTTTGAGTTGCATGACTGCGTTTCCTTCACCACGAATGGCCACCCCCCGTGGAAAAGCTGGTAAGGTCAGTAGATTCAGGTTGTTTTCTACAATAAAAACACTGCAATTCGTGACTTCCAGCATTTTCAGGTAACGTAACGGCAGGGAGAGTTCATCGTAAGGTAAGTTCAGTTCCGATTGTAATTCAGGATCAAGCAGTCGGAGCGAGTGATGGGGTTGGCTATCTCGAAACCCAAAACGACGGACCAATTTGTTCTCATTTACATTGATCGCATATGCTGGCAGTAGTTTATCCAACCACTGTTTTAAAGTGGATTCATGGCGTTCCACAAATTTGGTGTCTATGGGGACCGGTAATTGTCGGATATAACAATCAGGTACCGGGTGCGCAATGAGATAATTTGTGACCTGTATTAAACCGTCTGCCGAGTCTGCCAGTTTTGCTATTTTTGTAACTTCTGAGACTAACCAATCCTCTAATTGTGGGAAGTGAAATCGTACTTTTTCTATAACAATTCGTGTCTTTTCAAATTGATCCTGCTTTTTGGCCAGACGCAGCAAATCCTCGAGAGTGTCGACCGTGATGGCAGTCGGAACCAAGTTCGTTCCAAAATCCCGCTTCCGCTTTAGTTCCCGGTGAACGGTATAACCCCAGCCACGCTGATCTTTTGAATGCGCGAGCAATAGTTCATGAGCATCAATGGTTTCTTTAGGATTCTGTGGGTCCAGTGTCAGCCGAACTTTTACCCGATACGGAAAAAAGTCCTCGACTTCTCCATTCACCCAACGTTTAAGAAAACGGGGATAAGCCTTAGCGACTTTCTCGGCGATCTCTTCTGGAGAAACCAATGGCATTCGTTCAACCAATTTCATTTTGCATTTGGAGAATTGGAGGACCGTGTACGACTCAGTTTGATGTTCTTTTTCACCTCTTCTTCATACTCTTTCGCCGTCATGCTGAGTAGCTTAGAACGGCTGGTCTCCGCATCCTTCACAACATAAAGATAACGATCGACAAACGGTTCGGTCACGCGGGCTTTGGCATCCAGCGGCGCCACAATCAGCAGTTGCAGTCCAAACTGATCGAATAAATTCAGGGCAAATTCCGCGTTCTGGTCATCGACTTTGGAGAACATTTCATCCACCACGACAAACTGAAAATGACCTGGAGTAAATCCATCAGGATCAATGTCATACTGATAAGCCAGAGCCGCAACCAGGATCGTGAAGGCGAGCTTGGCTTTCTCCCCACCGGACTGGCCCGAACTGCCATCATAGCTGCTGCGGGTCTCTCCCGATTCGATCACAATTTCTTCAGCGACAAAGTTGTACCAGTTACGTACATCGATCACTTTTTTTCGCCAGGCTGATTTTTCTTTATCCGAAAGACGTTGTACCAGTAATTGAATACGCTGAAATCGGGCTTCGTTTGCTTCGGGTGTCTGCTCCAGAGATTCATCCAGACATTCCCGCAACGATCGTTTGAAATCTTCGATTTCACGATCATTGATCTGAGAAGGCTTCAGTCGCATGTAGGTTGCAGGAGTATAATGGACTTTTCTCAAAGCACCGTTCAACTGGTCGATCTTCTCTTCAATCTGCTTTTGCTCGGTGCGTAACTCTGTGTTGAATAACGCTATCTCCTGGCTGACCTGGTCGTTCAGTTTGTCTTTAAACTGTCGCTCATAACGGGGTAAATCTTCCTCGTTGACCCGTTCCAGTACCCCCAGAAAGCTCTCTAATGATTCCAGTCTGGCGTCGAGATCGTCTGTCTCTTCTTTAAATTCCCTTAAGTATCTGGACATCGCCTCAAAAAGTTTTTCTTTCAGTCGGTCGAGTGGCTCTCTGATCTGATCAATTTTCGCTCGTATCTTTTTGTTCCATTCCCACATCCGTTCTTCCAAGTTGTCGATCGCGAGTGTCTCCACCTCGATCGACTCGGCGATCTCCGGAAAGAACTTCTCATGCTGCGGGTAATCGTCTCGCTCGCGCTGTTGTTTGATCTCAGCATGCGTCGAATCAAGCAGTCTGCTGGTAATAGAAATATCACTTTTTAATTTAGCCTGTTGACCGATCTTCTCATCACGATCCTTCCCGAGAGAGGCTTCCTGATCTTCCGCCTTCACTAACTGTTTTTTGAGAACACGCACCATATCATTCGACCCTTCCAGCTTCTTTTGCTCTGCCTGGAGTGCTTCGATCGCTGACTGATGACGTGTAATGTCGATCTGGTCAAAATCCGTGATATTTAGCGCCTGCTCGGCGGCTTGTTTTACGGATTGCAGTTCCTCACTCTGCTGGTCAAGCGTATTCAGCTGCGTCTGGAGAGTCCCTAATTCCGTGTTCAGCCGCTGAATATGTTGCTGAATGCGCAGTTTCTTCTCGGCATTATTCCAGCCCAGTACGAAGAAACGGGGGTCGGTAGTCCGGTCCCGATCATCTTTCTGGTGCCGTTTCCGATTAAATTTCACATGACAGTTCGCTGTCAAAGCATTTCGGGGAATCTGATCGAATTCGTCAACATGATCACAACATTGAAAATTGAATCGTTGTTGGATTTCTTCCCGTACCCAGGGAGCCAGCGGATGCTTGGGCTTGAATTGTAATTTGTGGTAAAGCGAACTGGGAGGAATCCTGTCCCCGCTGCTTTCAGCGACACTCCCCACACACAGATAGTCCAACCGTAACCCTTTTCCATCGGCACCAGTCAGTTTCCGTTTCTCAATGTAGGCTCTGACCCGGGGATAATATCGTTCTGGAACCAGCAAGCTGAGAGAGAAGGATCGCAGTACCATTTCGATGGCTGCTGTCCAGGTCCTCTGATCAGGGGCTACGGCGATCAACTCAGCTGCATAAGGAAGCTCACTCTCCTTCAGATTCAGCTCATTACAGAGCTGGCTGCGTACTGTTGTAAATTGAGGCGGTAGATTACTGCGTTGCTGTTGTAATGCCTCCAGTTCGGTGCATTCCTCACGAAGGAGAGTTTCAATGGCAGTTTTCTCGCCAATCACTGTTTCCTGTTTCTGCTTTATGTCCTTCCGTTGCTGAAAATTGGTTGGCAGGAGTGCCTGTAATGCCGTTTTGGCTTGCTGGAACTGCTCCTGATTCCAGACCGTTTCCTTCAATCCACAGTGTTTGAGATTGTTCTGAAAATTATGAAAACTCGAATTTTTGTTAGACAATGACTCTTTTTCAGTCAGGATCAAATCTGGAATTCGTCGTAACCGGTCTCCCCCTGCCTGTTCAATCTCGTTTTTCAGTTTTCTGACGGTATCCCGCGACTGTTCCAGTTCCTGAGTCACTCGGTTGAGGATTGTCTCCAAAGATGTAGCTTTGTCCTCCAGACGTGCCAGCTCTGGCTCAAATACCTGAAGTTTGAGTACCGAAAAACAGGATTCGGAAGCAGCATACAGCAATTGCAGATGATTGAGTTTCTCCGCTTTGACTTGATACTTATGGCCAATTGAGGCAACCGGCTTCAGAAGTTCCTGAGCTCTTTGTGCCCGAACCAGTTCAGAATGGGCATTACTCAGGTCTGTGAAATGCTTCAATAACCCCTGGATTTTATCCTGCCAGTTGGCTGCTTCCAGCATATGAGCACGGATAAACAGATTCAGACTTTGAATATCCTTTACCGCGACCGTCTGATTGAACATGCTGATCGCTTTGCTTCTCATACTGGTCTGCCTGGTGAGCCAGCCCAGGTATTCGGCATAAGAGCGTGTTGTTTGATAACCACACTGCTTAAGATGATCACGGACTTCGTCCGACTTTACCAGCCCTTGCAAGTCGGCCTTCAATTCCTGCGCTGACGGAGCAAACGCGTAAACCCGATCATCGCCCCCATCTGCTTTCAGGTAGAGGATTTGTGTGAGGGTAAAGGATCGATCGAGCTTTTCATCTTTGAAGACGGCGGAGATCGCCGTCAGATGATTTCCTTTTGGACGGAGATAGCGAATCACGCTTGACTGTGTTTCATCGGTCGTTCGATCGTAAGCGCCCTTGATGTAGCTTCTGGGGGTTCGCTCGGTTTTCTTAGCACCGGCAGCCACATTGTAATTTCGTGTTTTCCCATCAACTAACAAAGTAAGGATGGCATCTACCAGGGTCGATTTCCCCGAGCCGTTATGCCCTACTAAAAGTGAGGTCCGCCCTTGAGGCTCAAAGCAGAACACGTTCCCGTCCGAACTGTCGAACGTCCCCCAGTTAAAGACTTCCAGTTTTTGCAGACGGTACCCGGGATAATCGGGACGCATGTCAAATAAGTGCTGCATACCAAGAGTGTCCTATTCGGTTTCGAACGCTGTGAGCTGATCCCGCAGACGTTCCAGTTCTTCAATGGGTATTCGTGCTTTCAGAAGCTTACGGACTTCCCAGGAATCAGGCTCATCCTTGATACCACTGACAAATTTGAGGTTTTCAAGTTGTTTGAAAGAGGCAACCAACTGTTTCCGCAAGGTGAATTCATCAGATTCGGCTGGAAAACAGGGTTTCCACAATTCGAGCAGTGAATCGATTTCGACGACACACCGTTCGTTATCGAGATCTTCCTCTTCAAATTTCCGATACTCCTCGCGCAGAAGCACGCACAGCAGGGTCACTTTATAAGTCAGTGGTGCTTTCCGGAATAATCGCGGCAGGCGTTCATAACCTCCGGTCCGTTCGTCTTCACTGAATTGACGCAGGTAGGCCATTCCTTCCGTACGGTCGATGACCAGCGACAACCCGATCTCACAGAAGTAGTCATTCAGGTCAGATTCATTGCTCAGCAACAACGACCAGATTTCTTCCTGTTCCTCATAGATCACACCTTGCAGCAGGTGGACCGCCACGATACCCCGTTCGCGAAATTCCGGGACTTCACTCATCGGAGGCCCTCCCGGAAACACGCTCCATTCTTTCAGTTTCAGACAAATACACAACCCGGGGAATCTCAAAGTCCTGTATTCCCAGGGGAGTATCGATGCTGATCAGATCGAATTCGTTTTCGTCGACCTCATGCCCGCCGTCATAAGCGAGTTGGATATACCCGAGTATTTCGAGAGGACCGTTGTCAGGAGGGAAGACATTTAGCAGGTCAGGCAAAGTCACACGTTCGTTAAATTCAATTTGACTCTTAATATTAGATCGCATGGTATCCCAGTCGAGCCGCTGCATTCCAGCAAGCTTCTGGAAGACATTCAACCGCTCAGCTTCGTTTGGTTCTTCCTGCTTCAGTTCCATCGCCTCAAACTGGATCGGAGTCTGCCAGAAAGGACGCTCCATACCGTTAAACAGATCAATCTCTGTAAAGACTTCGATTTCTGCTTCGGGTTGTGATTCTGCCTGCCGGACTGCTGCTGAGTGAATCTCTCGTAAAACTGTTGCCAGACGCAGGCGCGTCGTGCTGATACGGGAATCCAGTAGCCGGCGGAGCGTCGCATTCAGTCGTCGCGTTGTCTGCTGAACTCGTGCCGCTTCTTTTGATAGATTGCCAATCATCCCTTTGACGCGAGATTTCCCTTCCGTCTGAGAAGCCAGCTCGTCTAGATCATCGAGTTGTCGGACCATCTTTTCCAGTTCGTTCTGCTTCGACTGGGACAGCAGCATTTTGAAAAACGCTTGAAAACTGGCCCCTTGGTCTTCATCCTTTAGGCGGTCTTCCGCAGCCAGTGCAGAACCCAGGATTTGCCCGCGAGAATCCACTGCCTCCGATTGCTGTTTTTGAACATCGCGCGTGATGGACTTAAACGATTCTTCTACAGCTCGAAAATCCCCCTGCAGGGAAATCAGATCAGAGATGACGTCCGAAAATCGTTCACGGATGGCGGTTGAACTGTGTGTTGATACGATTTCGCCCGACTCGATCGATTGAATCTCTTCCTCGATACGATCACGTTCCGCTTGCAGATAACTCAATCGACGTTCCCGGTCCGCAGAGCCACGGATGACAATATCAGACAGCGTCTCAAGAATGCGGGTGAAGCGGGACTCCGTGCCGACAAAACCGAGAGAATGATCAGTGACATCCGTCAGAAATTTCAGGACATCTTCAGAATGAGGCGTCAGTTGAAAGACAGAATCTGCGTGTTGGGAGTCGTAATATCGCCTCAGCCAGCGCGTCTCACCAGTAGACCACTGATTGAGGTAAGTTTCCGCATTGTCCCTCAGTACCTCCGGATCGGTTTCATGGATATGTTCGAGAAAACCTTTCAGACTCTGCAGAAGTTCAGTATGCGGAGTCGCCAGATTCCCGTCTGTTTTGAAGTGCTGGTTCAGGAAATAAACGATATAGGCCGCTTGATTGGCGCGCAGCAGCTTCGCAGATGGATTCGTGGAAAAAAATGTGATCAGACGATCCAGTTCCATGGTTGCGGTTCCCAGGTGCCTTCATCTTCATTTCATGCATCTACCTTAATGTACACCTTGAGAGGACCAAATGGCACAAGAGAGTTACGAAAATCATCTATGAGATCTGCATTTCAGTGCAAACCATAAGCTGGTGAAAGATTATCAGTCTTACAGGTTTAGTAGTCTGTTCTGTAAGTCCTTATTATATATTGGTATGTGACATTATGCATGGGGCAATGGGCTTTACTCACCCAAGGTACTGGACACATGGGTTGATACTGATGCATCAATTCTCTCTGCAGTAGATGAAACTTGAAGAAAGGCGACGTTTCAGTTCCGTTTTTATGCTCTGGGCCGACAGAGCCAATGGCTTATTTACTTTGGTATTGTTCGATTATCTATTTATCCAGAATAGAGCCAGGCCAGGGGCAGGCTGCCTGCCTGTCGGGAAGCAGTTCAAGGATCGATTTTCTAGATTGGCTTGGGGCTGTGAATTGCACACACCACCAGGCAGATTGTGCTGAAAAAAAACGCTTATCGGGATTTTTGTGAGGAATCCACTGGACTGGTATCTTTTTGCCTTACTGTGCTGAAGAGAATCGGGGCGAATTGATACTTCAGATGCTCGTTGTTATGTAGAGCATCCAGCTGAATCTGTACCACGCAGATTCTCTGGCTCCTGTTGAGAGTAATATACTCGCACAGTGATAAATACTGTCAACCATGCCATCAATAGCCCCAGAAAGAAAGACCGTGAAACGAGGACATTATAGAGACTATGTAGTGTCATCGAAGCGATCACCGAAATTAGAATCAAAAACGTATATTCAAAGATGTCTGTTGGTGGATTATGAGACTTATCATCCGGATTTTCTGTGAGATGATAAAAACAGGCCGCTGAAATTACCGTCCAGCAGCCATGCAGCATTGCTACCGAGAAGAAACGCAGCATATAGATAGAGAGCGGCATTTCCAGAGGCTGATACATCTGGGAGTGGTACAGCACTCCCTCTACAATTCCAAATCCGAGCCCTGACATGGCTCCAGTAAACAACA
>TARA_R100001132_G_scaffold26877_1_pt1 | contig 12828 bp, 13 predicted proteins | sample TARA_R100001132 | Tara Oceans TARA_R100001132 (sample SAMEA2621247) | marine metagenome | biome: marine biome (ENVO:00000447); feature: mesopelagic zone (ENVO:00000213); material: "saline water (ENVO:00002010), including plankton (ENVO:xxxxxxxx)" | depth 800 m | reverse complement strand
TAATTCACTTTTCGGGAGTCCGCCAGTCTTGGGCTATCGCAGAGTCCCTATAAAAGTATCAAGCACAGCACGTACTTCGAAGTCTATGACGACCTGTTTTCCCGCTACCGGGGAAAGCAGATCACGTTTGTCGAAATTGGCGTGCTGGGCGGCGGATCGCTCTTTATGTGGCGGGAGTTTCTGGGACCACAGGCGAGAATTATTGGCGTCGATATGAATCCCAATGCCAAAAAATGGGAAAGTGAAGGCTTTGAAATTTATATCGGGAATCAATCCGATGAGCTGTTCTGGCAGGATTTTAAAAAACAGGTCGGCCGCGTCGACGTGATCCTGGATGATGGCGGCCATACGTTCGAGCAACAGATTATCACAACGGAAATGCTGCTCGACATCATCAACGACCATGGCATGCTGGTCGTGGAAGACACCCATACTTCATATATGGACGGCTTTGGTTACAGGCGATTTTCTTTTCTCGAATATGTCAAACGCTTCATCGACAAAATCAATCAGCGCTACAGCGAGTTTGACAACACAGTCGCCGACCAGCGTGTCTGGTCGATTCAGACATACGAATCATTCGTGGCCTTTCACATTAATCGTAACGCATCGAACCTCATCTCTGAGCGAACCGACAATGGCGGCGAATACGACTCGGCAGAAGGCTATCGCTATTCCGATAATCAGGCACTGAAATCGCTGGATGTGTTAGTCCGGAAGTTGAATTTCCTGAAATATATTCCCGGTATCAAATGGCTGGACGCCAAAGCAAGAAGTTACTTTATCGTCAGAAAATCAAAACGCCGACTGAAGAAGTATTTTTCATCTGATTCTTAGCTTCCCCTCAAATGCTCGTTTATGCCCAAACTGAGTTTCTTCTTCCCTCTGAGCTATCGTAGAACAATAGAATGCTGTCAGAGTCAGAATACAAATCATTGACTAGTCAGGCATGTTTGAGCCTCTGCAGACTGAAGTAATGTTGCCTGAGCTTTAATCAGTTTGGAGTTTTAACGGAGGTGTCAGGGGGATTGCTGCATGCGTGCCAGTTGCATGTTTTCCGGGATATCCAGATCAAGTATTTTCTCCCATTGATCCAGTGGCCTGTTCCAGCTTTCTTTCGGTAGCGGCTCCTTGAGAGGCACAACCCATGGTTGAGGGGTCCAGACACGATCAACGGCAGCATAGTTCAGTTTGGGGTTCATCAGGAGCTGAGGTTTCCGACCATTGAGTGAGGCAATATTCAAAACATAGATCTCCAGCTCAGTATTTCGATGTTCCCGGTAATGATCACGCACGTAGTGCACGAATTCCAACACCATATCAGGGTCTTTCCCCATACGACTGAGTTGACGTGAATTCAGAAATTCTTCCACCTTGATCAACCCACGCTGATTAGTGGCAGGATCGTAGGCATAAAATCGAATCCCCACATTTTTTTCGCGTAACATCATATGCCAGGCAAAATGGTGCCCTTCCTCATTCCAGCTCACATTTCCCGGATACAGAAAGTGTCGAAAAGGAAAAATCAGCTGCCAGGAAATATACACCGACAATAAAGCAACCGTCATTCGCTCTCCCCAGACAGACCGGGAGGGAACATCCAGTGGAGTAAATTCCAGCTTATTGAGATGAGCCGCCTTGCGAAAAACAGAGGGAGGAAAAAAGATCAGCGTCGCCCCGATCATGAACCAGGGAAAAATACCGATCTCCCACAGAACGGCATTGGTCAGATGAAATGAAACTGCAACCAGGTAAGCAAAGAGCCTCGTACGACGCCAGATCAAGGCAGGTACAATCAGCAGGTCGAACAACAACCCCCCATAAGCAAAGGCCCAGGCGACCCAGTTTTCGCCCAGATAGGTACCGAGAAAAGGGACATCCGTTCGTCGCTGAATCCACATTCCTATCGGTTGGGTGAGTAGCCAGTCATAATTCAGCTTAGCTAAACCACCATAAAAATAAGGGATGGCAATCTGTAATCGCAGTAGTCCCAGCGACCACTGTGGTGCGACCGGAGATCCTTTAATTCTTCCAAAGAGACGATCGAGCGAAAGGGCACGCTGCGCGGGAATCACCACCATGATCCCGCTGAGCAGACAAATCAGATAGCAATGATTCTGATAAAGTGACTTCTCAAGCAGAAAGACATATGAGTAACCCACAAAGTAGGTGAGTGCGCTGATTCGATAAAACAGTCCCAGTGAAATCCCCAAAGCCGCAATCATCAACACGGCAAAGTGAATATGCATTCCGATGCCAGGCCAGGGTTCTATCCAGCTCCAGCCTGGATAGGAAAAGTGAAAATCGGGGTCAATGTAAAAATACTGCACCCAGCGATCTCTTGTCATCGACCAGATATGATACAGCATCATCAGGCCAAAAAAGATCCGGAAAAAGACCAGCGGTGCGATGTCGACCGGTCGAAACGACCAGCGACATAAAGCTTCCATCCTCTTCCGAACACAACCAGATTCATTCTGAAGTCCGTCTGTGCCAGCTGATTGAGTGTTCTGTATATTGAGTTCCATGCTGTCTAGTCTGTCGTCGGTCATGCTTTCTGTTCTCGCCTGGGCTGTCAGTCCTTCCACGAATCACGATTCTCAGGAACCAGTCTGAACGACTTCCGGTGCTCCGTCGGCGTGTAAATGAATGTCGAACTGATTGTTACCATCAATGACTTCCAGTTCGACTTCCTGTCCTCCCGGATAATATTTTTCTTTGACAACCTGCTCGTCGTCTTCGGGGTCGGGCTTATAAAAGTGGGCAATGTGTTTCCCCACCAGCGCCCCATCACCCTTTTCATAAGTTGTTAACTCAAAGGTACCGTTACTGGTAATGGTTCCGCTGGCGGATTTACCGGAGTTCAGCGGATTTGCATCACTGCCTGGCACAGGCGTCAGCACTATATATCCCTCAGTGACAAGATCATCATCAACTCGAATAAACCCGGAAACGGGAACGACTGTTTTCTGATAGTCTTCCCCACAGCCTCCGCAGAAAATGAACGAGAAACATGAAATCGACCAGAAAATTAATTGGTTTTTAAAGTACATTTCCATCTCACTGCCATGAATAATTGAGTCTCGTCCAGCATGGATCCGACATGAGTTTTGCTTGATTGTTCCACGATTTGATACTCTTCCGGAATGCACTTGAACTCGTGAACGGATTGCGAGTCGATTTTTCCAAAACCGGAGTGCCCTCCCCGGAAGGAAGGGCTACTCCGTAGAGTACGGTACACGTACAGAAAGCCGTCGATGAGGTTATGGTCTTTCGACGACCCCGCCATCTGCTTTGTCGGCCAGTTTACCGAATGTGACCATATCGATGTTTTCGGAAACGAAGCTGACGGAACCATCAGCAAACAGGAACTGCGCTCCACCCACATGCTGGCTGGCGAAGGAATCGTCTCGCGTGCTATTCAGGACATGTTCGGGAGCTGCTTCTGCAATGATATTCTGATGTTGATTATTGGTACCAACCCAGACTTTGAAATCGCCGACATTGGCATGTGTCGGGCCATCAATTTCTCTCATATATTGAGTATAAGCTTCACCAACGGCGATCGTATTACTCGATCCATCCACGATATCCCGGATTTTTGTAGGGGACAGCGTATCCTTGATTTTTCCAAACATGCCCGTGACTGAACCCGCTGAGGTACCAGCACTGCCGCTATAGTCATTTCTGGCGTGTCCCCCCAGATCAACTCCATTATGGCCCGCACCCGCACGAATGGGGCTTCTTGTCAGAGACATTGAGTTCGAAGGGCAGAGGTAAATGGGGATTACCTGATCGGTAACGCCAACCTGCAGGGGGATGGTGATATCCGGCCCCTGTCCTGAAAAATTTAACTGATTGTAGATATTGGCCTGTTCAATGTAGGGCAGGATCATACAGGCCCAGCCATATTCATCGTCGCCATACAGAGATCCCGGCGGAAAAGCCCGGGCGACATCATGATAATTGTGTAATGCAATACCAATCTGTTTCAGATTATTCTTACAGGTCGACCGTCGGGCCGCTTCTCGTGCCTGTTGAACAGCGGGTAACAACAGCGCAATAAGAATGGCGATGATAGCGATGACAACCAGTAATTCAATCAGCGTGAAACCTTTTTGCTTCCTCAAATTCTTTTGCATTTTCAATCTTTCTTCGGGGAGAGTTAAGTGACGATAAGTCGAGAAATAAGATGGGCGCCAGCCATTTGATACACATCAATGTGAATCAGAAACTGCGGGTGATTCTAAAGAGTAAGTGTGAATATATGGCAAAGAGACCATGAAACTCCGGCATTCCTTTAAATCACCTTGATTCACAAAACGGGTCCCGAACTCGGAGCGCGATTGACCATTGATTATTCAGACACACACTCTATCATTTGCGGATCAAACGATTCTCGAGCGTCGACTTTTCGCTACTTCCCTTAGCACAGCTAAAGAACAGGTATGGTGATAATGCAAACTTCTTCCCGGATCAAACTGGCATCCTGGTTAACAGCAACTTCGATTGCTCTGCTATTAATCGTTCTTCTCATGAAAGGCAATCTGTTTCATTTGACTCCTGCATCGGAACAAGCTGCCCTCACATCGCTGGAAAGCAAAACACCGATTCGGTTCAAAGTGAATGAAACAGGACACGTGGTCGATCTGTCAGCCACCGATTCTACGATGAATGACACACTGGCCATCTATCTGAAAGAACTGCCTGCATTGCAACGACTGCACCTCGAACGCAGTGGTATCTCCGATGCTGCCCTGCAGCATGTGACAGGCTTGAAAAATCTGGAAGCACTCTTTCTCGATGAAACCGAGGTGACCGACACAGGCATGCTGCAGCTGGAGCAATCAGATCAGCTCAGGACTCTGTCACTGGCGCAGTGCAAAGTAGGGGATGCCGGCCTGCTTCCTCTCAGCCGACTGGTGGAATTAAAACTCCTCAACCTCAATCAGACCGATGTCACTGATGCAGGATTGAAACATCTCGAACCACTCAAAAAGATGGAATCACTCTATGCCAGCGAAACGGAACTCACCGGCGCGGGTCTTCAGTCTCTGGGAGAACTGCCGCAACTGACGCACCTTGATCTAAGTGGCATACAGGTAGATGCAGCGCTCATCGAATCGCTGCGGCAATTCCCGAATCTGGAACTGCTTTACCTGGGCAACAGTACGATCGATGACCAGTTGATTGCGAGTTTGATGACTGCCTTGACAGAGGCCACACCGAAACTGAGAGCTTTATCGCTTAAGGAAACACCACTCAGCGATTCCGCGATTCCTTCACTCAAATCGTTGCAGCAGTTAAAGCATCTGGCGATTGTTCAACTGCAGGGTACCAGAATCACAAAGCCCGCCTTCAAGGAACTGGCATCAGCGGTAACAGAAGTGAATTTCAGCGTGAACTATTCGGAACGAGATGATTAGTACGGAAATCAGAAACACATTCTGCTGCGGCTGCCCGACCACCCGTTTAAATTCCTGCTTTTGAGTTTCACGAAAGACTACGCTTTAACTATCATAGAGTCTTAACGATCCCGGACTCTAGATCGCATCGCATTTTATCATAGCGTCTCTCAAACTATTATAATCAGCCCAAATGCCCTTGGAGATGCTACTAACAGAACACAGTCCAGCTGGAAAAAGCAGCCTCATGAAAACACTCACCAGAGAACTCTGGATGGATATCCCAAAGCGTCGACAGATCGTTTCTATACACAACGACGTAGAACAGTTGGTCGCCGAGAGTGGAGTTACCGATGGTTTAATACTTATAAACGCAATGCATATCACGGCGTCAGTCTTCATCAACGACAACGAATCAGGCCTGCATGCCGACTATGATCGCTGGCTGGAACAGCTGGCCCCCTTCGATGCGGGCAGTGATCCTGCTTCCGGCGGGTATCTGCACAACCGCACGGGCGAAGACAACGCCGACGCCCACCACAAACGTCAGATCATGGGCCGCGAAGTCGTTGTTGCCATCACCGACGGTAAACTGCACCTGGGACCGTGGGAACACATTTTTTATTACGAGTTCGACGGCCGCCGGCGGAAACGGATTCTGGTGAAGATTATTGGGGAGTAAAGGAAATCCAGTCACATAGCCTATGGCTCGTAGTATTCGATCTCTTTTAGGTGACTTGGGAGACGTGTCGGATCAGGAATTGCGATTGAACCAAGCGGAGTTAGCAGTGGACGCTCGAAGACGAGATTGTGGAAGAAAAACGCCCACCGAGATCCGACTTCAACGTCGCCGACCTGCTGCTCCTCATAGGCAACTTGCCAGTTGTCGGTCGATTGGTCGGGCATCTCTTGTGTGACCGATCCAAAATCAAACTCGTCCGCAGGTGCGTTCAATTCAATTTCTACGAGATGGCATGACTCACTCGCAGAGATTGGATGAACCCCGATGATTCTGATTGGATCAACCATGCCTTCGCTTCCTCTACTCGTGTGCTATCAGGACTGCCGCTGGAATGACCGTATTAGTTTGATGATTTGTTGCGGATACTGCCACATCTTACCCGCTCTTATCCAAAAATCGAGAGCATTCCGCATTTCGCAGATTTCAATGTGAGTCTTCCCCTGATCTCGGAGCTCAGCGGACCTTGCGACGACTTCGGCGTACACATCTCGAAGTTCTGAGGGTATGATGTTTTTTGAGTGTTGAACCTGTGACCGTGGGAACATTGTTTTATTATGAATTCGACGGCCGCCGGCGAAAACGGATTCTGGCGAAGATTATTGGGGAGTAGCCCTTGGAGCAAGGTCATGGCTTTATCAATTGGGCTATCTCGCACAGACGATGTCCACAATGCAGATTACACTTCGGGTATTTATCTCGAAGATGATGGTTACTACTGGTTTCTTTTTCCGTTCTTTCAAGACGTATGGGAACAGACGGGAAAAATTATTGACCTGTATGACGATGCTGTCTTCAGTGCGAATGAACTGCCAGTTCTACTTGCGATCCTTGAAAGAGCATCCGCAGAAGCCAGAGAACAACCAGATGAGTGGGATGTACGCATCGGGTGGCGTGGTGACGATGCTCTCATGTCGACAGTAACCAAGTCCGAACTCCAAGCATTGCTGACGAAACTCATCGATCTGGTTACTGAGGCCCAATCAAGTCTATGTGCTGTCGTCTGTTTTGGAGACTAATCATCCTACGAAAACGAACGAAATTACTTCACAATTTGCTGTGGGTGCCGCCAGAGCTTGCCAGTTCGAGTTCTGAACCCAAGATCGTTCAGAGCTTCGCAGACTTCCATATGTGTCTTCCCCTGATCCCGGAGATCAGCGGCCCTGGTAACGACTTCGGCGTACACATCTCGAAGTTCTGGGGGTATGATGTTCTTTGAGTGTTTAACATGAGATATCGGTGAGATCGTTTTCCCAGATACCACAAAAGCCAGTGTGTAATGCAATGTGCCTGGGGAACGCGATGCATATCACCGCTTCGGTTTTCATCAACCATAACGAATCAGGACTGCATGCTGACTATGATCGCTGGTTGGAAAGTCTGTGATTAAGCTGAGTTACATGTCATCCAGTTCTCAGTTTTCAATCAAGATCATACTGTGTTACGTAACTCCATTTCCTAGCTTGGTTTCGCCCGATATAAGGCAGTGCATCCGTAGAGTCCATAAAACTCAAATTTGTCTGGATCCAGACCTTCAGTCACTGCCTGGTAGACCCCATACTCATGAGCTTCTGGATCTGCGTTTCTTGAATCATTGAAATCATGGAACAGGCAAAATCCTCCTGGAACCATCAGGGAGTCTAATTCACGGCAGAGACTCAATACCGGCTCGTACTCATGTGAATGATCGATAAAGGCAAATTCAAACTGTTTCCCTTCGGCCTTTAAAGCTTTGACTGCCGCGGTTCCTTCGTCGCAGATATTTGTTACTCCCCGATCTAATTTCTTCATACGCAGATGAGTTTTCGCTTCTTCTACACATTCTGGACTCATATCAATGCTGTAAATATGTTTGGACCAGGGAGATTGACGGGCAGCTTTTGCTAAAATCGTCGTACTTAACCCGTGATAGCAACCGACTTCCAAGATGTCTCCCTGGACAAAATAGGCCAATTCATACAATTTCAAAGCATCAGCCCTACGGAGCCATCCCGGAATGTCTTCTCCAAAACCCCACCGGCTTTTTTTCACTTTAACTAAATCATCTTCATTCACTGGGCACTTAGCATAAACGGCGTGGGATGAGTTAATATAGGCCTTGGGGAAATCAAATGTGGGAAGATATTCAGGTAATGTTAAACCAATTTGATCTAATTCTACAAATAACTCTGGATGCTTATTCATCTTAATTCGATTCTTTGCTTGAAAAAAGTTATCTGGATTATCGTATGATTAGTTATTGCAGGAACCCCAGGACTTAATTTGACTCAGTAATACTTACCATCATTTCAAAACACGGAATCCTAGCATTTCAAGATTAACTGTCAATAAGAATAATTGTTAAGTCGTCACCGACCTCTCCAGGATGAAATCTCGCTTTAAGTCACTCTGGCATAGGAGTCAATCGAAGTTCTAGTCAGGCATCCCTGTCTGGAAATTTCGTGGGCCTCGCCTATGGATAGTGAATGGAACAACCAAAACGAACGTGTTCGGTAAGCGTAAAGCCAGAATGAAATGGGAGTACTGGGTAATCATTCGTTTTCTCTAATTGTCACGCAAACTGCTAAGTTTGAGTGACAGTCGTCGCTTAATCCTGTGTCATATTTCAGAAATGCAAGTCCCATGATCGAAAAATGGATCGCCGCCCAGGGAATGAAATTCTGATGGTGTTGTTGTCCTGTCTGATCACCTACAGTCTGATCCTGGTTTATACTCGTATCACCACCCTGCGGAGCTTTTCAAACATGTCGGCTGCTGACTTCGTGATGACGCTGATACGAAACTGGAACCTGAATTTTTAAAAAATGTCATCGGCTTAGAACATCTGCTGGGAGATTCTCCGGTTACCCCTGGCTTGCGTGTCAAAGACTTTTAAACCTCGCAATCCACACAGCAGCAGCTCATCTTACGACGCAATACAGGTCCTGCGGGCACGAACTGTTGCTCACCAAAGCGTTCCTTGAGCTTCGCTTCCTCAACGCCGGCCTGCGCCATTGATGTGATAAAAAGGACAGCGCCGCGAAGAGGCATCCAGAGAAACGCTGGTCGTGACGTATTGAATATTCCCCCTGTCCACCTCTATGGCGGCGATCGAAAACTGGTTGCAGAGCCTGCATTCTATCCCACCGGTAATCAGGTGGATAGTCGAATTCGTGAACCTGTTGTCGATACTCAGAGTCAGATGGTAAGCTGTGCCTGGGACTATGGAAACAAAGTCTGGTGAAAAGACGTGGGGACTAAAATTGAAAACCAATTTCGACCGTCGAAGAACTTTGCAGGAACTGGAACAAGAGGACTGGGGAGAACCAGACTTCGATTCCTCTCTTGTAAAAACATGTCATCGTTTGCGGCGGGTTCCTCTGAATGACTTCTCAACAGAAGATCTCCGAATTATGATCGGCCAGCAGATCAGCCTGTTTTTTCTTATTCCTCTGGCGTTGGAAACTCTCGAAGAAGATCCACTGGTGGAGGGTCACTGTTATCCCGGTGATTTGCTGAACGCTGTATTAGGTGTCCCGGAGTCATTCTGGAACATACATACCGACAAGCGCGAAGTACTTCGTCGAGTCATCACCAAAGCAAACGAAACATTAGACTCGCTGAAAGAACACGAAACAAGAACGGTCCGCAAGCTGTTAGCGAATGCACCAGACTCACTGACCGACTCGTAACAGGAGACTTTTCATTCAACAACGAACAAGACAACCGTGAACTTTCAAAATCAGAAATCATTGTCGCTCGATCACTGCGCACACTCTTGAATCAGACTGCTGTGGGTGCGAGTTTTGAGGAAACCGAGGACTTCAGGCAACTCATGGGTGCGTTAGACTATTTCATTCCCGAAGTCCTGGCTGAACTTTATCCTGAATGGAAATCGGATACGCTGGATGATGTGATTCCGCTGGTCGCAGAACGGACCGGTGAAAGGGAAGCGGTTTTCTTTGGCATGAGTTGGCTGATCCGTGATCAGTCTGTTGTGCCGATGTATCTTCAACTGCAGATTGATCCTGCCATCGATCGCATCAACTGGCTGGAATGTCGCATCGGCGAACGGGGACCGCAGGGCATGCTCCGTCGACCGGGGAGTTCATTTGACAAACAACTGTATCGACTGCAGGGCCGGGAAGATCAGATCGACTGGGCTTACCGTGTGACTTATGGTGAGAAACATCGCTGAGGAAACGATCTCCCTGCTATGCCAGTTTACAGGTATCTCTCTCGGCTCAGCCTGTAAGTTCATTCAGCACGTATCGGATTTTCCTGGCTTGGCATGGAATGTGCGATTACCTGCTGGCATGTGTTAGTCGGTAAACTCCCTGCGTCCCCATCAGAAAGGCTGTGCGATGTTTGAGAAGTGGATCACAGACCAATGGGCTGAAATGCCGATGGTGCTGCTGTCGTGTCTGCTGACTTATGCGGTGATCCTGCTCTATACGCGGCTCACGGGATTGCGGAGTTTTTCCAAGATGTCCGCCGCCGACTTTGCGATGACGGTTGCCGTCGGTTCGTTGTTTGCTTCGACGATTTCCAGTTCTACACCCACGCTCGTTATCGGACTGACGGCACTGGCCAGTCTGTTTTTCGGACAGTGGTTGCTGGCGATGCTCAGGCAGCATTTTGTCTGGTTCAGTAAGCTGGTCGACAACGAGCCGCTACTGCTGATGCGGGGGAGTACGATTCTGGATGAAAATCTTAAAAAAGCGAATATTACCAGGGATGATGTTTATGGTAAACTGCGCGAGGCGAATGCCTTGAACGCCGACCAGGTGCTGGCGGTCGTGTTTGAAACGACGGGTGATATTTCTGTTTTGCATTCAGCAGATCCGGATGCGAAACTGGAGCCAGACTTTTTTCGCAATGTGACTGGTGCAGAGCAGCTGTTTGAAAACCGGGAGTCTGCTTCCGGACATTGACCCGTAACTGATTCTTCCCGTCAATAACTCAAGGTCGGACCGCAAAATTGAACAGCACACTCACCACACCTGAAAAAAAAGAATCGGTTTCGAATGAGCCCGGATGGCGGCGGTGGTTGTGGTACGGACTGCTGTTGATTTGTGTCATCCTGGCGATCACCGCGTTTTTTCCCTTACTGTTAGTCGACTGGTGGTGGGTGCGGATTGGCGATTTTCCGCGGCTGCAACTACTGGTCTGTTATATTGTCGTCCTGCTGACCCTGATCCCGTTTCGCCGGAAAATCACGGCGAAAATTGCTGCAGCCGTGCTGTGTGCGGGCATTGGAATTCAGCTGTTCTGGATCTTTCCTTACCTCGCGATTGCCCCCCATGAAATGGAGACCGCGCAGTCACAAAACACGGAGACGCGTCTGCGAATTCTGACAGCCAATGTACTGCAGAAGAACACTGATGCGGCAGCGGTTCTCGAATTGATCGACCGGGAACAGCCGGACATCGTCGTGTTGTGCGAAGTCAATCAACGCTGGATTTCCGACCTGGCTCCGCTGGAAACAAAGTATTCTTACCATCTCACGCATCCCCTGGATAACACCTATGGGATGGCCTTCTATACGAATCTGAGGGTGAAGTCGGCGGAAGTCAGAGGACTGGTCAAGCGGGAGATCCCCTCCATCGACGCGACCGTCCTCTTGCGATCCGGGAAAGAAGTCCGCCTGTTTGCCGTTCATCCCAATCCACCCCGGCCGGGAGAAGACACGACCAAGCGGGATGCGGAACTGGTACTCGTCGGTCGCGAAGTGAGTAAGAGCAAGAGTGCCATCGTGCTGGGGGATCTGAACGATGTCGGCTGGTCGCGCACGACGAATCTGTTTCAGGAAGTCAGTGGTTTACTCGACCCGAGAAAAGGGCGGGGCCTGTTTGCGACTTACGATGCCACCTCCTGGATCTGGCGATACCCTCTGGATTATCTGTTTGTTTCCGATGACTTTCGCGTGGCAGAAATCCGCACGCTGCCTGACATCGGTTCGGACCATTTCCCGCTGTTTGTGGAACTGAGTTACGAACCCGAGGCGGCTGCCAGCCAGGAAGGCCCGGACCTGGATTCAGGGGATCAGGAAGATGCTGCCGAGGCCGTGCAGTCTGCCAGAAAGAAGCATCCATCTCCCGAGAATAACTGACAGCCCACCGCGCACGCTGACCGCTCAGACACCGCTTCGTTTACTCCGACTACAGTATCAACACGCCGCCCGGGTCGTATTCGCTGGAAAATCGAGCTAAGTCCAGAGATCACGTATTGGCACATTGTTTGCGAGTTGGTTCCTCGAAAACAATTTATTAGCTGAGACAGCATTGAAGTGGCACTGCGCTGCAGCATGTCACATATTCTTGTCGGATATTTTTCATTATTAATATTTAGTACGTCAGATATCAAAAAGGATTTTCCATGTATCATCACGTTAAAAAGCTCATGTATACCGTCGATGTCAGCAATCCTGATCCGCGTTTTGGAAATATGCTGCTGGAACAGTTCGGCGGTGCGAATGGTGAACTGGCGGCGGCGATGCAATATTCCATCCAGGGTTTGAACTGCGATGATCCTGCTCGGAAAGACCTATTAATGGATATTGGAACGGAAGAATTGAGTCACCTGGAAGTCATTGGTTCGCTCGCCCGGATGCACCTGAAGCCTTTACGTGAAAAGGGAGAGGGAGCCCTGGAAGATCCCTTAATCGCAGTCGTGGGGGGCGGGGGAGTCTCACTGAATAACTCC
>TARA_R100001132_G_scaffold27164_2_pt1 | contig 12943 bp, 13 predicted proteins | sample TARA_R100001132 | Tara Oceans TARA_R100001132 (sample SAMEA2621247) | marine metagenome | biome: marine biome (ENVO:00000447); feature: mesopelagic zone (ENVO:00000213); material: "saline water (ENVO:00002010), including plankton (ENVO:xxxxxxxx)" | depth 800 m | reverse complement strand
CACCGAATTTTCGGCTCCCGCCGTTGAGGCCGCTGTTCAGCAGAGTCAGCGGAACGAGCACACGTACCTCGATTTCATCCTGAAAACGATGTCCGCTGGGTGTGTGGGGTATTTCGTTCAAATCACCGGCCGACGCGTCATCTATTTTGGACGCACTGGAGAATCCCATATAGAGCATTTCCCGCCCGCGCCGATCAGCGTGTGAAGCATCCATGCCTGACATCCCTTCAGGAAATGCTTTTCTGAATTCCCTAAGCGTGCACAGCTTAACACGAATTCAAACTTTTCTCCTATTGACAATTCAGGAAAAACAAACGGCACAGAAAAGCTGAACTGGTCCCGGGCAAGTGCCCTGACTTTTTTTGACTTCCCGTCGTTCGCATAAGATATTATAAATCTCCTAAATCAACCAACCTGAAAGGTCGATTCAGCCATTGTATTTTAAGTATCTGCCTGGGATTGATTCGACAAACTCTGGGATGGCAGACTTGCAGGCGTCGAATGAGATGTGAAAGGTTTGATTCCCTCTCATTCGGCTCTTCAATCATCCGTTGAGTTTCAGCGCCAACATCGAGAGCAAAAAAGAACGTGAGTTCTGCAGAATTCGACCTGGCCAGCCAGATAGCGCGATTTACTGCTTCCAGGGAGGCAGTCTAAACTTCTTCGGAAACGAGGTGATCTCCTGATGACAGGTCAACACCCACAAGAATATTTTTGAATCGATGCATAATTTCTGATCTACTCCTGACTGATCTATTTGAGCACAATAAACAGGTAATGAATTGCAGGATCAATATCGTACCAATACGAGAGCTAATTTCAGAATCCAACATTAATGAACAATTCACGATTTTATTTGTTGAATTACTGTTAGGATAAAGTCGTAATTTCTGATAGGGGAATTCCTGAGGTTGGCAGGGAGTTGTCATAAAGCGGTCGTTACAAATTCTGGTTGCTGGACGAGTACGAACGGGCCGGTTAGAATCGAAGTGTTCTGCCTGACTGTTTTTCAACAACTTGACTGAGAGGCTGCGATGGAGATTCAACAGCTTCAGGAAATAATGCAGCAACTCCGATTCACTTCCGATTTGTCCGCAGGAGAGCAACAGCAGTTGGCTGCCATTTCCCGTTTTGAGGATTTTTCCCGCAACGAGACGGTCTTTACCGAAGGCACAGAGCATCCGAATCTATATATCATTCTCAGCGGTCGCGTTGAGATCTGCATGACCATTCCTGCACGTGGCTGTTTACCCGTTTTGACATTGGAAGAAGGCGATCTGCTCGGCTGGTCGTCCCTTCTCAAGCAGGGGGAGATGACCGCGACCGTGGTTGCTGTGGAACAGACTCGCGTGATTGCCATCGACGCAGCAGCGCTGGCGCAAGTTTGCGAGCAGGATCATGATATCGGTTACCAGATCATGCGGCGGATGTCATTGGCGTTATCTCAGCGGCTGGTTGCCAGTCGTCTACAGGTGCTCGACATGTATGCTGTTTCTGATGAAGCACATACTCTGAAGCAGGGAGGTACCCATGAATGATTCCGTGCAGTCGGTCGATCCTGAAACCTGTTTTTTAACACTGGATGAATTTGCCAGGCTTTTTGAGGTGCTGATTTCCCGTGGTTACGAGGTGATTGGTCCTACGATCGATCAGGAAGCCATTGTGTATGGTCAACTCTCATCAATTGATGATTTGCCCCGTGGCTGGACTGATCAACAGGAACCCGGAAAATACCGCCTGGTGAGACGCGATGATAATGCGCTCTTTGGTTATGTGGTTGGCCCGAGTTCCTGGAAGAAGCAGCTGTTTCCGCCGGTCAGCACACTGGCGAGAGCTGATCGAACGGAAGAGGGCTGGCAGTTTCAGGAAGCGAAAGAAGAAACACCCCGCTATGCGTTTCTGGGAGTTCGAGCCTGTGAACTGGCTGCGATGAAAATACAGGATCGTGTTTTCACGGGGGGACCTTATGTTGATTCGATTTATGAGCAGCGTCGCAGTCAGGCGCTGGTCATCGCCGTGAACTGCACGCAGGCCGCTTCGACCTGTTTTTGCACTTCCATGGAAACGGGGCCTCGCTGCAAAGCGGGTTTTGATCTGGCGCTGACCGAATTGCCCGATGGTTTCCTGGTTGAGGTGGCAACTGCTGCCGGTGCGGAGATTCTGTCGGATCTGCAAACCATGAAAGTCTCGCCGGAACAGGATACACAGGCAAACGCGGCGCGACAGCAGGCTGTTGACCAGATCGAACGAAGATTTGATACGACGGATATCAAAGACCTGCTGATGTCCAATCTGGAACATCCCCGGTGGGATGATGTGGCAGAGCGCTGTCTGTCCTGCACGAACTGTACGATGGTCTGTCCGACCTGTTTCTGCAGTTCGGTTGAAGAAGTCAGCGATCTGACGGGAGATCATGTGGAACGGCAACGACAGTGGGACTCCTGTTTTAATCTGGATTTCAGTTATATGAACGGGGGGCTGGTCCGAAACAGCATTCGCAATCGTTATCGGCAGTGGTTAACCCATAAACTGGCGACCTGGATTGATCAGTTCGGTACATCAGGGTGCGTTGGTTGTGGCCGCTGTATTACCTGGTGTCCGGTCGGCATCGATCTGACACAGGAAGTGAACGCGATTCGGGAATCGGAGTCATGAATTCGACAGTCGGAAAGCAGGCTGAGAAATCAGACAGCATCTGGGTAGCGAAAACGGCAGTGATTCATGAGATCGCTGCTGAAGTCAGCGGGGTGGCCACGTATCAGCTGTCGCTGAGAGATGCTGCCGCTGCGCAGTCTTATCGTTTTGAACCGGGGCAGTTTAATATGCTGTATATTCCCGGTGCGGGCGAATCGGCGATTTCGATGAGCGGTGATCCTGCTGACTGTGGGACCCTGGCTCATACCATTCGTTTGGCCGGCAATGTGACGCGCAGTATCGCTGCGTTGAAAGTGGGTGATACCCTGGGGCTGCGAGGTCCGTTTGGTACAAGCTGGCCGCGCGAGGATTGTCGGGGAAAAAATGTGATTCTGGTGGCCGGGGGAATTGGCCTGCCCCCTTTGCGTCCCTTCATTTATCAGCTGCTGGCCCAGAGAGACGAGTATGGGAGTCTGCATTTATTGTACGGCGCACGCACACCCGAGATGCGGGTCTACACGCGGGAGTATGATCGGTGGAGAGCAGAGGGGCTGGAGATCAGAGAAACCGTTGATCGGTCGAGTCCCGGTTGGCGCGGGAATGTGGGAGTTGTGCCTCAGTTGCTGGAGCGGCTCACCGGATTTGATCCTGCGGAGACGATCCTGTTGATCTGTGGTCCGGATCTGATGATGCGTTTTACTGCCCGTGCTGCGCTTCAGCGGGGAATGACCAGCGAGCAGATCTGGGTTTCGACCGAACGGAATATGCAGTGCGCGGTGGGTTTGTGTGGACACTGTCAGCTGGGGCCGGAATTCATCTGCAAGGATGGGCCGGTCTTTCGCTACGATCAGATTTCCCCCTATTTAAAAGTGGAAGGACTCTGAACGTGGAAAAACCCAGACTGGCCGTTTTCAAATTTGCTTCCTGTGATGGCTGTCAGCTCTCCCTGCTGGATGCCGAGGATCAGCTGTTGTCCGTCGCCGATGCCTTAGAGATCGTCTATTTCCCCGAGGCCACGAGTCGTATGGAAGCAGGCCCGTATGATATTGCACTGATTGAAGGATCGATTTCTACGCCCCACGATGCAGCCCGGATCCAGCAGGTTCGCAGAGATTCCCGCTTTCTGATGACCATCGGTGCCTGCGCGACCTCTGGTGGAATTCAGGCGTTGAGAAACGGAGCCGATTCTGCTGAGTTCATGCGGGCTGTGTATGCCAGTCCCGGATACATTGAGGTGTTAGATCAGTCAACACCCATCGCAGATCATGTAACCGTCGACTTCGAATTGCGAGGCTGCCCGATCAATCAATATCAGCTGATTGAAGTGATTCAGTCGCTGCTGGCAGGACGGACGCCACGCACCCCCGGACACAGTGTCTGCCTGGATTGTAAACGCCGTGGTACGGTCTGCATCACAGTGGCACAGGGAATTGCCTGCCTGGGCCCCGTGACCCAGTCAGGATGTAATGCACTTTGTCCGAGCTACAACCGGGGTTGTTACGGCTGCTTCGGACCAGCCTCGCAATCCAACCTGGTGAGCCTGACATCACAAATGGAGCAGGACGGTGCCTCGAAGCAGGAAATTTCCAACAGTCTCCAGAATTTCAACAACAATGCACCTGCCTTTCGCGAGGAAAGCCGACGTTTACTGGATCGAAACGGGGAGCCATACTGATGGGTGACCGCAAGATCAAAGTGGAAACATTGACCCGTGTGGAGGGAGAAGGGGGGCTGTTCATCCGCATGAGTGGTGACACGATCGAAGAAGTCCGCCTGGAAATTTACGAACCGCCCCGTCTGTTTGAAGCCTTGTTGCGGGGACGACCTCTCGAAGACACGCCGGATATCACCGCGCGAATCTGTGGCATCTGTCCGGTGGCATACCAGATGAGTAGCGTGCATGCTCTCGAAGCTGCATTGGAAGTAACCGTTTCCCCAGAGATTCGGCGTCTGCGTCGGCTGTTATATTGTGGTGAATGGATTGAAAGTCATGGCTTGCATATGCATTTACTGCATGCCCCGGATTTTCTGGGTTTTGAGAGCGGGCTGGAGATGGCGAAGCAGTTTCCCGAAGAGGTCAATCGTGGGCTGAGGCTGAAAAAACATGGCAATCAGCTGGTCGACCTGCTGGGGGGGAGGGCCATTCATCCGGTGAATGTCTGCGTGGGTGGTTTCTATCGAATTCCCAATCGGAATGAATTTCAGAAACTGATCCCGGATTTTGAATGGGGCCTGAACGCTGCGATGGAAACCACACGCTGGGTGGCTGGTTTTGATTTTCCGGAAATGGAATCGGATTGCGAATTCATATCGCTGTCTCACCCGGATGAATATCCCATGAATGACGGCGTGATGAAATCCAGCCTTGGAGACGTGATTGAAGTTGATCAGTACGAAGCGGAGTTTGAAGAGCGGCAGGTGCCACACTCGACTGCTCTGCAGGCTTTTCGTAAGTCAACGGGACGCCCTTATCTGCTCGGGCCGTTATCGCGTATCAATTTGAATCGGCAGCAACTGTTTCCGCAGGCGCGAAAGCTGGCAGACGAAATCGGATGGGAACCGGTCTGTCGCAATCCGCACAAAGCGATTATTGCGCGAGGCCTGGAAATCGTTCACGCGTATGAAGAAGCGTTGTCGATTCTGCGTGATCAACATCCTGCAGGCAAACCACGGGAATCGTATTCCCCGCAGGCAGGGATCGGTAAGTCTGCGACCGAAGCTCCCCGGGGTACGCTTTATCATCGCTATGAGATTGACGATCAAGGAAAAATCATTGAGGCCTGTATTGTCCCGCCGACGTCTCAGAATCAGGCACAAATTGAAGTCGACCTCAAACACCTGGTGACAGAGTCAGCTGGTCAGGAAGATGCAGAACTCGGGCGAAAATGCGAAAACCTGGTAAGAGCCTATGATCCCTGTATCAGTTGTTCAACTCATTTTCTCAAAGTCACAATTGACCGTCACTGAGAGACAGCAGAAAGGAAGAGAGATTGAGAAACGGGGTACAGATCATGGTCGCTGGGATTGGCAGTCCGCATGGTGACGATCAGGCGGGCTGGGAGATGGCCAGGGAGATTGAGCGGCGCAAGTACTCTCACGTGAGTGTGAAACTGGCGCGGACACCCGCTGATTTACTGGACTGGATCGAACCTGGGCGGGACCTGCTGATTTGTGATGCCTGCCAGGGAGCCGGTGAACCGGGAAGTATTCATCAATGGGAATGGCCTTGCGGTCAGCTGGATGAGATTCGCTGGTCGGGGACGCACCAGATGTCTTTAACGGGTGTGCTTGCGCTGGCAGAACAGTTGGGGAGGCTCCCGCAGCATGTTCGGATCTGGGCCATAGAACTGCATTCAAATCATTCCGGAGAGAGTTTATCAGCAGCGGTACAGGCAAGGGTATTCGCTGCGGTCGAAGCCATGTGTGAGGATATCAGCAACTCTGTCAGTCAGGGGGAGATTGAACATGCATGAACGGTCCCTGGTTCAGAATCTGTTAAAGCAGGTCAGACAAATCGTCGAGGCGCAGGGGGGCGGCCGAGTTTCTGAAATCTGCGTGCAGGCAGGTGACCTGTCGGGAGTCGAACCGCTGTTATTTGCAGCCGCGTTTGAGGAGATGGTCGTGGATGTCTTTTCTGTGGAATGCCGGTTGAAACTGGATCTGGTCCCTGTCACTGCGGTTTGTACTCACTGTCAACATGAGTTTGAAGTCCTCGATTTTCAGTTTCACTGTCCTGAATGCGGGAGCGGGACCGTTGACGTCATTCAGGGTGATGATCTGCAGCTGATCAGTGTTACGCTGGAAACAATCGATTCGCGCGAAGGAGTCTCTTCATGAGTCGGCAAACGATCATCGTCAAACGCGATCTGCAAGCAGATCAAAAGGCCGATGCCGAGGCGGAACGAAAGCGTCTTGGCCACCGGGGCACTCTGGTTGTGAATCTGCTGTCATCGCCGGGATCGGGAAAAACGAGTTTACTGGAGGCGACGGCACGGCAGTTTGCTGGTCGCCGTTCGATGGCTGTTCTGGTGGGTGATCTGGAAACCGACCGCGATGCGCAGCGGCTGGCCCCCCTGGTTCCGGTCGCGCAGCTGACGACCGGAGGAGCCTGTCACCTGGAACTGCCGCTGGTGCAGCGGGGTTTGACCGCGCTGGGTGATCCTGCAGTCGATTTTCTGTTTATCGAGAATGTGGGAAACCTGGTCTGTCCCGCTTCGCATGATCTGGCAGAGCATCTGCGTGTCGTTCTGCTCAGCACGACGGAAGGGGACGATAAGCCGGGAAAGTATCCCAAAATGTTCCGCACCAGTCAGTCCATGCTGATTACGAAACTGGATTTATTACCGCACGTACCATTTTCTGTGGAAGCAGTGACTGCAGATGCCCAGAGAATTCAACCGGCACTGAAGGTCATTCCCTGTTGTTCCCTGGCAGGAAGCGGTATTCAGGAATGGTGTGATTTCCTGGAAGAACAACATCAACTTCAACTGGCAGCATACCATGAACCCGCGGACAATTGTTGAGAGTGCAGAACCGACAATCGCGATCAAGATCACGTTGAGTGGTCGCGTCCAGGGGATCGGATTGCGGCCTGCGGTCGCGCGGCGCGCCTGTCAATTGCGACTCGCAGGTTCTATCTGTAATACGACAGAGGGGATTGAACTGCTGATTGAAGGTCCCCCAAAAGTCGTGCAGGAATTCGAGCAGAACCTGGAAGCCTACCTGCCTGTTGAAACGGTGATTCAACGGAAAACCAGGGAAACCACGGTGAATCGCGGAGGGAAACAGTTTGAAATCATCGAAAAAAAGACCAGTGGTTCCCTTGCTGTCTGCGTTCCGCCGGATAACGCCGTCTGTCAGGATTGCCTGGCTGAAGTCGCTGATCCAGCGGATCACCGGTTCGGCTATGCTTTCACCAGTTGTACGCAATGTGGTCCCCGGTATTCCCTGTTGCATTCGCTACCTTATGAACGATCGCAAACTGGCATGTCAGATTTCGGTCTCTGTTCCCGCTGCCAGGGAGAATATGATTCGCCCGTTGATCGCCGTTTTCATGCCCAGACAATTGCCTGTCCCAAGTGTGGTCCCCAGGTCTGGAGTACCAATGCTGCGGGCGAAGTTACTGGAACAGATACCGAGGCAATCCAGGGTGCTACCCGCGCACTGCAGCAGGGTGAGACCATTGGACTGAAAGGACTGGGCGGCTATCAACTGCTGGTTGATGCTACCAGTGAATCAGCCGTTCAAGTGTTAAGAGAGAAGAAACACCGCCCGGGGAAACCACTGGCAGTAATGGTGACAGACCTCGCTGCGGCCCGCGAGCTGGCTGTGATGAATGATACGGAGGCAGCGGCGCTGGCAAGTCCCGCGGCTCCGATTGTGCTGCTCCAGGCTCGCAAGGATTCACCGATTGCCGGTAACGTGAATTCCGGCTTAAATACACTGGGAGTGATGCTGCCCACGACAGCGTTACACTGGTTACTACTGCAGCAATGCGATTTTCCACTGGTGGTCAGCAGCGCCAACCGGGAGGGAGAACCGCTGTATTATCAGGATCGAAGTCTCTCAGAGCAAATCAGCGGGCTGGCAGACTGCTGGCTGGAACATGATCGTCCGATCGAGCGGCCCGTCGATGACAGTGTCGTCCGCTGGATGGCTGGCCGCCTGGTAACCATTCGGCTGGCGCGGGGGCTGGCTCCCTTGTCTCTGGACCTGGAACATCCTCGACCTGTTATTGCACTGGGGGGACATCAGAAAGTAGCCGTTGCCTTACATAATGGATCTCAATCTGTTCTTGCACCCCATATCGGGGATCTGGAAAGCCTGGCTGCCTGCCAGCGTTACGAGGAGCAGCTGGAATCACTCAGGCAGTTGTATGATGTTTCACAGGCAGATTTCATCTGCGACGAGCATCCCGATTATTACACTTCGAACCGCAAGTCTCAACAAGGTTCACACGTTGAGAGAGTTCAGCATCATCATGCTCATATTGTGGCTGGAATGCTGGAACAGGGCTGGCTGGATCGACAGGTACTGGGAGTCGCCTTTGACGGGACCGGCTGGGGAGACGATCAGACCATCTGGGGGGGAGAGTTTTTACTGTCAACGGCGGCTGAATATACGAGGGCAGGCCATTTAAAACCATTCAGATTGCCGGGAGGAGAAGCAGCCGTCAAAGAGCCGTACCGTGTTGCTGTCTCCATACTCACAGAAACACTGGGACCAGAGGCTGCGTTGAGGACAGGAATGAAAGCAGAGCTGGTCAGACCTGTTTTGCAAATTGTGAAGTCAAACCGTATTTCACCGTTAACAACCAGTGTCGGGCGGTTGTTTGATGGAGTCGCGGCCCTGGTTCTGGGGATAACTCATTCTGAATATGAGGGACAGGCAGCGATGTTGCTGGAAGCGAGTTGCGAGCTGTCGGAAGAGGGCAGCTATGAGATGCCTCTATTACAGGAAACGCCGATTCAGCTGGACTGGCGGCCTTGTCTTACCGCGATTCTGCGAGACCAGGAAGCGGGTGTGTCACCAGGCCTGATTGCAATGCGGTTTCATCGTGGTCTGGCCCGGGGAACCGCACGGTTGTGTCGGCTGTTTTCCCGTCTGCCGGTCGTGTTGGGTGGAGGCGTATTTCAGAATCGCTGCCTGGTTGAACTTGTGGCGGAAGAACTGAAACAGCATAACCAACCACTGGGATTGCCAGGCAGGATCCCGCCTAACGATGGCGGTCTGGCAGCCGGTCAACTGGCAGTCACGATTGCCCGTTCAAAACAGAGGGGAAACGTTCCATGTGTTTAGGAATACCTGGTCAACTGGTTCGCTGGGTGGAGCGGGAGGGAATCTTTTCGCAGGCAGAGATCGAATTTGACGGCGTTCGCCGGATTGTGCATATGGCCTGTGTGACAGAGGCGGAAGTAGGGGATTATATTCTGGTCCATGCCGGGATTGCGATCAACCGGATTGATGAAGGGGAGGCGCAGCGGATTTTTGAGACCCTGGCGGAGTGGGGTGAAGATGAAGGCTGGCATGAAACTCTGCCTGAGGGGGGAGAGAACGAATCATGAAGTACCTGGATGAATATCGAGATCCAACAGCAGCACAGATGTTACTGGATGAAATTCGGCGTGTTTCCACCCGTTGCTGGACATTGATGGAAGTCTGTGGCGGGCAGACGCATGGGTTGTTACGCCATGGAATCGCTGCCGAGTTGCAGGGAACCGTTGAATTAATTCATGGTCCCGGCTGTCCGGTCTGTGTGACCGATCAGGCGGACATCGATTTTGCCTGTCAGCTGGCAGAGCAGCCTGATGTGATTGTGACCAGCTTCGGAGACATGTTGCGTGTGCCCGGCAGCCAGGGGTCTTTGCTGGATGCCCGGACCAGGGGGGGGCAGGTGAGGATTGTTTATTCGCCTCTGGATGCGGTAGAACTGGCACGCAAACAACCCGGAAAGCAGGTAGTATTTTTCGCAGTCGGATTTGAGACGACGGCACCTGCGACGGCGCTGGCAGTGAAGCAGGCCGCGCAGTATCAGCTCGATAATTTCAGTCTGATTGTATCGCATGTCCGGGTCCAACCTGCAATGGAGTCCTTGGTAGAAGCACCGGATAACCGGGTACAGGCTTTTCTGGCAGCAGGACATGTCTGCACGGTGATGGGATATGAATCCTACGGCCGGTTTGTGGATCGCTATCAACTGCCAGTTGTTGTGACCGGATTCGAACCGCTCGATTTACTGGAGGGGATTCTGGCTTGTGTCAGGCAACTGGAAGCAGGTGAATCGCGACTGGAGAATTGTTATTCCCGGGCTGTACAGGGGGCAGGTAATCGGTCAGCGCGGGATCTCGTGCATGCGATTTATCAGATATCAGATCGTCGCTGGCGGGGCTTTGGTCGCATTCCGGCAGGGGGCCTTTCACTGCAGGAGCAGTGGAAGAGGTTTGATGCACGCGTCCGTTTTTCGGATTGTGGTTTGCCGGTGATACTGAGTACTGAGTGCCGCAGCTTCGATGTGATGACCGGCCAACTCAAACCGCCCGACTGCCCGCATTTTGGTAAGCAGTGTAACCCCGAAACACCCCTGGGAGCCCCGATGGTCTCTTCGGAAGGCGCCTGTGCTGCCTACTATCGCTATGCGGGTGTCTGAAGAAAAATTAATCATTCCAGGTGACTGTGGAGTACGATGGAAAACCAACAGCAGAACATGACCGGCAGCTGGCAACTGAATTGTCCTGTTGAGATTCCGGCTGAAACAGACCGTGTGACGCTGGCACATGGTGAGGGAGGGAGACTGTCTCGCAAACTGATTCAGGAACGCATTGTTTCTGTTCTGAAAAATGAATGCCTGGAAGTCTCCGGTGATGCGGCCCGACTTCCGCGCATCGCGGGCTCGCTGGCGTTGACGACGGACAGTTTTGTTGTTTCTCCCCTGTTTTTTCCGGGGGGAGATATTGGCAGTCTCGCCGTGTATGGCACCGTCAACGATCTGGCAGTCAGCGGGGCACGTCCGCTCTGGCTCACACTCTCATTGATTATTGAAGAGGGGTTTCCCCTTCTGATTCTGGACCGCGTGCTGCAGAGTCTGGCTGAAGCAGCATCGAGTACGGCGGTCAAGATTGTGGCCGGTGATACGAAAGTGGTCCCCCGGGGCGCCGTTGACGGGCTGTTTATCAATACGGCAGGCGTCGGCGAGCTGACCGAACCTGTTCCTCCCGGTCCTGAGTTCCTGGCAGAGCACGATGAACTCGTTGTCAGTGGGCCCATCGGCCAGCATGGCATTGCGGTTCTGGCAGCACGCGAAGAATTGCAGTTTGATCCATTGCCCCACAGCGACTGTGGTTCTCTTTTGAAGGCGGTGGAACAGTTGCGGGGAGCACTCGGGGACCGGATTTGCTGCATACGGGATGCGACCCGGGGCGGTGTGGCCGCGGTGCTGCAGGAATGGGCAGAGTCCAGTGGATTGACACTGAGTATCGATGAACGTCGTGTGCCCGTCTCTCCCGGGGTGAGAGGCATGAGCGAATTACTGGGACTGGATCCACTGCATATTGCCAATGAAGGGACCATGCTGATCGCAGTCAGGCAGGGAGCCGGACACGAAGCCGTCTCCGTTTTACAGACACTCTCAAAGACAGCAGATGCCCGGGTGATCGGTATCGTCAAGGCCCGGGGAGTTGCCCCGGTGACAGTAAAACGGACGCTGGGACCCGAACAGCCTCTACACGACCCGCTGGGCAGTCCTCTACCACGAATCTGTTGACCTGCTTTGAGGGATCAGTTGTGGTTCAACTGCGGTCAATGGTAAACCGGAGGTTCAAAGCCTGTGATGTATCTCGCAGAAGTCGCTCGTGTTCCTGGGTATGGAGTGAGTGATTATAATAAGTTTCCATGGCTGCCAGAATCTCTCGTCGACTGACAATCCCCAGCAGAATACCGTTTTGTACGACAGGCAGATGGCGCAGGCGGTGGTTGACAAAGATGGAAACGATCGAGAACAGTTCCGTTTCGGGAGTGATACAGATGGGATGTGAACTCATGATGGTTTTCACCGTCTGTGCCGGGCTGGGGTTGCCGAAGAACAGCTCATTTGAGAGAGCAGACAGGCAGTCCCGTTCGGAAACAAAGCCGACGAGAACAGGTTTCTGATCCTGTTGATCGACAACGGGTGCATTCGAGATCTTGTGTTTTAATAGAAACCGAATGACTTCTGTCAACGTCATATCCTGGGTTACAACTTCTACATGCTGATTCATGAAATCATCGGCGCATGGTAGCTTCTGTGGGTCATTCATCGTTCTTTATCTCCTGTATAAGTAATCGGGATGAATTTCAGGAAAATCATTCTGTTTCTTTCAAGGCCTCAAATCCGGTAACGACATCCAGTAGCTCCTCGGTGATGGCGGTCTGTCTGCGTTGATTGAATTCGGCCTGTAGATTGAGCAGGCGTTCTTTGATGTTTCGTTCTGCAGCCTGCATGGAGGCGATTCGGCTGGCATTTTCCCCCGCCAGAGATTCCGCGCAGGCACGAAACAGCGACACGAACAGGTACTGTTGAATCAGCCGAGATAATAATGTCTCGCGATTCATGGTATAGAGGGGGAGTGAGCGCGATGCGTTCGGGCTCTCCTGTTTTCGATGAAACTTCGTCGGGTCGACGGGCAGCAACTGTACGACATGCGGTTTATAGGTCGAAGCCGTTTCACGCTGATTGTAGAAAATATAGATTTCACTCAATCGTCGCTGGTGCCGCCACTGATCGATCTTGGCGAGCATTTCAGAGACCAGGGGAGCAATTCCTGTGGCTGAGCCC
>TARA_R100001132_G_scaffold2092_1_pt1 | contig 13005 bp, 9 predicted proteins | sample TARA_R100001132 | Tara Oceans TARA_R100001132 (sample SAMEA2621247) | marine metagenome | biome: marine biome (ENVO:00000447); feature: mesopelagic zone (ENVO:00000213); material: "saline water (ENVO:00002010), including plankton (ENVO:xxxxxxxx)" | depth 800 m | reverse complement strand
GTTACACGAGCCGAAAATAAAAGGAGTCCGCGGGGCACAGTCCGCAGGAGCTTCGATAGTCTCCTTTAATGCGACTGCTTATGAATCTTACCATAAGGAACAATCATTCAATGCACCAGTGAGCGAACAGGCCGCATTTCAATATTGTACAGCTTTAAATTATCTCTTGTCGCGTGATAACAAACGAAGTTTTACCATCGGTGATGCGACTGTCGTTTTCTGGACAGAACGAGCCTCACCAATGGAACATCTTTTTTCCGCCTTCATGGACCCTGATCTCAAAGCCGAAGACGAATCGCAGCGAGAAAACTTAGGTAGGTTGCTCAAACAGGTGGCGCGTGGCCAATATCCGACCCAGGAGTTGGGAGATCCCGAAACACCATTTTATGTTCTGGGCCTGTCTCCCAATGCTGCCCGAATTTCAGTTCGGTTCTGGTATATGAGTTCGCTGGGAGAAATCTTTGCTCACCTCAGTCAGCATATGCAGGATCTGGAAATTTGTGGGAAACCTGAAAAAGAATTGGCGATGCCCGCTCTATGGCAATTACTCGCGGAAACAGTACGCGATACTAAGGATTTACCTCCGTTACTTGCGGGGGCCGTGATGAAAGCCATACTTTCCGGCCAAATTTATCCACAGATGCTGTACTCCAGTATTTTACGACGGATTCGCATGGACCGGCAAATTAATTACCGTCGTGTATCCCTCTTAAAAGCCTGCCTGAATCGTCAAAACCGAATACAAAAACATTTCCAATTAACAAAGGAGATCTCAGTGTCCCTCGACCCAGAATACCCCGATCCCGCCTATCACATGGGGCGATTATTTGCTGAACTGGAAAAATCCCAGGAAGACGCTTTACCTGGTTTGAATGCCACCATCAAAGACCGTTTCTTTGGCGCCGCATCGGCAACACCGGCTTCTGTTTTCCCCCGCCTGATTCGCATGAATCAACATCATCTGGGAAAACTGGAACCTGCGGGAAAGACCTACCATGAAAAGCGGATTCAGGATATTTGTCAGAAACTGAATGTATTCCCCGGTCATCTGACCTTGTCACAACAGGGGTTATTCGCCTTGGGATATTATCACCAGCGCCAGGATATATTCACAAAAAAGACCAAAGCTAAAACAGACGATAATGCTGCTTGATCTTGATATCTCAAGAGGCGGCAAAAGTTGAATCGAAATCATTCTTTAGAGTCATCTGCACGCGACTCTTCACTAAATTCAAAAGAAAGAATCATCTCATGAATCACCGTTACGATTTTGTTTACCTGTTTGATGTCACCGATGGTAATCCCAATGGCGATCCTGATGCCGGCAACCTTCCACGCCTGGATGCAGAAACTGGTCAGGGATTGGTAACCGATGTCTGTATCAAACGAAAAATTCGCAATTATGTGGGGCTCACCAAAGAGGAGCAGCCTCCTTTCGAAATCTACATTAAAGAGAAAGCGGTATTGAATCAGCAGCACGAACGGGCCTACCAGGCCTCAAAGCTGAAATCTGAATCCAAGAAACTACCCAAGAAAGTTGAAGAAGCACAAAAAATAACGCACTGGATGTGTGAGAATTTCTATGATATTCGCGCATTCGGCGCAGTGATGACTACCGAAGTTAACGCGGGGCAGGTACGTGGCCCAATTCAATTCACATTTGGACGAAGCATTGATCCTATTATCTCTTCGGAACACTCCATCACACGCTGTGCAGTTACGACAGAGAAAGAAGCAGAAAAACAACAGGGGGATAATCGCACCATGGGACGTAAGTTCACAGTCCCCTATGGCCTCTATCGGATGCACGGCTTTGTTAACGCCAATCTGGCTGCTCAAACGGGTTTTGGCAGCAATGATGAAGACCTGGAACTGCTGTGGTCTGCGCTGGCCAATATGTTTGATCATGATCGTGCTGCGGCGCGAGGTCAGATGTCGCCACAGGAGCTGATTGTGTTTCAGCATGAAAGCCCTTTGGGTAATGCTCCAGCACATAAACTCTTTAGTCGTGTCAAAGTGGAACGAACTGCCTCAAACGGGGAAACTGGACCACCCCGGTCGTTTAGTGATTACGCGGTCTCAGTAGATGACTCCGATCTCCCTTCGGGAATTTCAATCGAACGAAAGATCTAAGATGAATACCCCCCCGAACGATTAGTCCGGGGGGATTTTTAAATTATCCAGTCTCAACAACCCGTTTTGCATTCTCAAGTATGGAGTGCAACCAATGTCATTTAATGAAGATGATCTGGTTCCGATCTCAGCACTACAGCATTTGATTTTCTGTCCGAGACAATGTGCCTTGATTCATCTCGAGCGTCTCTGGGCTGACAATCAGTGGACTGCAGAGGGGCATCTCCTGCATAAGAAAGCAGAAAGCGGAAAATCGACGACCCGGGATGGTATTCGTATTACGCGCGACCTGCCCTTACACAGCTTAAAGTATGGACTGATTGGCAAGGCTGATATTATCGAGTGGCATCCCCCCTCCGATATGGAATCACAGGCTGGAAACCGAACTCTCAAGGAAGTCATTCATCATCATCGCGCACGTTCCTTAGCCGGCTGGACAATACTGCCAATTGAGTACAAGCGTGGCCAGCCAAAACAAAATGATTCAGACCGGGTGCAACTATGCGCCCAGGCGTTATGTTTGGAAGAAATGTTGCATGTATCAATCAGCAAAGGTCTGCTTTTTTATGGAAAAAAGCAACACCGTTATGAAGTTGTTCTGGATGAAACACTGAGACAAACCACTATCAATACCATTCAGCAAATGCATGACCTGATTACATCCGGCCGCACACCACAAGCTGAATTTGGTCCGAAGTGCCAAAGTTGCTCACTTTACGATCTATGTTTACCGCAATCGTTCCAACAAAACTCAGCCAGTCAGTGGCTGACCCAGCAGGTCAATCTTTCTTTGAAATGACAGTGAGTATATTATGAAAACCCATTTAAATACGCTCTTTGTTACAACGGAAGGATCTTACTTAGCCAAGGAGGGAGATACCGTTTCAATCCGCCTGGATCACAAAACTCAGGCACGTCTTCCCTTTCATAATCTCGATAGCATCATTTGCATTGGACGAATTGGGTTAAGCCCGCAATTAATGCAGGCTGCCAGCCAGTCCGGCATTTCGATTTCACTCCTCGACGAACGGGGACGTTTTCGAGCTTTGATCCAGGGATTTACATCTGGTAATGTATTGCTTCGCAGGGAACAGTATCGGGCCGCTGATAGCGAAAATCGGACGTTTGATCTGGCACGCGCTTTTGTATTGGGAAAACTTGCCAACTGTCGTACGGTTTTACGCAGAGCCATTCGCGATGCCAACGAGTTGGAACCGCGTGTCCAGACAATCGATAAGACAGCCACTCGTATGAAAATTGCCATCGAAGCAGTTACGACTTCCTCAGACATCAGTGAACTACGCGGAATCGAAGGAGAAGCAGCCGCACAATACTTCTCTGCTTTCAATTCACTACAAACCCAGTTTCAGAAACGCTTCGCATTCCAAAAGCGATCTAAACGGCCTCCCCTTGATCCAATCAATTCACTGATGTCTTTTGTCTATACGCTGCTCACACATGATATACGATCTGCGTGTGAAGCCACTGGTTTAGATGCTGCCGTCGGTTATCTGCACCGTGATCGTCCCGGCAGACCTGGTCTGGCCCTGGATCTGATGGAAGAATTTCGCCCCTGGCTCGCAGACCGTTTAGTGTTCTCTTTAATCAATCGGCAGCAACTCACTGCTTCTGCTTTTCAGACACTGGAAAACGGTGCTGTTCTCATTTCTCCGGAAGCAAGACGCACAATTCTCACATCCTGGCAACAGCGAAAAAGTGAAGACATCTTCCATCCCTTTATTAATGAAAAGATCACGATCGGCATCCTGCCACTCATCCAGGCCCGTCTGCTCGCACGTCATCTCAGGGGTGATCTGGATCTTTACCCTCCCTTTCTCTGGAAATAAAGGACAGTATTCTCGTGTATGTCCTCGTCACTTACGATATTTCCACATCAGATCCCAAAGGACAGAAACGGCTGCGTCGAATCGCCAAAGCTTGCGAGAATATCGGTCAGCGCGTCCAAAATTCGGTTTTCGAAATCAAGGCCGATGCCGGCCAATGGACTATTTATAAAGCAATGCTTTTAGATATTGCTGACCTTTCCCAGGACAGTCTCCGCTTTTATAATCTGGGAAATAACTGGGAACGCAGAGTGGAGCATCATGGAATAAAAGCATCTTATAATATAGATGGTCCCTTGATTATGTAAACGTTCCCGTCTTCACTGTTTCTGATTGCGAACCTGATGCGCGCTCATTGAAGCCTGTGGGTTCGCACTTCTTTTAACTTGATTCTAAATAAAGGTTTAGATATTTTGAATTTTAGCGATAGTGTAAATCAATTCAAAAATACGGTTGTTTCGCGGATCGAACATTTTTGCCGCATCGCAGCTAATGATTTACAACATCGCTATCGCCCCTCACGTAGGGGCGCGGATTGAAACCAATACCGTCCGCTGGTTATGATAATCGAACATAAATCGCCCCTCACGTAGGGGCGCGGATTGAAACACCGCAATCTGGTAGGCAAAAAACAGAAACTAACATCGCCCCTCACGTAGGGGCGCGGATTGAAACAACGCGCTGATTGCCGATTGCGTTGTCGAGTGTTGAATCGCCCCTCACGTAGGGGCGCGGATTGAAACTGGATAACCGTAGCAGAGAACGAAGTCTATCCCATCGCCCCTCACGTAGGGGCGCGGATTGAAACCCTTTGTTCTTTGATTGATTCCATTAGATTTTCATCGCCCCTCACGTAGGGGCGCGGATTGAAACCAAGTAAAAAGGCCCCTCCATAGGCCACCCGCTCTATCGCCCCTCACGTAGGGGCGCGGATTGAAACTTCCCGACTCAGCTTAACGTAGTTGCCAGCGGTGAATCGCCCCTCACGTAGGGGCGCGGATTGAAACAATAAGAGCGTTGAGAGAACCCAGAAGCTCGCAAATCGCCCCTCACGTAGGGGCGCGGATTGAAACTGTATTCCGGTTTGGGAGCGGTTCATCTCTCTGATCGCCCCTCACGTAGGGGCGCGGATTGAAACCCGCCTCTCCCCGTTAATTGGTTAAATAGAATCAGATCGCCCCTCACGTAGGGGCGCGGATTGAAACAGATCAGCACCGCAACTCTGGCAGGTCTCGAAAGATCGCCCCTCACGTAGGGGCGCGGATTGAAACGATATGGAAGAGTTCAGGAAGTGCAAGACCAGAGCATCGCCCCTCACGTAGGGGCGCGGATTGAAACACTAAGAGCGTTGCCGGCGGATTTTTGAAGGTTGATCGCCCCTCACGTAGGGGCGCGGATTGAAACTTCCAGTTGTGACCCAGTACGGCAGGGCAATGCTATCGCCCCTCACGTAGGGGCGCGGATTGAAACTTCTGTATTGAGCCTGCCAATACAACCAGTATCAATCGCCCCTCACGTAGGGGCGCGGATTGAAACATTTTTCCTTCCATCGTCTATTCCTCTCCTATTATATCGCCCCTCACGTAGGGGCGCGGATTGAAACATCAATCAAAGAACAAAGGGAATCAAAGTAATGGCATCGCCCCTCACGTAGGGGCGCGGATTGAAACTTCATGGTTAGGGTATCCTTACCTGGGTTTCAGATCGCCCCTCACGTAGGGGCGCGGATTGAAACATCGTGACGATCCTTTGTTAAAATTTGAAAATTTATCGCCCCTCACGTAGGGGCGCGGATTGAAACTTTTTAGATTTGTTTACAGGGGTTTCAAAATCGAAAATCGCCCCTCACGTAGGGGCGCGGATTGAAACTCTAGCAAGAACTGCCTTGATAATGTCTACCTCAAATCGCCCCTCACGTAGGGGCGCGGATTGAAACAAGAGCGTCTGAAGGCAGGGGAAGAAGCGATTGCGATCGCCCCTCACGTAGGGGCGCGGATTGAAACCTGTTGCGATTGCGTTGACTTGTTATAGAACTTTATCGCCCCTCACGTAGGGGCGCGGATTGAAACAAGTATTTATCCCACACACCGAAGATCAACGCATGATCGCCCCTCACGTAGGGGCGCGGATTGAAACCAAGGGTTCCGTGGTTAATGGCGCGCGGCTGGTCATCGCCCCTCACGTAGGGGCGCGGATTGAAACATGTCTGCTCACCTCCCGGTACTGCGTCTGCTGGAATCGCCCCTCACGTAGGGGCGCGGATTGAAACACCAGCGATCCTGAAGGCTGGGGCTGGGATTGGATCGCCCCTCACGTAGGGGCGCGGATTGAAACATTACAGGGGCATTGAGCGATGCCTCAGCATATATCGCCCCTCACGTAGGGGCGCGGATTGAAACATTGATGTCACGCTCTGGGGCCGCACTGCCGAAGTATCGCCCCTCACGTAGGGGCGCGGATTGAAACCCGTTGCCAGTAATCCCGCTCCCAGTGCCAGTTTATCGCCCCTCACGTAGGGGCGCGGATTGAAACAAAGAGATGTGTGATCTTCGCGGCAAGTCAATCATATCGCCCCTCACGTAGGGGCGCGGATTGAAACAGGATGTTGCCGGGATTCTATTGAAGGTGGTTGAATCGCCCCTCACGTAGGGGCGCGGATTGAAACAATAATGGTCTGTGCTGGGGTTGCATTGGTACTGCATCGCCCCTCACGTAGGGGCGCGGATTGAAACTTTGGTACGTCAATGGTTGGCATCGTCTGGATAAATCGCCCCTCACGTAGGGGCGCGGATTGAAACTTCGAGGAAACAGAGATCTACGTACATAAGCGGATCGCCCCTCACGTAGGGGCGCGGATTGAAACCCCGCAGGCAAAGCACTCATAAGACATATTGACAATCGCCCCTCACGTAGGGGCGCGGATTGAAACAATTGTGTTTTATCGTAACGGTACATGTAACCGATCGCCCCTCACGTAGGGGCGCGGATTGAAACCTCGAATCCATGGAGTTTGTTGAGATGCTCTATCATCGCCCCTCACGTAGGGGCGCGGATTGAAACCGTATGTTTATGTCAGCTGCGGAGGGCGTTGCAATATCGCCCCTCACGTAGGGGCGCGGATTGAAACTCCGCCACTGCAACACTTGCCGACAAGTTTGGTAAATCGCCCCTCACGTAGGGGCGCGGATTGAAACAGGGTTGCTGGAACTGGACACGGCGTCTGGACAGATCGCCCCTCACGTAGGGGCGCGGATTGAAACAAGTTCACGCCATTTCCACACATAAGTGGCGCACTATCGCCCCTCACGTAGGGGCGCGGATTGAAACAGGGCATGATTTGCTTCAACGGCTTTCTTGTGTATCGCCCCTCACGTAGGGGCGCGGATTGAAACTCTGGAAGTCAGTAAAGATAAGGTCGAATTCCTTTATCGCCCCTCACGTAGGGGCGCGGATTGAAACTCGCCGGTGTTCGCAATTACTCAGGCAATGCCGCATCGCCCCTCACGTAGGGGCGCGGATTGAAACCTGCTGGGCTGTTATTTGCTAGCACCGAAATTAAATCGCCCCTCACGTAGGGGCGCGGATTGAAACCCTGTATGCGTGTTAGAACGTGTGGCCCTGATGTATCGCCCCTCACGTAGGGGCGCGGATTGAAACATCCATACGGGTCCACGGTGGCGAAAGAGACGCGATCGCCCCTCACGTAGGGGCGCGGATTGAAACGTCTATCAAAACCATCGAATATAAAGAAACGCTAACATCGCCCCTCACGTAGGGGCGCGGATTGAAACCAAAAGAAGACCGAGCCCAGATTGAGAAGGTACGGATCGCCCCTCACGTAGGGGCGCGGATTGAAACGAGTTTCAACAATCGAATGTGAAGAATGTCCACATCGCCCCTCACGTAGGGGCGCGGATTGAAACAACAACTGATGGATGTGATGGACGGATTCGGGTTGATCGCCCCTCACGTAGGGGCGCGGATTGAAACAGGTTATCGACACAAAAACGGAACTGATTTCGTTGATCGCCCCTCACGTAGGGGCGCGGATTGAAACATTGACTTCCGGGTCGATGGAAGCACCGGAAATCTGCATCGCCCCTCACGTAGGGGCGCGGATTGAAACAGGAATACCTTGCCAATGCCGCACTTGTCCTGAATCGCCCCTCACGTAGGGGCGCGGATTGAAACATGATGTTGGGGGAGATGCCAGACGAAGCCTTCGATCGCCCCTCACGTAGGGGCGCGGATTGAAACAGTTCAACGATGGGCGTTTGGTGCTGCATGTTTTATCGCCCCTCACGTAGGGGCGCGGATTGAAACTCACTCGCTGCAGAACTGGTCTGGACGAGTCTGAATCGCCCCTCACGTAGGGGCGCGGATTGAAACGATTGTTTGGCGCATAAAAAGAGGCAGCCCGAAGATCGCCCCTCACGTAGGGGCGCGGATTGAAACCTATGGTAAGAGGGCGGTGGCGTTGGGTGAATTGATCGCCCCTCACGTAGGGGCGCGGATTGAAACACTTGTGCGGAAATCGGAAGTGGATTGTGGCGTATCGCCCCTCACGTAGGGGCGCGGATTGAAACATCTCAATGTTGATGTATCTGGGATGTTCTGCCATCGCCCCTCACGTAGGGGCGCGGATTGAAACTGAATCCGTGCGGAATCCGTGCTACTTTTATTTCATCGCCCCTCACGTAGGGGCGCGGATTGAAACAAAAAGGGCCTTGAGAGTGGGCGGCGTGAGATCATCGCCCCTCACGTAGGGGCGCGGATTGAAACTATTTCACCAAATGCACCGCTAATAGATTGATTAAGATCGCCCCTCACGTAGGGGCGCGGATTGAAACAGCTAAAACCGACCAGCGATTATCGACTTCTCCGTATCGCCCCTCACGTAGGGGCGCGGATTGAAACACGGACGGGTCGAACCGACGACCGTTCATCAGCTGATCGCCCCTCACGTAGGGGCGCGGATTGAAACAGGTTTGGATGGTCTCCAATTCGAACCGACCGACCATCGCCCCTCACGTAGGGGCGCGGATTGAAACCCACCTGTGTGGTAATCACTGCGTTTATCGCCGGATCGCCCCTCACGTAGGGGCGCGGATTGAAACACTTATTGAAGCGTTATCCAAAAAGGTGCTTGCAACATCGCCCCTCACGTAGGGGCGCGGATTGAAACGATTTCCAGATTGAGTTTTTCGAAACCGATTTCCCGCATCGCCCCTCACGTAGGGGCGCGGATTGAAACTTTATCAACCTGACCAGTCGCTCGCCGGTCGAGATCGCCCCTCACGTAGGGGCGCGGATTGAAACATCTCCGGGTAAGCTGTCTCTGCTGCTTTAGCGGCATCGCCCCTCACGTAGGGGCGCGGATTGAAACCAGCACGCCACGCTAGTCCTGACGTTCATTGCTATATCGCCCCTCACGTAGGGGCGCGGATTGAAACTCTCATAAACAACCAAACGACGAGAATTAGCCGAATCGCCCCTCACGTAGGGGCGCGGATTGAAACATGGTGGACTTCCTGACTCGCATCACACACGCCGAATATCGCCCCTCACGTAGGGGCGCGGATTGAAACCCGCGGTCCAGCTGGGGAAAACCGAAGCGATGCGATCGCCCCTCACGTAGGGGCGCGGATTGAAACTCCTTGAAGTTGGCAACCGCTTCGTCAGACGTGCATCGCCCCTCACGTAGGGGCGCGGATTGAAACTGCTGGTGCATGTGGGTCAGGATGCGCGCGGCAAATCGCCCCTCACGTAGGGGCGCGGATTGAAACGCGACTGCAGGGTGCCGAGACCCAGCAGTCTGAAATCGCCCCTCACGTAACGGCGCTGATCAGTTCACAGTCTCCCATAAGGACTCGCCGGTATGATTAAGCGGTATAACTATTGATAGACAGAATCAAATTCTATTTAAATCTATCAGGAATTCGATCTATTATCAATTGAAACCATGTGGGCCTGTGCCCACAGTGAGGGTTGAAGATTGATATGATAGCGGATGTGGATCCTCTCCTCTCTATCAGGATTACGCAGCATGACCACTACCGTTCGGTTGCATCAACTTTGGCAGCTTCTAGGTCGATGTGAACTCACTTTGGTGAATCGACCGATGCGTCGAACCGATCAAAAGATGTTTCCGAGATAACATTGATTTAATCGAGCATGCCAAAGCCCATTCAGATTGTCTCAGCGAGTCCGAATTCGCCAAAAGGCACGGGGTCAGTTGGCGCGTGGGGAGTCCGCTTTTTGGGTCGTTATATAGTACGAACCCAGACTGCATGTTATCCGGCACAGGCGTGGTCGTCTTGATCACGCGATTTCTGTGCAGAACCTGCGTCGGCGTTTCACTCCGACGCGTCCGGGCTTCAAGCTGTCTGGGAGGTAGATGTGAGTGGGATACATTGCTATTACACTGCATATTCTTGAAGACTGGAGTTGGCAAGCGTAGAATGAGGGCCTGTACTCTTTTGCAGGAGTGCTCTTGGTGGATTTGAGCCGCTGAAGAGCGTGGCTGTCTAGGATCGCAGATAGAAGACAGGTTATCGAAGCTCGCATGAACCGAAACTCTGAGGAGCTATAATGGTAGTATATCATCGAACCTGGGCAAAAAAAGCGATCCCGATCCTCTACGGTGAGGGGTTCGAGGATAATAAGTACGGTTTCATCTGGGTGGCCAACGTTCCGATGCAGCCATTTGCTTTTGGAGCTGTGCTGTCCGACGGCCCCGCAAAAGCTGATGGGGATTGTGTGATTCGAGTTGAGATTGAGGATACGGCCCTTGAGGAATGTAAGAAGCAGAATCGGTATGGCTGCGTCTATTACAAAGTTCCGGCTGACAAACTGAACGTGTGCAATAAGGAGCTTCTCTCAACAAGCTACAACGGAATGGCCAGAGCGGAAATTGTCGCTGGGCTTGAAGATCTCGAAAAAGCTCTGACAGACAAGAAGGAAGCGCAGTATCTTGGCTGGCACATACCTGAGAGGTGGGAAAGTGCAATTAAATTGTTCGATTTAGCTGGACCGCTGCCCTGATGACCTATCACTTGTTGGTGAACCTCAACATGGCGTTAGATCATAACACCCGGAGCGATTGCGACTTTGCGACTTTGTGGCGTTTGTTTCGTGCACGTGATTGTAACAACTTTGGCAGTATGAAAGTCAATATGAAATCGCTTCAATGAACCAATCCAAGATTTTTTCAAGAAAATTTAGGCTTTTGGGGTACTTATAGTGTCCGTTTATTATTGATTAAATCGTGCATGGTAAAGCCAGTCTAGACGGAATTATCATGGTCGTGTCTGAATCCACGCACACCTATGGAGTCTGCTTTTTCGGTTGCTTTAATGTTTAGTTGAAAATACAGGACGTCTGTTAGTTTTTGCTCCAGTGATAGCTCAACTGGATTGAGCACTGGTCTTCGGAACCGGGGGGAATATTAGATATAAGGACATTGTTCTTATCTGTCCAGGCAGTTATAAGACAATAGGTACCTATGAGACGAGCAAGGGAATGCAGCAGCAGCCCCTTGGCTCCTATTGGTTACGGTATTACTGGGATACTACAGATAAGTGTCTCAGGCGTGAAGAGATCATAGCGAAGTGAGGTGATCTATGCCCAATCAAGCAAATACAACTGATGAAGTGTCATGGACGACGACCGGCCAAATTCGAAGGTCTGTGTCAGTAGATACAGTAATCGATTATTTGATTGGGCATGTGCACCCAATTGCTAATGTCGATTTGATTTCTTGGATTTTAGAGGAGTTTGAAGGACATTCCTGCATTCGCCACGAGGATAGCATCCCAAACCTTTATCGTCCTCCTAACGTGCCAGATTTTTCTGAATATTTCGTGCCTGTGATTATTGGAAGTTCAGAGGCTGGGTATTGGATCGTAGATGGTGCGCATCGCATGGTTTCAGCGAAACTCGCTGGCAAAACTAGGATTCGAGGCGTGTTCCTTACTCCTGAAGAGATTCTCGATTGTGTGAGGCCCGGCATGGAAAAAAGATATCTGGATAGCATTTTGGAGAATGGGTTTGAATGACAAATGCGACCTGCCGCCTGAAGCATGGAGAGAATATGTTCCTGAGGAAGGATATGAAATGGCGTGTATAAATCTTTGGTGGTTGCTTTCTCCAAAAGACTACTGGTATGCGATTATTAGTGCTTTGATTGGTGCTATGATTGGTATTTGGTTCACTATTTGGCATTTAAAAAAACAACAACATGAACAATCCTTACTTTGTGTTGAACGCCTCAAGAGCTGTATTGAAAACAATATTGACTTACTGCAAAAGGCAAAAAAAATATCAGCAGATAAAAAAGAGTTTCCAAATTTCCCTTTCGATACTGCTCAATTTAATCATTGGTTAACACAATCACACGACGTCTTGGATGCTGAGCTATTTAAAAAGCTGGACTGGCAGAGATATCAACTGGATCACATATCCCACAAAATCTCAATTGGTAATATATCAATTTTATTGATTAGTACAGGAACTCCTACGCAGCAAAACATGCAATTTTTAAATTCTATGTACGATGAAGTATTAGCCCATTTTGATAGGGTAATTCGTGACCTGACTGATCTCTCAAAGCAAATTCCCAGTAAGATTTGACAGATAATTTACCTCGCGCTACGATTTGCGCACAAATGGTTGCAAAAGATATTGCATTGGTAGACGCAATCGCGCTCTTTCAGCAAATCTTGAATTATGTCCGATTCCGCAAAACAGTATGCATTCTTTGTGTGCGTACGTCGTCCGTTTTAAGATTCGTTTTGAATTACTGTCCTGTATTCAACGAGTTTCACGGACACATATTGGCTGTCGGACTTGCATGGACAATTACAGATTAGAATGAAGTGCCGTGAAACAGTTTAATGGTCGATATTTGGCACGTCCGAGAATTCACATCAGGTTCCCGACAAGTTTTTGGGACGGCGACTCGCCAGCTCGCTATTTCGGTCTTTAACATCGACGCGAGTTGGAGTTGACGCCAATTACATTCGGTGTT
>TARA_R100001132_G_scaffold27548_1_pt1 | contig 13092 bp, 9 predicted proteins | sample TARA_R100001132 | Tara Oceans TARA_R100001132 (sample SAMEA2621247) | marine metagenome | biome: marine biome (ENVO:00000447); feature: mesopelagic zone (ENVO:00000213); material: "saline water (ENVO:00002010), including plankton (ENVO:xxxxxxxx)" | depth 800 m | reverse complement strand
CGGGCCACATCGAGCCAGTGCCGACCCCAGCGTTCACCGAAATGCGGAGAAGCGAGGAGTTCATCGACCAGCGTTTTTACCGCCGCCTGCTGACGACGCTGATAGTCGTCCAGAAAGGCTTCGGTCTGTTCCATCGTAGGAGGCAGGCCGATCAGGTCATAATATAATCGTCTGACCAACTGCATGGGTGTTGCGTCGTATGTGGGCTTCAGGCGGGCGGCTTCGATGCGGGCAAGCACGAACTGATCGAGCGGGTCAACACCCCAGTGCTGATTCTGAACGGCGGGGAGTTCGGGATTTGTGATCGGTTGAAAAGACCAGAGTGCGGGATCGGCGGATGCGGACACCGTATTCGGTTTTTTCGCGATGAGAGGTGCCTCGTCACGCGGGTCGGGGACTCCCATTTCCACCCATTTGACGAAGTCGGTGATCACTGCTTCCGGCAGTGGTTCGTTGGGAGGCATCTCCAGTCCGTCGTAGCGGAGTGCCTGGATCAACAGGCTTTCATTGGGACGCCCCTCCACAAAGGCCGGCCCTGACTCGCCTCCTTCGCGCATGCCGTCGCGTGTATCCATCCGCAGTTTGCCGCCCAGCTCTTCCGATTTCGCAGAATGGCAGGAGTAGCATTTTTTGACGAGTACAGGACGAATCCTGTTTTCAAAAAAGGCCCGCTGAGCGGGATTCATCTTCGCGTGTACGGGTTTCTGTGCGGTTGGACTTTCGGAGAAGGCAGGAGAAACCGGGCAGAACGCGATCGCGAGAAACCAGCAGGTGGCAGAGATCAAGGTGGTGAGCTTACGCATGGCCGACAGATTCTATGCAGGTAGGAGAAGTCGTACGCGTTCAGGTAAGGTCTAGTGAACAAGGATAGATCATACTTGGTTGATGCGTTTAAGTCAACAACTTAAATTGCCTCAAAAAACAGCTTGTTTTTAACATGATTTTTGGGTAATTGACACTGAAATGGTACAAAATTACCAAGAAAAACTACCAAGAAAATGAATGTCAGCATGAAGATAGTGAACATGATATGGGAGAGATCACGCCGTAAGGCATCTTAATCACTATTTGATATGCCCCCCGCAGGGGGCATGTCTTGCAATCCGCAGGATCTAATGAGAGTAGGACATACAAGAATCACATTTAGTAACACTATGATATGTTATAAAAAATGAAACCCCTGCCAGATGGATGACAGGGGCTTCAAAAATTTCAAAATTACAAAATTAAACGGACACCGCAAATGTCGATTAACACAAATTATAATAGTAGTTTCAATGCAAAAAATCAATCTGAATATCTCTGGTCGCAAGCCAAGCCCCGAACCTACTCCACCAAAAAAAATCCGACTTTTATCAATGGGCGAAGACAAAAACATAAATCATTTTTTCATTCCAGACAATCACATGTCGCTTTGTCTCAAGAGTATGCCAGATGTGCTGAATTTCGTCTCTGTGAACTAGATGATAACTTCACGATCTTCAAAGGTAACATAATGAATCCATTGAAGACAAAAATTCAATGGTCGCAATTTTTTAAACAGTTCAATAACTCCAGAAGAAATTACGAGTACAATCATAAAGTTAAAATTTGCTTCTTGGCAAAAATGCACATAACAAAAAGTAATTCGGCATCCCAGAGAGATGACATACATTATGATTTTATTGCTTTCACTGATGTTAATTTATCATCCAGACAATTATCCAGATTGATTAACACATGGATTATAAAAGCTGGTGGTCGTCCCAAGTGTGAGTGTAAGGTTATCCATGATCGAAGTCGGGATAACATTAGCAGGATATGTGATTACGTTATGAAGGCGACTGGAGACCCTCATTTTCTCCCACTGCCAGAATTAGCACGTCTTAAACTAATAACAAAAACACTTGGCGATTTTTGGGGCAGGTCAAAACAGGACATAGAACAAACGAGATATTTTAACGGTGAATTGGAAACTAATAAGAGACCATTATCAGGACGAAAGCAAGTTTGGCATTTATGGTGCAAATCTGTGTTTGGAAATGATGTTCCCAAGTATGAAACATCTGATTTTATCACACAAAAAAAGGTGATAAAAACACTCACAAATCAGCTAACGAGAGCTATTAGAGTTATAGTGAGTTGTTCTGCTTATTCCATTGACGTAAAATCCATCCTAAACACAGCCCACACAACGACTTGCGGCATATTTTTTACCCCTTTAAAAACAACAGGTAAACAGGAGAATTTAGCACTCAAGTATTACAGCTATATTGGCGATATTGATGAACAGATAGACAGACACCTGAGACCCTCTCCTGATTTACAAAAATTGTATTACGTGGGGTTTCGGGGTCGCTTATTAGGAGCGACTGACAAGCCCTTAATAATCAATGGCAAGCAACTGAATAGGTTATTAGATGTCTTCAATTGTCGTGTGGTAAAGCATCGTGCATTTCAGGCGATATAAAACAAAGGGGTATACCGTATATAAATCTGAGAGTCTATGTGTCGGTCGAGACGGCAACATGTACCTGTTATCGATGCAAAATTCAGGCATACCCCTTATGCCGTCAAATTGTGTGAGATAATTTGAGATGGGAATCCACGTTGGGTAGTGCGTAGATTTATCCCATCATTTTCTGGACGTTCTCCAATCAAATCCCAATCAAAATTTTAATCAATAAAAACAATATCTATCATCATGGGAAAATCACACATACATTTGGAAATGCCGTCTGAAATGAAGTCGGAAATTCAAGAACATGCGAGAGAGCAGGGTTTGACGCAAACCGCTTTTTTACGTCAGCTATTCTTAATGTGGAAGCAGGGTTTGCTTGAGCAAAAAATCACTCTTAAAAAACCAAGCCGAAAGTCACTTGGTTAAATCAGAGTCACACTTGATTCACATTGAATTCACAATGAAATTATTTAGAGTCACTCGCGAGTGACACATGTGTAATTTATAAGTGACCTGACAGTGACCATGAAAAAAGCCCCAAGTATTTAATTTAACACTTGGGACTTCTGGGACTTGCCTTATTTTCGTTTACTTGATTCCATATTTTTTTGCCACTATAACCAACGCTTTGTCTAATTTTTTAACTTGCTCAGGCGTGTAATTGACAATGTAATGACTACCATGTGTGCCAGATGCTTTCTCACAACGGTACAACCTTGATTCTTCTTCTCCTACTAAATCTTGGATTTCCTGAGCAACAGTTTTTCTTAACGCCTTGTGTGATGGTAGTCCATGTTCGTCTTTAAATGCTTTGAATTCTTTAATCAATTTTTGTTGATGCGGCATCGGTACAAGATATTCAAGACAATTTTTTGTTTCACTCCACAGCTTCCATGTACCAACAAGTTTTGATTTATTCTGATTTTTAACTCGTCCTGCAATGATGTAATCGTCTTGGATTATGTCAGGAGATAATGCAGTAATATCACTCCAGTAAAAACCACAATTAAGCCCCAACAACAAAGATGTTCTCACATTGCCAGTAGCATGTTTTAGAGCAGTTTTAACTTGCTCGAAACTGTATTGAATTTTTTGTCCCTCTGGTTTTTTGTAATGCAATTTCCTACGCAAAAAACCAAACGTCAAATTGTGGTCCGCTTCGATGCCAGATAGTAAACTCCTCAGTTCAACTTCTCTGTTATATTTTGTTCTCTCATTCCAGTTGTCGTTTTCTTTCACACGTTCAATATATTCCCTGTAATGTGAGACATTGATTTTTTTCACGTCGATATCACCAGTGATCGAAAAAAATAAATCACATGATTGTTTGGGTCCATGTGGTCCCGTTTTCAATCGAGACATGTGAGACTCAATTTCCTTTGATAATCTGCCATGAGTTATTTTTGTTGATGATTCAAAAACTTTGGAATTCAAAGTTCGAATGGCCAGTTCATCATTGGCGACACCATTTAATTCAGCCTGCCATTTTGCGTCAGGGTGCAATACATGGATGTCTGGCTCATCACTCCACACTGGAGTATTGATAGCATCATCCAAGAGAAGCCCCATATCGTCCACAGGTCGTCCCTGTGCTGTCAGATGCTCAATTATCCGCTCAATTGATCTAATACGACTCTGGAGAGGACTAGCGGCTCGTCTGGCTGAGATATTAGATTCTTCTAGCTCCTGAAGGTATCGCCGCCAGTAAGGTAGTGAATCTCTCTTGGTGGGTGGGATTTCAATCCCATACATTATGCTCAACTGGCGAACACTTTTATGGATTCGCTTACCCTTAATTCGCCACAAATTAGTTTTTGGATCAAAGGTTCCTGTGTTTTTAACTCTCACGTCTATCATCACAATCTCCCACTATTCCCGATATCAAAAAACAATAAATTTACCAAGAAATCTACCAAGTGAGGCAGATTACCAAGAGGGTTTTTTTAACGCAAACCCTATTTTTCAAGGCGTAATTTTGTTGTTTCGGGTGTAGTAGTGGGATTGAAAGCGGAGTCAACAACCTTAAGATTCTTTCGGCGTGGGAGAGAGACAAACGCCAGACTATTGGTTGCTGGGCCTGATAAAGTCTTAATCGCTAAGGTTTACCTGATTGATGTGATGTGCTGTTCTGATAGGATTGTGATCTGATTCCTACCCTGGCGCGTTCTGACAGAGAGTGAACAGCGTGATAACAACATACGACGTGATTATTGTGGGCGGTGGCGGCAGTGGACTGGCGGCGGCGGTGCGGGCACTGGAGCAGGGAGCACGCGTGCTGGTGCTGGAGAAGCAGTCCCAGCTGGGGGGTACGACGGGGATGGCCATCGGTTCGTTTACCGCAAATAGAACGAGTCTGCAGAGTGCTGTCGGTGTGAATGATAACGCGGACGATCATGAGGAAGACGCCGGCAAGTTTGCGGCTGTGGAAGTGGAAGCGCACAACAACAGTGAGCTGAGGCGGTTTTTCCTGGGGGAGACCGCGGAGACGCTGGAATGGCTGCGGGGCATGGGGCTGACTTTTCATGGCCCCAATCCGGAACCGCCGAACCGGGTACCGCGCATGCATAATATTGTGCCGAACGCGAAAGCGTATATTGCCGCGTTCCAGGCAAAGATCATTCGGCTCAAGGGGACAATTGTCTGCAGTGCGCCGGTGGTGGAACTGGTGTCTGACGGAACGCGGATTACGGGAGTCGTCGCGGAAATCGAGGGGACCCGGACTTCGATCACTGCGAAACGGGGGGTGGTTCTCGCAGCCGGCGATTATTCCAGTGCACCGGAGATGATCGGGCGATTCAAGGGAGATCGGTTTAAAACGATTGAGGGTGTGAACCCCAAGGCGTGTGGCGACGGACATCTGCTGGCAGAGCGGGCGGGGGCTCAACTGCTGAATATGGACATCACGTACGGGCCGGAACTGCGGTTTGTCCCGCCGCCCGGAGATCCATTTGAACAACTGCTGCCGACCAGGGGGCTCTTCGCAAAACTGCTGGGACGACTGGTGCCTCTGCTTCCGCAGGCGATCATCAACTTGCGGATCAAACGTCTGCTGTTGACGTGGCAGCATCCGGAGAATTCGCTGTTCGACGATGGTGCGATCCTGGTCAATGCAGAAGGACAGCGTTTCTGTAATGAGACCGATTCGCCGGCACGCGAGATTGCGATTTCCGAGCAGCCAGGAAAAGCGGCTTATATTCTGTTAGACGAACGAATTGCCGCGTTTTACAGCCAGTGGCCCTACTTTATTTCGACTGCGCCGAAAATTGCATATGCTTATGTGGACGATTATCTCAGGCTCCGCCCGGATGTGAGTGTGGCCGGGGATTCGCTGGAAACAGTCGCAGCACAGCGGGGGATCAATGCAGTAAATTTGAAAGAAACAGTGCAGCAGTTCAACCAGTATGTTACCGGGGCACAGTCTGACGCGTTTGGTCGCACCGATGATGAATGCCCGCTGACCGGGAAACGCTGGGTGTTACTGGGGCCGGCGAAATCGTATTTCACAACAACGGAAGGGGGCGTGGCGATTAACGCGGGACTGCAGGCACTGGATGAACGCGGGCAGCCCATTCCCGGCTTATATGCGATCGGCAGTAACGGCATGGGAGGCCAGATCCTGTGGGGCCACGGACTGCATATCGCGTGGGCGATTACCAGCGGTCGACTGGTGGGGGAACTGCTGGGGAGGGAATTAAATCAAAACAGGGAGTGAACAATGTCTGAGTGACAGGAAACAGAGATCTAAACGGTGGATTCACGGCAGTACCTGCATATCGCTATAACGGACATCATCGCTTCAGGTATTCTGTCGGATCTTCGACGTAGACTGAGTTATTCGTGCGACAGGGGTGCCGCTTGAACAGGTTTCTCCAAACTATTGTGGATGTCTGTTTTTCCCTCTATTGAATTGCTTAATTCCATGACGCGGGCTTTGGTCTCAGGATCTTTTTTCCACCCGGTCTGTCCCGACAGGTAAAGTAACTCACGCATTTCGGCAGACATCGGCTGCATGTTTTTATTCATCGGCGTCAGGGGGACTCCTTCAACGTCGATCTGGATCTCCTGATGTGTCAAAAACAAAATCGCGATCAGAAAAGCAAACAGGCCCAGGGAGAGAGTGATCGGTCCGGACAGTAACGAACCCAGCAGCAGGCATACACGGGAGAGCATGACGTACCTTCATTAATGGAGAATGGATTTGATGTGCCTGCAGGATTCATATAATTAATTCTGTGTTATTTATTTCGAATGAAAATAAACAGAATGAAGATCAGCTGTCTTTAGCTTCAGATTTGACATAAATAGATGGTTTATGTGGCCTTGAGTATAGCTCAACTGGATGCATAAGCAACCATTAATATGATTATGTTTGTAAATTTTAAGAATACGGGAGAGAGCGTCAGTTCAGCTGGTTTTATAGTAGTTTACACAATGAAATCTGTGGCGCGGATACGATACAGCCAGTCTTCGCATCCCGCCTGGTCGAAGCGGCTGCCATCGCGGTGGGCACCGATTTTTTCCATGGCACGCTGGGAGCGGATATTGCCAGGGCCGATGAGGAAGATCACGGAATCGACAAAGCGAAAAGCGTGCTGCAGCATGAGATGTTTCATTTCGCGATTATAGCGGCCGCCCCAGTGGGAACGGGCCAGGAAGCTCCAGCCGATCTCAATTTCAGACGCGTCCGGGTCATATCCGTTAAAACGTGAGGAGCCGATAATGGTTTCTGTACTGTTATCAATCGCGACTAAGGCACCGCCGGACTCCAGCGATTTCTGAAACAGTTTTTGAAATACCGGTTCCTGGTATCGTGTGCGGACGGGATGCTGTTCCCAGAGAAGGGGGTCCGAGGCAACGGCATACAGGGCAGCATAGTGCTTTGTCAAGCTATAAATTGAGGGTTGGGGGTGTTGTTTACGTGCTCCGTTGTCGCACTCTCGTGATATCTATCAACCCAAAATAAAAAATGATACTCCACTCGTCACTGGACTGGAGGAGCCGGAGTTGAAGCAGTTCACCGCTGAGTGTGGGTTGCAGATCGAACGTCATGGGCCAGGTTTCTCGTGAATGTGATTGATTGCCTGGAGCTTATCGAACACCAGATTGAAGACCAGTTATCAGTAAGAGTAAATATTCTAGAACGGGTTCGTTTGAGATCCGATTTTTACTGCCTCGAACGGATACGAAAAAAACAGACAGATACGGGTGTCGGATATTCATCTGACTGGTGGAAACATGGATTGATTACAATACATGACAGCGCAACGTTGTCTAAAGTCCGCATTGAGAATGTGGAATCGTATTATTAATGCATGAGGAATGATGGTGTTTTATCTGTGGGATTTCGTAATCTCGGTGACTGTGAAGGAATCATCTGTAAAGGCGTGGTAGCGTCAAGCGGGATTTCAAAATTTCGGGTGGCGAAAGAGGTGTGAAAAGTTCCGATGTCAAGCCGAGCGATTTGCGAAGGGAGGGCCAGCGTGTGCTGAAGTGTGTCGATAACCGGGGATCGGATGAGCAGATTATGATGCGAGACAGGCTAAAACAAGGAAGTTTTATGGTGAAGAGCTGGCAGTGGTTCGCGTGTTTTCACTCATCAGAAAGTTATCTCTCTCGCGCGCGACACAGGCCAGGGAGTTTCGATAACGGCGCGGGGCTGTCAAGTCGAACCTGATCAGTAAAAATGGCGGACCGCTGCACACCTTGCTGCTGCGGTTTATTCAGGTGATTGATGTCTCACGTGGGTGAGTGCGTATCGATGTGGTTCCCTGTTTCAGCTGTCCGGGTTGTTGGAGCCGGGGATGACTTTTGTGAGATCTTTGCCGAGAATTGAGGGGCACCAGTGGCGTTCGATGTGTTCGATGATCATTTCGGTGCCTCGCGCATGACTGACGTAGGGGTGGTCGCGGGGATCGTAGAGCGCGTCGGTCAGGTCTCTGCAGAGGACGACATTTTTATCGAGGTATCGCATCTGGCGAATACCGAAGGGGCGGCCGAGAACACACATGTTGGTATGCACGCCCATGATGACGATGTTCTTTCGCTGTTCCTGTTCGAGGAAGTTGAAGATCTCCTGTCCGTTCGCACTGATGACATCGTAGCCAACGATCTTGATGGCCGGGTGCTCGTGGCGGTCGGTATTTTTTTTGTAATCTGCAATCGGGTCATCACACCCACGAAGAGAGGATTCGCTCGAACGTTGAACTGTATCGTCGACGGGGAGCGGCGGTTCTTTCTCCGGATTCAGGTAACACCAGTTCTGCAGGGGTACGGGAGGTTTGGAATATTTGGCTGCTTTGATCCGCTGGCGGAAAGGGGTGTCTTCGTATAACTCAATCCCGCCACTGGGGGCATGGATGATGGCAACGCCATGATCGCGGGCTTTGGAGATCACCTGATTCATACGGGGAGCCATGCGGTCGACGCGCTGTGCTGCCAGTTTGCAGGGATGATCGGCCCACATGTCGCAGATGATGATTGCGGTTTCTGAGGCGTTCCATTCTGTCTGCCCGGTCGTTGCGGGAGCAGCGCTTTCCTTACCGCGTTTGCGGAGGGTTACGGAAAGTATTCCGGGGACAGGGGGGAGGGAGCGGTTGGACGCGCCGGTATCTTTGGTCTCATCTGCCAGCAGCGATTCCATGTGAGGCAGCAGCACGCCTGCGCCGCAGCCCTGCAGGAGTGACTGCAGGAAACGTCTTCGGGATTGTGAAGGAGTATTGTGCATCCTGTTCCCTTTTCTCGCCAAAACTTCGAGCGGTTCAGACTGTATTGTGAAGTGACTGTCGCATCAATTCAATGTGAAACTGCTGCGAATTCGTTTCTACAACGAGAAAGTGTTTTGAGAGCTGGACTTTTCTTTGCCTCGACGTGGTCTCATAATAGAGTCACCATGCCTGACCGTTGCAGAATACACAGACCAGATATCGGGATTTGATTTAATGTTGATACGCTATTGTTCGTTACTGCTGATACTGATCAGTTCGACTGTTCTTCTGCCTGCTCACGTCTCAGCCGCAGAGACATCGAAAGAACCATCGTCGACTGCCCTGGAATTAAAAGCCGGTGATCGGGTTGTATTTATCGGAAACACTTTCGCTGACCAGTTAAGGTTGAATAATTATCTGGAAACCCTGATGACATCGCAGGCGACTGTTCCCGGTCTGACGTTTCGGAACCTGGCCTGGTCGGGAGATACACTGAAGCTGAGGCCACGTCCTTTGAATTTCGGTTCGCTGGATGAACATCTGAAGGAACAGCAGGCTGATGTGATCATCGCCTGTTTTGGAATGAATGAATCGTTCGACGGTGAAGCGGGGCTGGCTGAATATGGCGAAGCATGGAAACAGTTTCTGCAGCATCTGTCTTCTCAGAAATACAATGGGAAATCGGCACCGCGGGTGGTGATCATTTCTCCGATCGCCCACGAAAACATGGGTCCCCCCTTGCCGGATCCGGTCGAACATAATCAGAGTCTGGAAAAATATACCCTGGCGATGCAGAAAGTGGCGAAGCAACATCAGGTTCCGTTTGTGGATCTGTTTTCCAAATCAAAAAACATGATGCAGAATAATATTTCGCAGAAGCTGACGCGGAACGGGATTCATTTGAATGAATACGGCTACTGGGCGATCAGTCATTTCGTGGCGGAACAGTTACTGGGCAAGAAACTGGAAAGTCCCTCCGTGGTCATTGATGTTTCACAGAAACAGATCGAAGCGTCCCATGCGAAAGTTTCAGCGTCGAACTTTCAGGCGGAACAGATTGAGTTCACTCTCCAGGCCGATACACTGCCACTGCCAGCCCCGCCGCAAACTTCGATACCCGATAGTGAATTAATGGAGAAACAGCCTCGATTGACTATCAGGAATCTGCCGGAGGGGAAGTATCGACTGCTGGTGAACGGAACTCCGGTGACGGAAGCCCGGCATTCCGACTGGGCGCGAGGACTGCTGTTGATGCATCTTCCTTCGCAGGAACAGGTCCGGGATTTGCGGTCCAATATTGCTCGGAAGAATGAACTGTTCTTCTATGTGTATCGGGCGCACAATGCGGAGTACGTCTTCGGACGTCGTACCAAGCCGTTTGGAGCGGTCTCTTTTCCTCCGGAAATGGAAACGTTTGACAAACTGATTGCAGACCGTGAAACGACGATCAAGGCACAGGCTCGCCCGCTCGACGAAACAAAGTGGGGCCTGTTCCGAGTCGATTGAGCCGGTAACTGTTGCACGTCTGCTTTTCAAATAGAATCTTAACCTTCTCAGCTATCAGAGTGAATTATGTATCAACGATCGATCCTGACATGTTTTGCAGTTGCAATGTCCCTGTTGAGTGTGCTGCCTGGGAATGAAACGCAGTGTCGGGCTGCTGAGGAAAAACAGGAACAGCCGCATGTGGTGTTTGTGGTAGGGACTTCACATCACCTCTCTCGCAATACCATTCCCACGTTTGCCAGACGACTCGAACAGCATGGCTTCAAAACCACCGTGCTGCTACCTGAGAAAACAGGTGAGAAGGAAAATCAGAGAGAAGAAGTCACGGGGTTAAAAGTTTTGAAAGAAGCGGATGTTGCCGTGTTTTACCTGCGGTTTCAGCGGCTGGCTCCGGGTGAGTTCACACATCTGCATGACTATATCGAGTCCGGTAAACCGGTGATCGGACTGCGTACCAGTACTCATGCATTTGATTACCAGAAAGGCCATCCGCTCGAAGAATGGAACCAGGGATTCGGCAAACGGGTCCTGGGTTCCGAATTCCTGTTTGATCTGTCAGGTGAGACGGTGGTCGAGCATATCCTGGCGCATCGTGATCATGAAGTTCTGAATGGTGTAGCAGCGAAGTTTCTTGATCCTGGAACATTATATCAGGCCAATCCGCCAACTGATGCAACGCCGTTACTGCTGGGAACCGGTGATTCGAAGCGGAAAGGGATCTTCAAGAATCAGTTTGGCACCTATGAGCTGACTGGTGAAATGAGTTTTCCGGTGGCGTGGTCCTGGAAAAACGAATGGGGCAGCCGGGTCTTTACGACAACACTGGGGCAGGAAAAAACGTTCGGACTGGATGCGTTTAATCGTCTGCTGATCAATGCGGTCCACTGGTGTCTGGAGCAGCCGGTGGGAACGACTCCCGCACGGATGGCGGTAGCGAATTCAGCTCCTAATCTGAAACGACCGTTTGAACTGACGCAGGATCACTCCCCTGAAACCGAACGGAAGACTTTCGAGATGTTGCCCGGTTATGAAGTGAATCTGTTTGCAGCCGAACCGATGCTGGTCAATCCGATTCATATGACGTGGGATCCACAGGGGCGACTGTGGGTGATCTGTTCGACATCGTATCCCCAGGTATCTCCGGGAGAAAAACCGAATGATCAGATCGTGATTCTGGAAGATACCGATGGAGACGGGCGTGCGGACAAGTCGACGGTCTTCGCAGATGGTCTGTATGTTCCGACGGGACTGGAACTGGGAGATGGAGGCGTATATGTTGCGAATGCCCCGGACCTGCTGTTTTTGAAAGATACGAACGGTGATGGAAAAGCCGACCACCGGGAAGTGATTCTGACGGGCTTTGCCACTGAGGACAATCACCACTCCATCAGTGCCTGGCGCTGGGGGCCGGGTGGCTGGCTGTACTTCCAGGAAGGGACCTTCATGCACACCCAGGTGGAGACGCCTTACGGTACCGTCCGTCTGGAAAACGGGGGCGTGTTTCAGTTTCACCCACGTACGCTCAAGCTGAATGTATTTGCCGATTATCGTGCTTCGAACCCGTGGGGACATATGTTCGATGACTGGGGGCAGTCCTTTATCATCGATAACCCGCGGCTGTATTTCAGTGCGCCTCTGACTGCCAACAGTCGAGCCAAGCTGGGTTACGATGCCAGTGGCGAAGGAACCAAGCAGTGTGGTGGCGAGTTCGTGGCAAGCAGTCATTTCCCCCCGGAAGTGCAGGGAGAAATCTGGACCAATCAATACAAGTCACATGTGGTGGCCCGTTATGAAGTCTCGGATGATGGCGCCGGCTATACGATTAAAGGACTCGAGCCGTTAATCCAGTCGAGCAGTTCTTATTTCCGGCCCGTTGATTTGAAGATGGGGCCGGATGGTGCCGCGTATATTCTGGACTGGTATAATCCGTTGATCGGTCATATGCAGCATAGTTTTCGTGACGAACGCCGCGATACCACACATGGCCGGGTCTGGAGAGTGACCCACAAGTCACGGCCTCTGGTGGAGCGTCCGCAACTGACAGGAGTGCCCCTTGCGAAAGTCGTCTCTCACTTGCGTGATCCGGAAAGTTTCACGCGGCAGCAGGTGAAACGGGTGTTATATGATGCCGACCAGCAGCAGGCGAAGCAGGCCCTGGATGAATGGCTGTTGACATTGGTACCGCAGGAACCGAACTATGATCATCATCGACTGGAAGCACTCTGGTGTTACCAGACGATTGGCGTTGTGAATGAAGAACTGCTGCGTGAATTGTTGCAGGCAAAGGATGCCCGAGCCCGCGCTGCCGCCATGCGAGTGTTGCGGTACTGGCATTCGGAAATGAAAAATCCACTGGAACTGGTCGAGGCAGCAATTCACGATCCACATCCGCGCGTGCGACTGGAAGCTATTTTAACGGCGGGATATATCCCCGATCCCCGT
>TARA_R100001132_G_C3275241_1_pt1 | contig 13217 bp, 12 predicted proteins | sample TARA_R100001132 | Tara Oceans TARA_R100001132 (sample SAMEA2621247) | marine metagenome | biome: marine biome (ENVO:00000447); feature: mesopelagic zone (ENVO:00000213); material: "saline water (ENVO:00002010), including plankton (ENVO:xxxxxxxx)" | depth 800 m | reverse complement strand
ATGTGTCAGCCCGCCTGGCGAGGTTCAACCCGGCATCGCATACGATGGGCACAGAATGAAACATCCCCATCAGATTTTTCTACCACAAAAACCCCAAAACCAGCCATAAGAGCATGCGGCTTCAAGTCCCGTTTAATTCGGTCATCTCATCAAGGCCGGCTTACAACCATTTTTTCTTTTTGAAATAGATTATCAGGACCGCAGGCAGTGTGATGAAAACCACCCAGATCATCGGATACGACCATTTCCAGCGGAGCTCGGGCATGTATTCAAAGTTCATGCCATAGATTCCCGCAATGAAAGTCAGCGGAATAAAGATCGAGGCAAACACGGTCAGAATTTTCATGACCTCGTTCATTTTGTTACTCACACTCGAAACATAGATATCCAGCAGACCTGCCAGCATATCACGATAAGAGTCGACCGATTCTGAGATTCTCAGGACATGGTCGAACACATCCCGGAAATAGATATGAATTTTCTCGCTGATCAGATCGTGATCTGATCGCAGGATGGCTGACAGCAGTTCTCGCTGCGGGGATGTCGAACGACGGATATTGATCAGTTCCCGCTTCAGACGCTGGATGGAGACAAGAGTATCAGATGTGGGATCGGTTAATAATTCTTCTTCGATCGCATCGATCCGCTCATCCATCGAGTCGAGCAGTACAAAGTTCTGATCGATAATCGTATCCAATATCGCATAGGTCAGATAATCGGATCCCAGGGTACGAATCCGCCCCGTGCTGCTCCGGATCCGCTGAATCAGGGGAAGAAACAGTTCATCTTTCCACTCTTTAAAGGTAAAGACGAAGTCATTGAGTACCAGAATGCTGATCTGCTCATAATCAACATTGAACTCGCCTGGCTCCGCTTCTTCCTCTCCCAAGGAAAGACCTTTCAGCACGATATACAGGTAATCATCGTACTCTTCGAACTTGGGCCGCTGATGCGTATTAAGAATGTCTTCCAGTACTAATGGATGAATATCGAAGTACTTGCCGATCAGTTCAGTAATTTCAACATTCTTGAGCCCTTCCAGACAGACCCAGGTGATCGAATCTTTCTCCCGAAATTTGAGCAGGTCTTCGACCGTCTCTACACTGGGTTCTTCAATATCAATCGGACCGTAGTCGATGACGGAAATACGGGTATCTTCTTCATTGAAATCGGCAACATGAATCAGAGAACCGGGCGGCATGCCCGCTTTTTTGGCAGTATTACGATGGGCATCCAGCATGGAGATTGGCTCGCTTGAAAAGCTGTCATCACTCATTCACACTCACCTGAAATCAACGGGGCGAGAAACAGTAACTCCGCCTGCGAACGATCCCACAGGCAGTCCGAGCCCGATTTTAAGACATCACGGCTCAGGCTGCGAGATCAGACTGGTGATCGATTGATTAAATCTCAAACGTGCTACCATCTTCCTTATAAACCACCCGGTAGAGCTCTGTACGACGGTCGTTCCAGTTCTGCACGCTGCCCGACTCACGGTGCCGCCTTAAGAGTTCAAAATCGAGGTCATGAATAATCACGGTTTCGACGTTCGGATTACACTCCGCGGCGACTGCATCACTGGCAAATTCCATGTCGGAAGGTGTGAAAATACCCGACTGTGCGTAATGGATGTCTGCATTTTCGACGAAAGGCAGATTCCCCGTACAACCTGAGATGGCCACATACAGGTGATTTTCGACACAGCGTGCCTGGGCACAATGCCTGACCCGCAGATAACCGTGTCGCGTGTCCGTATTGAAGGGAACGAAGACAATCTGTGCCCCTTTCTGAGCGGCAATCCTGGTCAGTTCGGGGAATTCAATGTCATAACAGATCTGAATGGCGATGGTGCCGCAGTCTGTCTCAAATACTTCAACCCGGTTACCCGAACTGACGCCCCACCACTTGCGTTCACTGGGAGTGATGTGAATTTTGTCCTGCTTCCCGATCGTACCATCCCGACCAAATAAATAGGATGAGTTAAACAGTGTGTCATGCTCAACGACAAACTGGGAGCCCCCAATCACGTTGACATTATATTTGACGGCCATTTCTGTAAAGAAATCGAGGTATTGGGGCGTAAATTGTGCCAGTCGACGTGCCGCCTGACCGGGTCGGGTCGCTTCCACACAGGACAGCAACTGCGTGGTAAACAGCTCAGGGAACAGGATGAAGTCGCATTTATAATCAGAAGCGGTATCGAGAAAGAATTCACACTGCTGAGCAAACTCATCGAAATTTTTGATGGATCGCATCTGATACTGTACGACACAAATACGGATCGGTTCGACCGGATGATGAAACCGCCGTTTGGCGCCACGCTTATAATCCAGATTCGTCCACTCCAGGTAGGTCGCATAGCCGCAGGATTCCGTATCGGAAGGCAGATAGTCCGGAATCAGCCCCTGCACGGAAAAACCGTTCGCGAGTTGCGCGGTCAACACCTGATCGTAGACCGCTTTTTCGACCACACAGTCAATATATTCGCGAGCCGTCATTTTGTCGGCATGCAGATGGTATCCGGGAATCCGCCCGGCGATGATCATCTGGGTCAGATTTTTCTGTCGGCACAGTTCTTTCCGCGCGTCATACATCCGTCGGCTGAGTTTCATGCCTCGAAACTCGGGGTGGACCATGATTTCGATCCCGTACAGCGTATCTCCCTTGGGATTATGATTGCGGATAAACCCGTCATCCGCGACCGCTTTCCAGTTATGCCATTCCATGCTGGGATCAAACGTCAGAATCAGACTGGATGAGGAAGCCGCCAGGCGACCATCGATTTCCACACAAAGCTGCCCTTCAGGAAAGTGCTTGAGCTGGCTTTCGATATGCTCCCGTCCCCAGGTCTGCATGCCGGGAAAACAGAGTTGCTCCATTTCCACTAACGCATCAAAGTCGTCCATTGTTAAAGGGCGGACTTCAATTTTCCATTCAAAATCCTTCAGATCAAGCGGTTCCATGAGGCATCCTTAAGTGAATCGGTAGCAGTTTCATTACAGATCACCATTATCGTTTGTGTGACCGATTTTGAATAGTGCTTGTAATTCCTTTTCTCGACAGATGCCGACAATGACCTGGCAGACAGCATTTTTTCGTATCAGCAAAAGTTCCAGATCAGGTATCATGTCCATTTTCAGAAAATAAAGCCTTCGTCTCCCTGGAAGTTAATACGAACAGCGTCCAGGCTCCCAGAACCGTCCCCAATGGAAAAACGATACAGATAACAGCGGCACCGACGAGGCAGGAACGATGACTGATTCGCCTCAAAATGCATACCCCAGTCATAAAGCAGATCAGAGAGAAGAAAACAGTCCAGATCCACATCCCCAGCAACATACTGCGTTGTATTGAATCAAATTGATCACTGCGATCATTTTCCATCCCATCGAGGGATGTCAGGTTTGCTGTTGCTTCCGCATTCTCTTTGACCTGATCGCCAATATTCCTCAAAATCACAAGACTGAATATTGAGATCAGACCCAGAACTAAAAACAGTGCGCCGATCAGATTCAACTGGCTCGCTCTCTTGTCTGTCATCAGGGGCTTTCCTTGGTTGAAATAACAGGGTACTCAAATCGATCTTCTTGGAATTCAAGACAAAAAGTCGTCATCCGTGAGTAGATCTGGTTCTTCAAAGAGAGGTCGGGACTGTTTATCAAACAGGATCATCAGCGTCCAGACTCCCAGAGCGGTCCCGATCGGGAACCAGATGCAGACTGCCGCTGATCCAAAAATACAGACAGTCCGGTGGGTTTTCCGGTAAAGGTTGATCCCGGTGACCAGTGACATGCCGCCAAACAGCAGGCCCAGGAACCCCATAAAGCCATACATCAGATAAATGGGGGGCTGCATGGTCTGGAACATTTCGCGCGGGTCAGGACCAAGTTGAGGTTGCGGAATTTCAATCTGCTCAAATGACTGCATCATCGACTTCATCATCATGTAATGGAGCGGCAGGAACAACAGCCCCAACAGGCAGAGGCCGGCCAGAGCCATGAATAACACTCCGGCTACTTTGAGCTGTTTTTCGAATTTGTCTGTCTGTTCAGACATCTATTGCGACCTGACTTTGAAGTGATTGATAAGTCGAGATTGGACTCAGTCTAGAATAACAAATGAAAAATCAAATCCATTAACGATCCTGAACCTGATGGCTGTGAACCCACCTTTTTCTGGAAAGATTGTCGTTCTGCGTTCTCGGGGTATCGGGCGGCAATCGGCTGGTCGTTCAGGTTCTGGTAGTCGCTCAGATCGGGTTCATCATCCCGCTCCAGCGGATTGAACTCCACATTCGTAAAGAGATAAACGGTGCTCGTTTGACCCCCTTGTTGAATATATTGCACGGCCTTCAATCTCCAGGGACGTTTCTCCAGATGGAGCTTGAATTCCTGAAAAAAAACTGCATGTCTCCGCAATTTTGGCTTACCGGCAATCGTGATATGAGTGTCATTTTCCCGAATGACCATCAGATAAGAATGAGAAATAAACTCATCAAATTTTGCCTGATTAGGCACGCCAGGCAGAACAGGTGCCATGTTGTCCATTTCCGAGAAGTACCGACCGAAATCATACCATTTCGGCTCCGATTCAGTCTGAGGTCGTTTAATAATTCTAAACTCTTCGTACTTTTTTTCTCTGTGATCGATGCTTCTGATCCATGATTTCTGCCAGCGCCATTCTTCGCTGAAACCCTCTTTATACTCATAAGGACTCCCATCAGGTGCTTTCTTCAGAGAGTCAGGATCAGGTTGATTCGGTGCGGGGTTGTATCGAAAGAAACCATACTGAGGTCCCAGATAGCCAAATGTACCCACTGAATGTTTTTGCTGCTGAAATACATCATCGTAATCGATTCTTAAAATCTCGCCTTGTACTCCTGTGAAGCTCAGGCATTCTTCACTCCATTCGTGCAGAACCTCCCGGGCCCGCTGCTCTGTTTCATGGACAGGAGGGGATTTCGATTCCGCTTTGAGGGGAGTCTCAGTCAGCCCGAACACGATCAACGTCAGAAAAACACGGGCATCCATTCAAGTGTTCCTTTTAAGCATGAAATAAATCGATCAGGTCGGGAGGGTTTCCGGGCAACACAAATCCTGGCGGCTGTGCCATTCGTGGGGAATGCCCCGCATCAGCAGGGCACAGTCAAATTCCACAGTCCCTGGCGGAAACCGGTCTGGATCATCAAAGAAGCTGGACGTGATGGATTCCACCTGCAGCGGCTCCGCTTTCCAGTCCTGACAACATAACTCGAGACCATCAAAGTGCCCTGCCCTGTTACTGGCAGAATAGCCGAGTGAACCCTGTTCGAAAAAGTCAGACGCTTCCTGCACGGAGGCAAAAACAGACGATGCGGGCAGTTGGTCCGTCACAGAGCCTGTCACCTGTATCTGTGCCTGACCATCTCTGGCCTGCATTGCAACCGAGAAATGCGTGTCCGTCTCTTCGACTGTAAAACGGGCATGATGATGGGTGCCGGGAAAGATTCGTCCTCCCGCCAGGGCATTCAGACAGGAATCGGTATCGCGGCGGTTCACATAGACCCCCTGTTGCGTCTGTCCGTCCGATACCCATTCGACGGCGAACCGATGGGCGGCGTTTTCCGAACGAATTCCCCAGGAAAAGGGGGCACAACGGGGGCGGACCTTCGTCAGGCGGATGAGACACACGCCACCAATGGCATAGCCTTGAATCAGCTGGGGGCGGAACGGAGCTGGCAGGACCCGCGCCATGGCTTCCGGATCGACCCGGAAATTGGCGAGAATACGACGGTCTATCACGCCTTCAATCGCAGGAATTTTCATCGACGGCTCCTGGAGAAATGAGATTCAACTCCCGTGACTGATCCCACGATACCCCATCTCATGCGTTTCGTCAAAGTGATTCTGTCAGAGGCAAGCTACGATGATTACGAGACTTTCATCCGTACCGTCGTGTAAATTTTTTAATATTTTTTGCTTTCCTAAATCCATATCAGATATGGAAATGCATGTTTTCACCTCCCTGTTTAATCATCGAAACAAAATATTTTTCAATTTTTCTCCGTTGCTATTTGAATAATTGAGTGTTAAATATTCTGTCAACTTGAATAAAGCAGTATCAACGGCCTTCTCCCTGCCCCATAATCTCTGATAGCCGACTCGTAATTCTTTGCTGTTGATTCTTTTTCCAGTTCACGAGTTTTGCGCTCTTATCACGAGATGCGGTATCCGGCAGCTTCCTGAAAGCCCCTTATGGGCAAGTCTTTTTAACATCGTTCTGTCTCAACCCTGCTGTGTATACATCTGCTTTCCGCGATTCTGAAAGCCTGATAAGAATTCAAGATTGTGGTTTTTTCCTTTTCTTTTTTTCTTTTTAAGCCTTTCGGAGACGAAGATGAGACAGCTGTATGGAAAACGGGGTTTTACCCTGATCGAACTTCTGGTGGTGATTGCGATCATTGCCATTTTAATTGCTCTCCTGTTGCCGGCTGTTCAACAGGCACGGGAAGCCGCACGCCGCAGTTCCTGCAAAAACAATCTGAAGCAGCTCGGACTGGCGCTACACAACTACCACGAAACTCACCGCTGTTTTCCGCAGATGCAGGTTGAAGGTATCCGTAATCTGGCAGGTGAAATCCCCACGGAAAGTTATTTGAGCTGGAGTGTCATGCTGCTGCCATTTATGGATCAGACCAACATTTATAATCAGATCAATATGAATGGTCCCTGGCGCACCCAGGCGGGTGTCGTTTTGCAGCCCACCGTGGTCAATCTTGTGATCCCCGCATTTAACTGCCCTTCGGATCCGATGGATGGTGTGAATACGAATATCAACTCCTATGGAAAATCAAACTATCCCGCCTTGTATTCTCCTTCCCGCATTTTGACGACTTCCACCACGCAGGGATATTCGGCTGCCTGGAATAACCACGCTTCTATCAGAATCCGTGATATTACCGATGGCGTCAGCAATGTGCTGATCCTGGGTGAACGTACAACCGAAGACCGTGCTGCAGGTTCCATCTGGATTGGCGCCGTACCTACGAATACTGCTACAGGGGGTAATTATGCAGACTGGTACTGGCACACGGCGCTGGTCCGAAACTGGCAGGGATCCTCGACGGCTCCCATCCCTTCCACAATTTACCTGATCAACGGTATTAACCAGACCAACGGCCTGAAATATGAGTGGACGTTAAGCAGTTCCCATACTGGCGGCTGCCATTTCCTGCTGGGTGATGGACGCGTGCAATTCGTCAGCGAAAATATTGACGGCGAGACCCTGATTTATCTGGCTTCCATCAATGACAAAAACGTGATCGGCGAATTCTAATATTCTGCATTGTGAATGTTTTATACCCCGATTTCATCATTTCTGGTGAAATCGGGTTTCTGATTTTTTTATGACCGGAAGCTGACTTTAATGCTGACAGGAACGAAATTAACTCGACAATTACCGCAGACAGGTTTCTTTTTCCAGTTCTCCGCAGCTGCCTTACTGGCCTGCTGCACGGGATGCTCAGGCGGGGGTGATGAAGTGAAACTCGCTCCCGTTTCAGGTGTTGTCACCATGGATGGGAAGCCTCTGGCTGACGCGGTAGTCATTTTTGCCCCGGAAAAAGGGAATCCTTCCTCGGGGCGGACCGACTCCTCCGGAAATTATTCCCTCATATTCAAAGAAAATGTGCAGGGCGCGATCCCTGGTCCCCATAGAGTCAGCATTATTACCGGTGGACCAGTTGCTTCCCAGAACCCCGATGACGATGGGGGAATCTCCCAGACTTTGCCCATCGACACTTCTCCAGGCGAGAACAATGGCGTCGCTGCGATCAAGCTACCCAAAGGAACTTTCAAAAAAGATCCGATTCCTGAACGCTATAACACAAAATCAGATCTGAAAAAAGAAGTCGTGGATGGCAAGAACTCATTCGACTTTGAGTTAACATCGAAATAATGCCTGACGAATCTTATCGTAAGTATTCCGGGCTGGATTCCAATCAGCCCGCTTTACGATTTGAAGTCTTGCTACAGCGATCCCGGGAGATCTCTGCAGAGAACCTCCGGGTGAAACAGGACTGTGCTTCCAGAAGCTGATTTTATTCAGCGGCCGCTGGTTCCCCGGTGCCGGGAGCAGAATTCGATGCCCCCTGGTGATTCGGATTCAGCTTCAATTGTGCCGCCTCGTCGCAGGGTTCGACCACGACCAGATTCGTCGAAAGCTCATCCACGACCTGGCCTTCCAGTCCGTCTTCTTCACGTCGATACCGCCGGATTTGTGAGGGTTTGGTCCCTTCCGGCAGCATGCCCAGGTTACAGATGGGTTCCCCCGGACTGATGGCGGGCAGAGTGGTCATCCCAATCACAACCGAGTCATAAGGTGCATACAGCATGCTGCGTTCTCTGCCGAGCAGTGTGGTGTTGGTCGCCAGGGGCTGATCTTTTTCGATGATGTCGCCCGGCTTGACGTGAAACTTGAGAAAGCCCCCCCGCTCTGCTCGGACCCAGGTCGATTTATCAACGATTACCTGGTAGTCGGGATGTTCGGGTTCGCCGTCCAGCATTTTCAGGTCGCGCAGGACATTCCTGACCCCGCGGGCTGCAGACTCAACGATCCCCGGTTCGACTTTCCAGACTTCGCCCCCTTCCATGATGATCGTGGGACAACCGCTGTTGCAGGCTTCACGCCGAAACGCGCCCGCAGGTCCCTTGCCATTCATGATGATTTCCGAGCCGAAAGCTTTCGCCAGACGACTTACTTCAGGGTTACTCAGATCCCCGCGGACATTCGGATAATTCGTGCGACGCACCGAAGCGGTATGCAGATCGATGCCGTAATCACAGCGGGATACAATTTCGTCAAAAATGATTCTCGCCATGCGACTGGCAAGACTTCCATTTGATGAGCCCGGGAAGGAACGGTTCAAATCGCGCCGGTCAGGCAGATAGCGGGAGTGGCGATCAAAGGCCAGGATATTGAGGACCGGCACCAGGATGACTGATCCTCTCAACAGATGAAAATTCGCGTCCTGAATCAGTTCACGAATCGCGCCGGTGCCATTGATTTCATCGCCGTGCAGGGCAGCAGTCACAAAGACAACCGGTCCGTCTTCCTGTGCCCGGCGGATGTGAATGGGAATTTTGACATTCATACTGCTGTAGCTTTCGCTGACAGCCAGCTTGACGTCACGCGACTGTCCAGCCGGAATAGAGTCTCCGTTCCATCGGTCGATTGGCTTACGTTGTCGCGGTTTTGTCATGTGCGGCGTCAATCCCTTCCTGACCGCGCTGATTCAGCGGTCTCCTTGACAGCGTCTGTCAGCACTTCTTCGGCCACGGGTAATTCGGGCAGATCCTGAACTTTCGGACGGCGTTTGCGGCGTGTTTTTGAAGGAACCAGATCGCGCATCAGTTCCAGCTTGCCAAAACAGAGTAAACGATCGTGTGACTCCAGCTTCCGATCCGAACGGGGATTGGGAATGACGGTAGTACCACGATAGAGAGTTAACACATTAATGTCTTTGTCCCGCAGGCCCGATTCGTTGATGGCTTTCCCGACATATTCTGAACCTTCCGGGATATGGATCTCGGTGACACCATATCCGCGGCTGACAGTCAGCCTCTGTCGCAAATCGAGCTCCGGAAAATCAACCTGGGCCGAAATGTAATCCACGACGGCACCGGCGATATCGAGCTGAGTACATTTCTCAATCCCTTCCAGGCCGGGTGAGGAATTGATTTCCATGATCTGGGGACCACTTTTGCCTTCCAGCATGTCGACACCAGCCACGCGCAAGCCCATAATCTGCGCTGCCCGCACCGCTGTTTTACAATAGGTTTCATCAAGGATCACCGGTTCCGTCAGGCCTCCACGATGGACATTGCTGCGGAACTCCTGTCCCTGCGCCACACGCCGCATGGCAGCGACCACCCGGTCTCCAACGACGAACGCCCGGATATCACGCCCCTTGCTTTCTGCGACAAATTTCTGAATCAAAACATTCTGTTTCTGGTTCTGCAGTAATTCAATGATGGCTTCTGCTGATTTCACTGTCTCGGCCAGGAGCACGCCGATCCCCTGCGTCCCCTCCAGAAGTTTAATCACCACCGGTGCCCCACCCACGCGTTCAATCGCAGGCAAGACGTCTTTTTTATCTCGAACAAATGTTGTCTGCGGGATCCCGATCTGATGCCGACTCAGGATCTGCAGGCTGCGGAGTTTATCACGAGAGTTGGTAATACCAGAAGAGGAGTTTGCACAAAAGATATCCATCTGTTCGAACTGCCTGACCACGGCGGTTCCGAAATAGGTAATCGAGGCACCGATCCGGGGCAGGACGGCATCATAATCAGAAATGGACTTCTGGCGGAAAAACAGATCTGGTTCCGCCTGTTTGAGATCAATGGCAAATTTGAGCGTGTTCAATACTTTTACCTGAAAGCCACGATGTTCTGCCGCTTCGCGCAATCGCCGGGTACTGTAACAGCGGGGGCTGCACGAAAGAATTGCAAGTTTCATGAAATATCCTTTTGTCGCCTGAACGGCTGCAGTGAGATCCTGCTACACGCGTTTTGGCTTTTTTGGTTGTTGTGGAGTTCCACCATAGTAGGACTTCCCGGCGTCAACTAAAAAACGTCGTCGGAATGCTTCACGACCGAGCAGCATTCGGAAGCCCATTTCATCTCGATTGGCGAGCGTTAATTCAACGGGCCAGCTGACCCCCAGCAGCTTAATATTCGTCACGATGACAGGCCGCAAACTCGCCTTGCCACTGGAACTGCGTACAGATCGAAATTCAAAGATCCGGGCTTCTGCAACAACGACCTCGCGCGTTTTCCGTTGCACGGGATGGACCTTAAATCGAATCCATTTTTCATTGTCGCGCTCAAACTGATGCAAATCATAAGCATGCAGAGACGACGACCGGGCGCCGGTGTCTACTTTTGCTTTAATGCTCTCAATTCCCAGGTCCGGCAGGCTGATCCATTCTCGCCAGCCAATGACAGGCAGACCAGTTTTCCGTCTTTTTTCATTCTGCAGTGTTCTCGTCACGTTTGCTGCATGGCCTCCTTTGCTCTCTTTCAAGTTAGAGAACCTGAGTTTACATCAAATTAGCCTCTGATACCAGTACAGTAACCTGTTTTCACTGATTCTCTGACTGATTACGGCTCCCCCGGCTCATGGCATCCAGTTCACTAACTGCTAACCAGGCTGCCTGAACAGTCAGATCAACACGAACCCACAGCGCATAAAAAAACAGGCGATACCGGTATGTGGCATCGCCTGTCAATCTTATTAGTAAATTGCTTCCTTGATTAGTTCATCGGGCTCGTACCGAAGTCCATGGGAACTGACGGATCCAGTTTGGGAGCATATTCGTAAGGTGCCGCATACTGATATTTCAAAGGTGCTTTGGGATTGATGAGGTATTCATCATCGTTACCGAAATTAGAGGCAGACGGATACTGTGGTGCAAACGTCCGCGAGGGATTCCCCCCAGCAGGAGCGTTAATTCGCTCTGACCAGCCCAAAGTGACATCAACGGTGCTGACAGCGCCCTGTTCTCCCACCTGGATGACAGAAAGCTTGACGTCCTGACCCGGTTGCGCTTTAGCCAGTAAAGAATTTAACTGACGAACAGAAGCCAGGCGATGACTGCCGAAAGACAGAATGATATCGTACTTCATCAAACCGGCCTTCTCAGCAGGAGATCCGGGAGCAACATGCATAATGACCACACCATAACCGGGATTTCCATCCAGATTGGTGCCTACTCCGGTCCACCAGTCTGGCGCACCATTTGTCAGATGCGCTGCCAGGGGGCCAGAAGCATCCGTACAAACCACGCCCAGGGTAGCTTTATAATATTTTGAATAATGTTGATTCAGCCGGGCCTTGTGAGCGTCACTCATCAGAGCCGCGTACTTCTGACGCGCGGTCGAACCATCTTGTTTAGCGGCAGGAGCTTCTTGAGCCTGTGATTCATAATTCACGACCAAAAAGAGTGTGAGAAGACAAAGCAAGCCCTTGCTCGTTATAGACTTCTGCAATTTCATCTTAGTAACCCTTTATCTCAAAATATGTACATGATACATGATATTTCTGGCTGCGGAGCTTCTCTTTCCACGACAATTCAACAATTGACGCACTCAACGCATTTACCCTATCCTAGCTTACGCATATACCTTGTCAAATACGGAAATCGAATTCTGATGATTATTCGCAACATCCTCAGACTCCCCTATTTTCACCAGTTCAGGCTGAGTAGAAATTGAAAACGCTTTCTGGAACCAGAGTCCCAGAACCTGTAAGCTGAGGGTTCAAGCCACCGCATGAGAAACTGAAATCCAGATAGCAGATCTTGCACTGCCCTTTCCGACAGAAAACGCATTGATTACCTGGCACCATTAACGAAATAGAGTTGCCCGGAACGCAAAACAGAGCTGATTGAATACAACCAGCTCTGTTCGCATAAGTTTTTCAAATTTGAAAAGCCAGGCAGTGACTACTCGCTGGGAGGAGGTGGACTGGAAGTCTTATCTTTGTCCTTGTCCTTCTGAGTGATGCGAACCATGAGCCATTGCTGCGTCTCATCTTTACCGGTATGCACCAGCAGGGGCGCTTCGTCTTTGGTCAGGTTATAGATGCCTGTATCATAAACGGTATTTTTGTCATCGCCGACGGTCCAGGCGGCCCGTTGTGTTTTCTTATCCACGGAGCCCTGCACCTGTTGAGTTTTATTGGTTTTCGTATCAGTGTAATTACCCCGGATGATACCATTCGCATCAACGGCCAGTTCCACAACGGAATCGGATTTCGTTTGTCCGCTCGGTGAGAGGGCGAATACGCCCAGCGGCATCCAGTTTTTCTGATCGCTGACATCGGCAGAAGCACCTTGAGAAGCCAGCTGGCTGGCCTGCTGGGTGTATTCTGCTGCAGTACCGACATCCTGATTATTCACGTAAACACTGTTGTCCTGATAGACCACGTTATTCCCATAGTCATAATACAGCGGCTGCGAATTGGCCAAAGTCAACCAGGCCATCATCGAATCCCACGTACAGACACTCCAGGCATACCCTGCTGGCCAGCCCGGCGCGTACCAGACTCCCGGATGGGCGGCATACCAGCCGGGATAATACATCCCGTAGCCTGCAAAGCCACCGCGAATCACAGCGCCATGATAATACCGTGTGGAAGGGGGAACATGCACAAATCCGGCAGCATAACCTCCATCC
>TARA_R100001132_G_scaffold27192_1_pt1 | contig 13249 bp, 13 predicted proteins | sample TARA_R100001132 | Tara Oceans TARA_R100001132 (sample SAMEA2621247) | marine metagenome | biome: marine biome (ENVO:00000447); feature: mesopelagic zone (ENVO:00000213); material: "saline water (ENVO:00002010), including plankton (ENVO:xxxxxxxx)" | depth 800 m | reverse complement strand
CTGAAGTATTCTTCAGGAGTCCGCCAGTCTTGGGCTATCGCAGTTCATGGGATCCAGCATCGTGTATAACAATACAAAACGATAAGCTCAAAAATCAGTATGGAATTATTAGCATGAAATTATTATGCCGGTGGTTTTGACAAGCCTCCATTTCCGTTCCAGTTCGGTGAAAAAAGGGTCAGGACTCGGACCTTACCCCCAAACTTACTCCAGCAGCCGAGACAGACTATGCCCGTTGATCCGTTTCATCTTGCGTTTCAGGTGCGTGACATTACTGAAGCCAGAGCCTTTTATGGCGGACTGCTGTGCTGTAGTGAAGGTCGCAGTGCCGAGACGTGGGTCGATTTCAATTTCTTCGGTCACCAGGTCGTCTGCCATCTGAATCCGGCTTTGGGGGCGGAGGGGAAAATCGCTTCGCACGCCAATCCCGTTGATGGCCATGGCGTTCCCGTCCCGCATTTCGGCGTGGTGCTGACGATGGACCGCTGGAATTCCCTGGCTGATCGACTCCGCGAACACAGCATCGAATTCGTGATCGAACCCTACATTCGCTTCGAAGGTCAACCGGGTGAGCAGTCGACGATGTTTTTTCTTGATCCCAGCGGCAATGCCCTGGAGTTCAAAGCCTTCAAAGATATCGAAACGCAGCTGTTTGCGACTTGATCAGTTTATGCTAAAGTCGTGCACTGGACTGTTGCTTGAATAATGAATGAGGAGTTTTTCGTGACAATCGAAACTGCAAAAGACCTGAGGGAATTAAGAAAGATCGGCCGAATCGTCGCGGTCACCCTGCAGGAAATGATGGCCTGTACAGAGCCGGGCATGACCACAGGCGAGCTGGATCTGGTGGGGAAAGCGTTACTGGAATCTCACGGGGCCAGGTCCGCTCCGAAGCTGACATACAATTTTCCCGGCTATACCTGTATCAGCGTCAATGAAGAAGCCGCGCATGGGATTCCCGGAAAGCGGGTGATTCAGCCAGGCGATGTCGTCAACATTGATGTCTCAGCCGAGAAGAACGGGTATTTTGCAGACACGGGCGGCACCTTCGTCGTCCCTCCCGGGAATGTGTTGAAGGACAAACTGATCGCTGCCACGCAACTGGCTTTAACACAGGCCTGTAATAGTGCGAGGGCAGGTCGTCCCCTCAATGGGATTGGAAAATCCATTCAGCAGGTCGCGAAACAATCCGGTTTTCGCATCATTCGTAACCTATGCAGTCACGGGGTCGGGCGAGGTCTGCACGAGGAACCGGGCGAGATACCCGGTTATTTTGTACCCGGAGATAGACGAATCCTGCATGAAGGACTTGTCATTACCATCGAGCCCTTCCTGTCAACGAAAAGCCGAATCGTCACGGAAGGCGATGATGGCTGGACGCTGGCAGGCGAAGCAGGAAACTTGTCTGCCCAGTTCGAGCATACCATGGTCATTACGAAAGGTAAGCCAATCCTGCTGACCGTGGTCTGATCGCGTGACCTGTTCCGAATCCGATTTACTCGGCATCATCAAGCCAGATACAAAACTTGTTCCAGATGTCTTCATCAAATACACCGCCAGCAGGTAAGCCGGCAGTTTGTGCGATCCTCTTCCATTGATCTACATCGAAAGAATCTGGAACTTTGTTGGCCTGGATCAGCTCAATTAACAGTCCTTCAAACGCCATTTCCGGCTCATTATGGTTGAGATAATGATCGACTTCCGCGAGTCCATCCTGGTCCAATAAACCTCGGCACGATTCGATCAGTCCAGTGACTTCTTCTCTCAAAGCTGCAATTTCCTCACTCGACAGCGGTTCGTGATAGTCATCTGGCCTTTTTTCTGCCATATTGTTTTCCCTGGTCTGATTCTGGGGGCTCCCCCTGTTTGTTTCCCGGATAAAAAAGTTGTCGATCCGTTTCCGGTCGATTAAGATGAGGTATTGTGTCAAATGTGTCAACTGCCAGTTTGGACTTCTACCCCGGGGGATATCATGAAACGCGCTCATTTCAGGTTGATGACAGTCGGAGCAGTCGGCCTGCTCATCTCGATGACCATGGTTGCTTTCGCCGACGATGCGAAAGAGGCCGCGATCAAAAAAGACCGCAAGCGGATTGCAGGCACATGGAAGATTGTGAGTCTCGAAATCAATGGTAACAAATCCAGCAACGAGGATGCCAGCAAGTTGAAAGTAATCAACGATGTAGACGGTAGCTGGAGCCTGCACTCGGAGGGAAACGAAGTCGGCCGGGGAACGACCACCATCGATCCCACGCAAACTCCCAAAACCATCGACATTAAATCGACCACGGGACAGGACCAGGGAAAAACGATGCTGGGAATCTACGAAGTCGACAAGAATAAGCGCAAGCTGTGTTTCGCTCCTGCGGGTCAGAACCGTCCGACTGAATTTTCTTCGACCGCCGCGAATCAGCACATTCTGGTGAAGTTTGAGAGAGTAAAGGGTAAGAAAGAGATCTCGTCCCGCTAAGCGCATTCATCAGCCAGAAATCGTACCAATGAAAAAACAACATCGAGTGCCAGCCTCGACTCGTTCGACAGAGAGTGAACCAGCGTTCTTTCTTCACTCAACCCGGGGCGTGTTGGTGTCTCTCGTCTTATTTATGTCAGCCTGTCCTGGCATCGCGAATGCGGAAGAGCTTCGTGTGGAAACGCCGTCCGGGTTAAAGAAGGCTGCGGAGTCGGCTCAGCCGGGGGATATCATCACCATCGTCGGCGCTGACTGGCATGACGTCGAATTGAAACTGACTCTCACGGGAACGCCTGAGAAACCGGTCACCGTGCGTTCCCAGGTCGCGTGGACGGGTGAGTCTTCGCTCAGACTGCATGGCGCTTATGGTGTGCTTGATGGTTTTACCTTTAAGAACGGGAGCCTGAAGTCGGGGCACGTGATCCGCGTGGCCGGTTCGCATCACCGGGTGACCCGCTGCACGATTGAAAACTATAATCCGGCTGAGGTCGACGTCCGCTATCCCTGGCTCAGCCTGTACGGACACCATCACCGCGTCGATCACTGCCGCTTAGCCGGCAAGAACCATTCGGGAAACATGCTGGTCGTCTGGCTGGTGGGAGAAGGGGAAGTCGGCTCGCATCGCATCACAGGCAATCACTTCGTCGATATGGCACGGGGAGACGGCAACGGCTTCGAGGCCCTGCGGATCGGCACCAGCGAATTCTCGCTGAAGTCGGCACATTGTGTGGTCGCCGAAAACCTGTTCGAAAACTGCGACGGTGAAATTGAACTCATCTCCAACAAGTCGTGCGACAATATCTACGAGCGGAACACGATCGTCGGCTGTGCCGGCGCTCTGACACTGCGGCACGGCAACAACTGCATCGTTCGCGAAAACCTGATCCTGGGTGACGGCGACCGGCGTTCCGGCGGCATTCGCGTTGTCGGCACAGGGCACCAGATCATCGGCAATCATATCGAAGGGGTCGGCGACCGGATCGACGGCGCGATTGCCTTGAGCGCGGGCGTGCCAGACCCGAAACTGCATCAACACGCGCAGGTCCAAAACGTACTCATCGACGGCAACACACTGATCGACAACGCAGGCGAAGAATTCGTCATGGGCCACGGCCTGGGCAGCCGCTCGCGCACGCTGCTGCCGAAAGATGTGACAGTCAAAAACACCCGCCGCACCGGAAAGAGACTTCTCAAGCAATTGAAACCGGAAGACGTCGGCCCGGTCGCTTCCCCAAAGTAGGGGCCGTCCCATGTGTCGGCCCGCGGTCTCGACGTGTTTGCCGTGTGACCGTTCGAACGGTTCTGCTGCCCGCGTTAGCCGTTCTGTTCCGTGATGATCGCGCTGGCTGCTGCCAGTTGATCCTGCATGACGAGTACCTCGACTACTCCGGGGGCTTCGGCTCGGAATTGCGCGGTCAGGCCTCCGGTGGTGGTCGCTCTGATCCCATGCTCTTTCAAAAGGGAAACGATCAGTTCTCCTTCCAGTTCATCCGCGGCGGTGGTCACCGTCACAAGTCGGTCGTGTTGAGAAGTCATGGTCAGTACTCCTGGTGATAACTTAATGAGATCAACTCTCCCGTATCATTGATCGCGTGACAAAAAACGAAGCGGATTCAACGACGGGGGCTGATTTCCTTAATTCTCTAGGCTTGCGCTTGAATCTGCGCATCTGGCTGTTCACAATTGAACATTCATTCTCTGTACTATACAACCAGGATCGGGGGGCCACAATGAATCGAGACGCGCACGGGCAGCCGCTCAACCGGACTTTTAATGACGCGCGGTTGAATGACAGAAAGATTGATGAGCTGATTGGCCTCTGTAAAGGGGTACTGGCGGACGGAGAAGTCACTCAGTTTGAAGTGGAGTTTCTGCAGAACTGGCTGAGAAACAATCAGGAGATCTCCGAGCACTGGCCGGCGAATGTGCTTTACAAACGAATCGAAGAGATGCTGGCAGACAATGTGCTTGATGTCGAAGAACAGAAAGAACTGCTGCAGACGTTGATGGACCTGACCGGCGAACCATCGCTGCGCGAGAATGTCAATTCGATGTCAACGTCGCTCCCGCTGACGACGCCAGATCCTGAAATCGATTTTGAGGGACGCATTTTCTGTCTGACCGGTAAGTTCGTGACGGGAACCCGGAAGCAGTGTGAGTCGCTGATCCTGGCTCGTAATGGCAGCCTGAAGAGTTCTCCCACCAGGGACACCAGTTTCCTGGTCATCGGCTTAGTCGGCAGTTCCGACTGGATCCATTCCACCCATGGCAGAAAGATCGAAAAGGCCGTCGCACTCCAGGAACGTGGAACTGGTCTTGCCATTGTATCGGAAGAACATTGGGTGCGGTTTATTGTGTGAAGTGAGTGAGTAAATATTGGGAACTGACTTTCTCTACGATCCTTCTTGCCTGAACAGGAGACGGAATCGGGGGCTGATTCCTTATACCTCTTCTTTAAGTAAGGGGAAGTTCTACCATGGAAACCAGCGAAGATATAATGAAAAACAACGAAGGCCCCTTTTTACTTTTTTTGAATGCAATGAAACCACTGGAAGGTCTGCCACTTTGCGAAGATACCCTGGATGCACTTGCTCATTCAAATATCACAAATTATGCACCAGCGATCTTATCTGTGATTTGTGACTGGATGGTAAGGTATAGTACACATGAGTTATTAATCAGAGCTTCGAGTACGAATACATTAAACTTCACTTCATCATCGACTATACTTTATTGTCTTGAGCAATTACCGTCTCTAATGAAGTGGCTTAATACTGATGATGCTTCATCTGTTTTTGGAATTGATATCGCGACTCAAGGGGAAGAGCAATTGCTTGAGTTTTTCCGCTCAGGAAAGCAGATTAGACTAACGCACATCATTACGCCTGATTGGGCACCAACACGTAATATGAGTGATGAAGAATACTCCATCAGTACACTTCGCACCTGCTGTAGGATGATAGCACAAGAGATTGCGAGAACTGCAATTGCAATGAATGCCAACATCGAAGCACTACCAAAATTTCGAAACTGGTGCTTAGAGTGCGGATACAAACTAAAGTAGTAATGGATAATCACAAGCATGTGGGAGACGAAAAGGGGGCAGGATTCGTTTAATCAACTCCTGACCTCTCTATATCCTTTTTAATAAGTTGTGTGATCGCAGAAAATGAATGTTTTAGAAAGAATATCTGAAAGCGGTGGCTATATATCATGGGCGCGCCACGAGGCACTCAAAGCCGTCGTCCATGCAGGTTCAGATGCTGAGCTTGACTTGGCGCACGATCGAGTTTTGTGTGAGCTTACGGAAAAGAACATTTGGGTGGCCATTGACGAGCAGGGAGTTATGTTATCTCGTGATTGGCCCGAGTCGCCTGGTGTCGCCCTGGTCAGTTTTCCCGATCAAGGTACTGCGCTTCAAGTGCTGGAAGAAATTGGAGCGGCTTCATTTTTTGCAGGTCTTATGTCGTACGCTAATGCAATTAAAAGCGCTGACGTTAACAATGCTCTGTTGGTTATGGTTACTTATGATGGGACCTCACCACATTACGTTCCTGTATCCCACCTCGCTGTGAATAAAGAGGTTGCTATTGATAAAAAGGCATGGTGGAAGTTTTGGTGAGTTTTCATCTAACAAGTTGCTGCACGCTGCTGTTAATCTAACTCCAGCTAGATGCCTGGTAACCTGGATGGATTTGAAAATCCTGGTACGATTACTTCGACGCAAGTCTAGTATAAAGTGAAGAGTGAATAGAAAGCGATTTTCCCATGATTGAATACGCCACCGCGAAGGAACTCGCACAGCGTGTTGCTGACGCGGAAGCGGATCAACTCGATCCTCACGAGGCGTACGTGATTGTTGACGACTTAAGTCACGAATATCAGTGGGGCTGGATATTTGAGCCCGCCATGGAGCCGTACCAGTCGACCGGACAACCTTGCCTGCGGAGTGGCGCCTGGTGTATTTCGGTCGACCGATTTTCGGGAAAGATACAGACCAGCGCAAGGTCAGTCTGGCGCGCCGATCAGTGGCCGATCGTCGAACTGTTGCTCACCGATCCTGGCACCGACACAACAGCTGTATATCGCTTCCTGCGTGATTATAAAGGCTGGACAGCCGTTGAAACCCGCCAGCAGATGGCAACAGTACCGGCCATTATAGCCGCGGGGTCCCTTACGTCATTACAACCCGTGGCCGCTGCCCTGTCGGAACGCGGGGCAGTAGTTGAAATCCGACAAAAAGATGTGAAATGAAAAAATTGGGCACAGAGGGCGGTATCGGGGTTTGACCCCTTAACGTTCCAGAATTGAATTTAATTACTGCAGAGGCAAGACCACCCGGTCTTTGATATCCACTCTCAGAAAGTCTCTCAACTTGCCGCCGATGCGTTTGTGATTCTTTTCGACTTCCTCCCAGTCGGTGTCGGACGTAAATGGTAATCGGCGCAATCTGGTATCCTGAATCGCAGCTGGGATCGCCAGTGCACGCGTGGCAGAAAGAGTTTTGTCAAACACCTCTCCCAATGCCTCTCCCAATTCAGCAGGTGGTTTCTCAGGCGATTCCTCGACGGTCACTGCAGCAGCAAGCACATTTTTGTCAGGGAACTTCATCAGTCGTTCGGGAACAGGCTGATTGATCACAACGTTGCGAATGGTAATCAGTGGCTGTTGTTGACTCATCAATAGTACGCTTTTGAACGCGATTTCTCGATCCACTCGAAACAGGTAGACCACTTGGGCATTTTTGTCGAAGTTATAGGTCAGCTTCCAGTCGGTTTCGTTGACACGGCTCAGATCTGGTTCTGTCTTTGCTGTCGAAACGAAGGATGGCACGTCAACCAAAAAATTTTCTTTTTGCTTGCTCTTAAATCCCAGATTTACAGTCAGGTATCGATTCTTACTTTGTATCAGGACATTCGGGGAGACATCTTTCCACAGAATCACCTGCGACTGCAGGGCATCACAAAGCAGCATCTGTTTCTCAGCGACGAACAACATCGGATAGCCAAGCTGATCCACCAGCACGTATCCGAAACCGCTTGCGCGCGACCAGCAGGCTTCAAATGCCGTCGGAACACCGTACGGTATCACGGATTCTGCGACGAAGTAAAAACTGTTCAAGTCCTCATTCTCCGGCGAAAGCACCGGGATCGCCCGCTTCAATTCAGCAATGTCAGGCTCATCAGCATCACTGACAGCAGCGAACACCACGCAGTTCATCATCAGAATAACACTCAGAGAGCAAATGCGATCGATGTACTTCATGGTAACCATCCTTGTGATGTGCGTTAGACTGTCGTTGAAAAGGAAGGGGGTAAAGGGGCAGGAGTCAAATAATCAATACCTGCTCCCTTTTGATGCTGTCATGCGGAAGCATTTATTTGCTTCCTTTTCTGCTCCTCTACGGATCACCAGATCTCAATCTCGGGCTGGATTTTGACTATATTTTCAATCGCACTATATAAGTTTGTGTCTATAGGGAATAGGGTATTTTCAGGTTGCGTTTCTAGTGAGATTATAAGGGCATATCGTGCTTGTCGATCCCAACAGTTTAAATGGGCACGTTCCTTCCACCAACCTGTAATTGGATAAATGCCGATTAATCCACAGTTCGCCAATTCAGCTCCTGTACCGACCCATGAATCTGAATGGATGCTACCCCGAGTACGTAAATTATTTCCAAGTGTCCATCGACGGCTTTCCCTGCTTGACTTGGGACGCTGTTCTGAATCTTCCCAAGCAGCTCTATTAATTCTGCGTACAAATTCAGTATCACCATCGGTCGGCCTTTTTACATCAAATCGTAAACCATGAGATTGATACCGAAACCTTCGTCCCCATCCTCGTCTTCCTGGACTTGGTTCGATGAAATAAGACAAAGTGATACGGAGAGTCACAGGATATTCTGCGAGCTTTTCAAGTACGTCACGAGGCCAAGGTAAAGGATGAAGATGCATTTCATTTGGATGGATCTCATTGCCTTTCTTTCTAAATGGCTGTAATGAACTCTGAACAACCATGTGAGCAACAGATTCGGTACTATAAATAGCACGATCTAGATCAGGTACCCCATACCCATAACATTTTAATCGAGATTCACGCTCCTGAGGTGGGAATTCTTCTAACATTTGAGGTGTCCACCTGGCTGAATGGACAATCAAACCTCTTATTGTCTCAGGCCAGAAGTTCGGATAATGTGATTGGATTATTGCCCCAAATCTAGCAGCTTGAGCTGTTGCAGCGCTAGTCTCTCCTGTCGTGGTTAATAGACGGCCAGACCGATCTAGAGTCGTCGTGAGCAATGCAAGGTCATCTATCGTTTCAACGTGTCCTTCTGAAGGATCAATCGCTGAATTGCCACCTTCTAATACTATATCAGGTTTAACTGGGCTCCCTTTCCAGTCCCATGTCATTGATGTAGTACTGCAGGGACTAAGAGTCCCAGGTTTTTTGGCAAGTGGTTTCCACCCATGATAAGTTTGAGAATGTATGTGAACTTTCTCTGTGCAGGCACCTACAGTCAATGCATTCCATGCTTGTGCAGGATCATGAATTGCAAAAGATGTTAGGTTTCCATTTGGATAATCTAGGCGAGCCTCGCGACTTAAATTTCCGGCTGCAACAATAACAAGTCTGTGCTCTCTATCCTCATCTAGTGCTCCAGAACATATTTGATCAATAGTTCCAGACCATGCAGATGGTCTACCTCCATCACGACCATCTGCGAGAATCGTGAGACAGACTACTCGCTTTCTTGAAGGTGCTTCAATTTCTACCCGTGCAATTGCATCAATCGTAACTGCTCCATAATTTTCCGGTTCATGTGGAATACTGGAGAAGATTTTTACTGATTCCAACCGATGTGTTAGAGATAAAGAATCAGTTCCATTTAAGTACGCTGTCAAACAACCATATAACGAAAGACCTGCCATTGCAGTACCATGCTGTTCAGGATGAATATCTGCAGGAGTCCAGTTAGGATTGACAGATTTCCAATCGCTTTCATCTAGCGCAAGTTCCAACAATGGATGTTCCCGATTCACTCCAGTGTCTAACAGGCATACTGATGGTGCATTTTCTGGAGGCGGAATTATCCGTTCACGAAAAGAATTAATAAACTCAATTTGGTCACGTGCCTGTAATTCTACATAGTCCGTTGGTATTTCTTTGGCTCGGCGGAGCTCCGCGATATGACTTAAAAGTTCTAATGAGTCTGCCCAATCCTCAAGAGTACAATAAGCAAGAACAACAGTTCGTTCAGGAAAGTGCACGACTTGTTGTCCGAGCTTTATTTTTGTGTATGCGGCAGCAACAAGAAATTTCGAAAATGCGTCGTCAATTGTGTTGTCAGATTTGCCGGTTCGCACCCATACTTCCCACCAAATGGGTACTCCTGATTTTGGAAGTAAGTGCTCATGATCTGTCCAGAATTCGCGGACCGCAGAAGCTCGTATTTGGGAAACACTATCTGCAAATCTTCGATTTTTTCGATTTCCTTTGGGTGTTGCTATATCAGGAAATTGAAGATATTCATTTAGTAGTCGGTCGAAGTGCCCAATAGATTTGTCTGGAATAAAAACAGTTGCAATTTCGGAGTCACCTTCTGTAGTTACATTTAGCAGTTCTATTCCTGAGCTTAAATTCTCAAATTGTTCTATCCAAACACTAAATCCTGGCGCGCTCCAGAAAGATAATGTGATTCCGTCAGGTTTACTCTGTGCAAGCTTGACTGCTTCTTGTGTTTGAGTTTCAGCTTCATGTAATTGACTTAAAAGCGATTTAGCATGCTCTATCGGATTATCACGTGGAGGGAGTTTAAAATCTTTTGGTCCCCCGCCTGTTGATAGGTAAGGACTGCTTTTGGTTGTTCCTCGAATTGTGAAATGACGGAATTTGGCCATCGTACAAAGCTAAACCGATCTTGTAACGAGGAGTTTATTTTGTCTTTGAATTGCATCGAACAATATCGATGTTGGAATGGTTTTTTTATCACTCAGAATCATCTCTTTTGCTGCATCATCACAGGCGCGAGTAATGTCAGCATGGCTTAACCCATCTGAAGTATCTAGAATTTTCTTCCAGCCAAGTCTTTTTATGTCAAAAATACACAATTTGTTTTTTATTAGATTCTCTCGGGCGGGGCGGTCCGGAGGAGAGTATTTAATAACTTCATCGAATCGGCGAAAGAGAGCTGGATCAAGCATTTCAACTAGATTTGTTGCTGCGACAATAATGCTCTCTGAGTCATCGCGTTCCAAAAACATCAAAAAAGAATTTAGTACACGTCGCATCTCACCAACATCATTAACAGATTTCCGATGTCCGCCAATTGCATCGAATTCATCAAAGAAATACACTCCTCTTGTTTCAAGCATTGCATCAAATAGCAAATGAAGTTTTGCTGCGGTCTCCCCCATATATTTTGTAATCACGGCATGAAGTTGTACTGATAACAAAGGCAAACTTAGTTCACCTGCTAATGCAGAAGCAGTCATGGTTTTTCCACACCCAGGTGGACCAACAAGTAGAAGTTTCCTTCTTGGTGAAAGTCCATAAGATCGAAGTCGATCACTTTGGCGGTATTCAGTGAGAACTTTATTGAGTGTATCTTCGAGATTCGAATTAAGAACCATATCGGCTAATCGAAGCTTTGGATAAGAGGCTGTTGCAAGCCCTGCAAGTTCTCCTTTAGGGCGAGCTAATGGAACGGGACGGATAGAGATTCGTTCTCGTTCACGTTTAGCATCATCTACGAGATCACGAAGTTCATGAGCTAAGTTACTTTTGCCAGCTTTAGCAGCATGTGCTGCAATCTGCATGATCACTGAATGGAAACGCTGGTCATCTCCTTCAGTGTGGCTGCGTACTAATGATTTTATTTGCTCAGCAGTTGCCATTTTGGGTTTTCATTAATTTCAGAATAAATTTAGTGCACCAATATATAATATTAGGTCGGCTTTCAAATTTAATTGCTTGAAGTGTTTGAATGTACAATATCTATTATTGTCATAATCGTGGCACTTAATGCAAGAATAATTCTTGCTGCTTAATATTTTATCCATCTTAGATGTTTCGTAACGAATTAAATTAATCCAAATCTCATCTGTTTGATATTCATTATCTTGATTTTGTATTTCAAAAATCTAGAAAGTGCCAGACAAGTGAGAGTGTATATGTATACATGTGGCTTGTGTTTCAGTATTGGATTATTGCAGGAAAGTGACATCTCACTATTTGAGATATAGAGATATATACGGCAAGCTTCAGATTTGAAGCTGTTGTACTTCCCGATCTTCACCTCGCGTGGGTGGTGCCGTTCTGTATGATGGGTCGGTTATTTTTCTGCCTGGGGCAGATTGCAGCTTGTCGGCGATGGTTTTGGCTCAGGGGTGATTTTGCTGTCCGTTTCCTGCTCGCGATGCTCGGGTCGAATTTTATTCGGCGTTAGCCATTTTATTGCTGGTGGGGGCTGGTTGCTCGATCACTGTTGGCGAGCCAACAGTGCCACACGGGGGGCTGATTGCTGGCAGATCGATGGCGGAGCGAGGCCGGTTGAATTCTTTGTTGTTGAATGGGGATTCATTGCTGGTTCTGCGGGCTGACACATGGGACAGTCCCTGCTTTTGAATTGAACTTCTGATTTATGATTCACTTTATGTCAGCTTTCCCGATATCGGTGTTAACCGCGGCTAACGCCGTGCGGCTGATTTTCTAGAGTGCATCACATTTAACCATAGCGTCTCTCAATCTATTATACTCGGTTCAAATGACCCTGGAGACGCTACAGTAAAACTGGACACAGTCTAATGACTGATTAGCCGAAGGGTATCAGCTCCGGTTGTCCCACACAGGTAGCAACAATTCGAATTAAGAAACGTTATGGTAAACGTGATTCGCTCCAGTTTCTGTTATTGAATGATCCTGTACTGAATGGAAGGTCTTGATGGAAATGAAACCTTGCTTTGAATCTTTGAGGGAGACGGAAAAAAATGTTGTGCCAGTGGGTGGATTTTCTCGAAGGGCATGGGCAGGTCAAGAGCTTATGCGACAATTGCTGTGGCGATACGTGCTGATATGGCACCGTTGTGAGGCGATGCCGGGGCGGTGTGTTGCGATATCGGGGCGGTGTGTGTCGACCCACAGAGAATGTTTGAGCAGTTTTTATCGGAATTGTGCAGAAACAAGGGACTTTTATAGTGCCGCTTTTCGCAGTGGTTCGGCCTGATCAACTGAAAAAATACTGGACCACGCGCGCGACACACATTTAAGCGAAAATGATGGCAAACGGCGGGCAGGCGTCAAGAGGAATCTTTTCAGTAGCGACTCACTTTATACAGCAACAGGAAATCAGGTGAACCCAGGGAGGGGTCACGGTATGTCAGGTCCTATTCATTCAGTATCAGGCGAGGATGTCTGTGAGCAGGTGGTCTTCGTCGGCGGGGCCGATGAGGCGCTGGTCGAGTCCCTGGTAGGGGAATTTGAATTTGCGGGCTTCGAAGCCGGTGAGGTGCAGGATGGTGGACTGCAGATCGCGGACGCTGGCTTTGTTTTCGGCGATGAAGTAACCGAGTTCGTCGGTCTGTCCGTAGGTGAAGCCTTTCTTGATGCCTCCGCCGGCCATCCAGATGGTGTAGCAGTGGGGGTGATGATCGCGTCCGAGGAACTTGGAGCCGTTGCGTTCTTCGTTCATGGAGGTTCTGCCGAACTCGCCACTCCAGACGACCAGCGTTTCATCGAGCAGTCCCCGCTGTTTGAGATCGGAGATCAACGCGTACAGGG
>TARA_R100001132_G_scaffold3720_2_pt1 | contig 13384 bp, 12 predicted proteins | sample TARA_R100001132 | Tara Oceans TARA_R100001132 (sample SAMEA2621247) | marine metagenome | biome: marine biome (ENVO:00000447); feature: mesopelagic zone (ENVO:00000213); material: "saline water (ENVO:00002010), including plankton (ENVO:xxxxxxxx)" | depth 800 m | reverse complement strand
CCCGGAAGCAATATTCTGCTGAAGAAAAGATCCGTATCGTTCTGGACGGCTTGCGTGGCGAAGAATCTATAGCCGAGCTGTGTCGGCGCGAAGGCATCGCCGAGAGCATTTATTACAAATGGTCGAAGGAGTTTCTTGAAGCTGGCAAGCGCCGACTTGCTGGTGATACAGCGCGTGCAGCCTCCACGGGTGAGGTGACGGCCCTTCGCCGGGAAGCGCGTGATCTGAAAGAAGTTGTTGCAGAGCAGACATTGGAATTGCGGTTGCTCAAAAAAAGCATGATCGCGGATGGGGGAGACGACGAATGAGATATCCCGCATCTGAAAAACTTGAGATCATCCGGCTTGTTGAGCAATCCCATCTGCCAATCAAACAGACGCTGGATAAGCTGGGCATCCCCCGCACCACATTTTATCGGTGGTACGACCGCTATCAGACCGGCGGGCCTTTAGCATTGGAAGATCAATCACCAAGGCCGTCACAGGTCTGGAATCGTATCCCTGATGACGTTCGCCAGCGCATTGTTGATCTGGCCCTGGATGTGCCAGAACTGTCACCTCGTGAACTGGCCGTGCGTTATATGGACACAGAAAGCTACTTTGTCTCAGAGGCTTCCGTCTATCGCCTGCTTAAATCGCTGGATCTGATTACCAGTCCCGCTTTTATCGTCATCAAGGCAGCAGATGAGTTCAGGGAGAAGACAACCGCCATCAATCAACTGTGGCAAACTGACTTCACTTATCTGAAGGTTATCGGCTGGGGCTGGATGTACTTATCGACGATCCTCGATGATTACTCGCGCTATATCATTGCCTGGAAGTTGTGCACGACCATGAAGTCGAGCGATGTGACCGACACGCTGGACCTCGCCCTGAATACGGATCTTGCCCCAAAGCCTTCTCTGCCAGAGACGACAAACCTGCGAAGCCCTTGCGCATGTCGGTTACGCCCGCACACAACCAGACCTTCGTTTGTGACGGGACGGGGATCATTCAGAAAGACCACGGGCTAAACGGACAACAGTATCTGTATCAAAGGCACCACTGATCTCCAGGTGGTGGCCGTTTGCCAAAACTATCTTTATCAAACCCGGTTCGGCCGTGTGTTCCTGAGCCGGTTCAGTCGTTGGCAAACGGGTTACGACCTCAACAGGCAGGAAGCTCATTACCTTCGGTTCATCGTCACCGCCAGAATTATACCGGGGGTCTCTTATCCATTTGAAGACCATGTTGGTATTTAAATCATAGCGATGCGCAACCTCGGGAACCGATACACCCGGCACCCTGGTCTGGGCAACAATCCTGATCTTCTCCTCATCGCTCCATTTACGCCGTTTACGTCTCTCTGCCATCGTTTAGCGTCCGCTTAAGTTAAGCGGACACCTGTTGCCCGCTTAGTCGATGCAGAGTCGCAGGTCAGAGCACCAATTGTAAGGTGGGTCAGGCCGGACGCTAACGTCGAAACCTATCGCGATCTTATTGCCGACGGATATTAAGTTCCTGACGTCGAATTTTTGGGTCAGGCTAGACGCGGGGTAGGTGGACATCTGTCAAATCTGATGCCGTTGACGTTTACAATTTACCATTTTAGGTCGTTATAAAGTTTCATTGGCTTTAGCGCGGCGTGCATGAACAGAAACGAATTCCATCTCGTCTAGGATTGAAGCGTGCAGGCAGTTTGTGCCATTCCCCAAAGATCTGTACATGGCGTATCTCAGTAATTTTAGCGTATCGCCTGTTCGTCCCTTGGTCCTGGATTGGATACTTTCCGTGATTCGTTTCGTTTTGAAGCTCTTGTCCATATCGAAACCAGATGAAGTTACATAAGTTTGTATAAATTTCCCATAATGCTCCCCGGGTTGCCAAATCGGTACCCGAACCGGTTCAAACCGGCTCCCGAATTGTTGGTCAGTTTGGAAGGCTGATTCTGCCTGCCGCGTTCCGATCACGACAATCGGGATTTGGAGTGAGTTCGTGAGGAATTTTAGGCCATTCAGAAAGATCGTTCGTTGGTCGCGGCTACCAGGAAGAATGTTATGAATTTCGTCGACGAAGATCATGCGCACCCCAATCGCTGGAAACAGATTCAGTATCTGCGTTTCCGCTCTCTGTCGGCTTAAAGTCTCTGGTACAGCCGCATTCACGGCACGCAACAATCCTCCGTAGAACTCTCCCAGGAACGGCCCTGGCGGTGTTTCAACAAACACGACGGGATGCTTCGTATCAGTCTCATCTGCGCTTCGCTGAGGTGTGTGTCGGTGTTGAAATTCCCGCGCGATTGACGTTTTCCCTGTGTTGGTCTCACCAACGATCATTGCGCATGGAGGGCGGATCGACTTGGGCTGGTCGAATATGTTCTCTAGCAATGCCAATATTTTCGATGCGGCCGCATATTCGATCCACCGATCCCTACGGATTGCATCTCGTTGCTCTGCTGAGATTATCGAGGGACGGTTCTTATTAACGCCCTCCGATGCAACTTCTTCTACTTTGATCAATCGTGCCACCCTGCGTTCAGATCTTCTTCAGAAAACTCATAATACTCCTCCTCATTCTGTTGATCGGAATGAGGAGCATCGTTATCAACCACTATCTGTAAATTTAGCGGCGGTTTGTCGTCGACTTTCTGTTCACTGCGCAAAGTACTGTGGCCTGCGCGTGTGCTTGTGTTTTCTCGATGGAGTTTGGCTTGCTTCCGACGCTGGTTAGTCCTCCGAGCCTTTTTGGTTTCGGTCTTTGCGCTTTTCACAACCGCTCCCATTTCTTCGATCGTCCTGAAAATAAGGGCTTCGTTTACTTTTTCCGCACCCTGACGTTTCAATTCCTTGATCGCTTCCTTGAGTTCCCAAACTGTGATCGTTGGATGACCTATGTCGAGAAAGGGAACGGGGATGTAATCCTGCTTTTGGGGATCCAGGAAATAGATCGTGCTGATGTCGAGAGGATCCCGCCGCACTTTGAATTTCGGCGTCAGGCCGTTGACTTTGTACCCGATCCAGCAACGGATTTCGTCGCTATAGTATCGGACATGATTCATGGTGATGCCCTGGCGTTGAACGGTGCATTCTTTGAAGGGAAGAAAGTCGATGCGAAGTCTTTCAGGGTCTTGGTGTTTCGGGGGGATGCCGATGCCTTTGAGATTCTTGCCATCACCAAGGAGGCCTCGTTCCCACATTGCCCGGGGAGACATATTTAGCTGAGAATGGATGCGCTCATGGTAGACGCCGGTTATCCAGAGCAACAGCCAGCGCTGTGCCTCTTTAAAGGTCATCGCTGAATTTTTGTCGGAGTCGTAGCCATCCCGATCGCGGGTGTTCGAGAAGGTCGTTCCTGGGAGCGCGTGGAACTCCTTGGCTATTGTTCCGAACAGCCGTTCAATTCGGCCTCCCCAGTTTGGTGTTTTTACCGGCCTCCATTCAATCGATATCCCATGTTCGATACATGCTTCCGACACAGATTTGCATCGAAAATCCTTACCATTGTCCGCATGAAGCGTTGCCATCCTTCCCCAAACATCCCAGTGATTGGCTACATTCAAGTCAGCCAGTGCCTGATCCTTCGGCAGGATAGCGTTCTGAACGCACATGCCGACCGATTGGGCACTAGGTGCTTCGAGTGACAAATAGTAACCGACCACCATCCGGCTAAAGACATCGATTGCGAGCGTTAACCAGGGACGTCCGATAGGCTTGCGAGAAATGTCATCTACAAGAATCAGATCGAGATAATGGTGATCGATCTGAACAACGGACAACGGATGAGAGGCGCCGGGGAAATCTCCCGCCGCCGGATCGAAGCGGTCGCGTGCGGCCTTTTTGCCACGGCGGGCTTGAGTTGCTTCCTTCGGGGAGATTTTGGCTATCCTGCGCCGAACCGTTTTATGGTCAGGTGCATTGAGTCCGGCAGCCCGGCATCTTATTTCGACTGCTTCGATAACCTTCTTCGGGGATTTTTTCTGTGTATGGAGATACTCGACCTCAATGGCGGTGCGGATGATTGCCTCAACATCATCCGAAAGGCGTCGGGCTCTCGTTTGACCATGTTGAGGGGCGAGAGCGGCACGGCTCTCGAAAGTATTATAACGTTCGAGCCAACGATAGATCGTTCTTACAGATTTGCCAGACTGTTTGGCAATTTTCTGTATTTCCCCTCGGGGTAGTGTTCTGTTGGTTAGCGATCTAATGATTTCAAACCGCTGCTCCATTGCAGCGATTTTCTTTGGTGAAAGTGCATCGGGATGGGGTAGTGATCGTCTGGATTCTGCTTTCGGTTCCTCAAGATCCGACACGCGCACTATCTTGGTTTCACCCGTATCTTTGAGTTGGACCATCACCTCAGCAACGCCAGCCACGCGCAGGAGCTCGCACCGCTGACCGCAATAGGTCGCCTTCGTTCCAGGCGTGAATGATTTCAGCGCGCTCATGTCACAAAGCCCGATAGTTCTATGACGGACTCCATCGTAAGCTCCTTGTCGAAATCAGCAGTGAGGATGCCAGTTGCCAATAGGCACCAAATTGTATGAAGCGTTGCACCTTTCAATGCGAGTGCCGATCCATTACACTCGGCCAACCGCTCGACAGAAATCCCGCATCGGACTTCGGTAAGCTTTCTCCGTAAGGCTGTTGCTATAGAGGAATCGAGTGATTGGGTTCTGAACGGCAGCAGGAATTTTGCGTTCTCAAGACGTGGTCCGCGAATTTCATCTTCGGTCCAAATCGAAAACTCCCAGTCGCGGTCGTTAGCAAATCGGCGCGCCGCCTCAAATCGCTCTTCATAGTGATCTGCATCAGACTTAAGTATATCTGCGGGTTTGACTTCAACCAGCATTGTAGGCCGTTCGCGTCGATGCACTAGGAAGTCCGGGATATAGTAACCTGCTCGACCTCGTTTCCCTGGAACAGGTACTTCAACCGGTTGCTCTTCGATGGATATGAAATCGGCGTCGAACATCATCAATGATATGAAATCGCGCTCCAAAGAAGACTCGAAGGCAACCCCTTGTCCGCCCGAGCCAGCATGTATGCCAGAGAGGCTTTTCTGTTTGGGAGGGATTTTCCTGACTGGCATCGTTCAGTCCGCTTTTTTGAACAATCTTCTCGCACTAGATGTATCGATTCGCTCTGTGTCACGAGAAAGAGTTTCGATGATTGCTTTTTCGACCCATGCAGAAACCTTCTCCCCTTCCCGTTTAGCAGCCTGTTTCGCTAGTGCCCTCGCTGATGGAGATATACCGTCCAGCTTCCAGTATCGGCTCTGACCGTAAGGAATATGTTCGTGCGCCGGCTCAGCGATCTTTGAGAGAGATCGAGGCCTGCGTCCGGAAAGGATTCTGATCTGGCGTTGCGTAGGAACGATCCCTCGCTTGGCGAGGTGATGTTTCACTTCTTCCAGGTGAAGTTTGTTGGATTTGGGCGGATTGCCGTATGGCAGGTTATCTATCGGATCGACCAAGGCGAACGGCTCGTTGCGTCGATCTTTGAAGAGATGTCGGCTTCGAATACCAAGGGCCTCACACGCGGTAACGAAACGAGTGGGCCATTCCTCGATGAGAGTGGATGCCATTTGTAGGAGCGCAAATCGGCTGCGTGGGTTTAGTTTATCCACTTCCCTAAGCGCAGGTATCGCGCGACCCTGCAGGTTCAGGGAGTAAGTATTGCAAACATAATCCCGAAGGGGATATGCGTGCATACCCGCTGTCAGAATTCTGAAAATACGCCACATCACTAGAAAGAACAGCAACGGATGAATCCTGCCGAAATGTCCCATGACAATCCAGCCGCCTGCCAAAGCGGCTAATATTTGCGGCTCCAGAGAGTTTCGATCCTTGAGATCATTGGGAGTTGGGGGTGTCTTGCGCAAATCGAAGGTGCAATTCCAGCATGCAGAAATTGGCTTTCCAGACCCGGTGAGATTGCCCGGATAAATCACGCTCGCGCAGTTTGGACAGCGATCAATCAACAAGCATTCGTGTTCCGTACAGGTCGGGAGGCACGATACTCTCCATATTGATCTCAAATATGGAGTTTCATCTTCGGCCAAACAAACCGGGCATGCTTGCTGTCCGAAGGATTGAATCCTTTGCCGGTTTCCTATCGCAGGCAACCACGGCAATAGCATGCGGCCGTCATCTTCTCCGATTAATGTGCCATGCCAGCTGTGAAACGTCATTGCTTCCAGCTTTTCGATCGGAACTAGAGTTCCTTCCTGAAGACCGGAAAGCAGATGAGGTGACCAATGCCTGTCGAGATCTGCAAAGTACATATGGCCGCCAGGCAGGGCAGCACGGTACAGTTCTTCTAGCGTTACGCAGTTCGCCTGTGAAACGCGCGTGAACCAAGATAAAAAAGATTCGCCTGGCAATGGCGCGGGGCGTCGTGGCCAGGGGCCAATATTATGCATCGCATTATCTCGAAATTTTTCGAGGCGATTAGAATACGCCAGATAGTGGCCTGTGGCTATAAATAAATGAGTATCAGAATACCGTAACGTCTCGCCCTAACGGGACGGTACTGCTGACCTAAAGAGTGATCGGCAAATCCTCCAAGGTCTCGTGCAGAAAGTTACCGATCTGCTGCCGCCCATCAAAACGTCATTTCTGAGCATGCGGAGAGGGCAGGAAATCCGAGATTTATCGGTAAAATATAAAGTGGGGTAAATTATGAACAACCAACTATTGTCATTTTTAAACGGTAATATAGGCCGGATTTGCTAATTTTCTTGCAATGTGATCATTCTTTTTGAAGAAAAGGGTAGAAAAACTAATATATTGAAAACATTGGATGTTTTCCAAATCTCTGCCATTCTTAAGTGGTAATTGTCATTTTAAATGGGAAATGACAATATCGTTGCTCACACTAAAGAAGACCCACAGAAGTTGGCGAACCTCATTGAGGCAATGACTTTTTTCACTTGGATCGGTAAGCTGAAATTAGGGCGGAGTCAGCGTTTCACACAGTTTTCTGATTGCCTCGTTGTATCCTGCCTTAAGACAGAAAAAAGCGCGGTTTTTAATCTTCTGAATGCTGTGCTTCTTTCTAACATAGAAACCGTGAAACGCGGCTATTTACTGCGCGGTGCGGTAACCTCCGGAAAGCTGTACCACACTGACGATCTTGTCGTCGGGCCCGCCATGGTGAGAGCCTACGAGATGGAGTCCGAGCTTGCAGAATTTCCGCGAGTCATTGTTGACCGTCACGTGATTAAGACCGGGATTGAGCATCATGCCTCACACCATGGCCCTGAAGATGAGCTGAAATATATCCTTTCGATGCTCGCGATAGTTCTGGAAAAAGAAGTTGAACTGGAGGCGCACGAGGAGAGCGAGGCCCAAGGCTGGTGGTATCTGGATTACATCTCACTCGAGCGTGTGCAGAATGCTACCGGATTCAGTGAGAATGTATACCTCGACTACTTGAGAACCGTCAGTGGTCTTCTGAAAGTTGGGCTGAAGCATCAATCCCCGAAAGTGGTTTGCAAATATGAATGGCTACTTGAGCAGTATCGCCGCGCCATAGAGCGCGCTCTTGAACCGTCAGAAACTGAATATCTAAAGTTTCAATCATTCTATGATGGACTCAGAAAACTACCGCGCTTCACCAAACATGTGCCCGCCGACCAAGCCGACAAGAAGCGAGACATTTGAACCTCACACCAGGCATGACTGTTTCTTATAAATAACTCCGACCCGAACAACCGGGCGGAGAAAAAATCAATGAAAAAGAAACACTCTCTCACTGGCAGGCAGCTTCTCTTCTGGACGTATTCGACGATCAAATTTCTGCACCATCTAGACACCCTTTATCACCTCGCAGCGGCGCATGGATGGATCTGGCAGCCCTCGCTTGACGGTGTGATAGATCATAGCGTTGCAGATCTCCGATTAAGCTTCTTTCTTTATCGTTGCATTTTGTGGTTTTGTGAGGCAGTTTATTACTGGGAAGCATACCCTGTTTTCCTCACTGTGGATTTAGCTGATCCACACGAACTGGTGAAGGCGATCGTCACAAGTCCCCCCCCCTCCCCGATGATCGTCTTCACCATATTTTTATTTCTTCAAAGAGGCGCATGAGCGAGATGGCAGACCTTTATCTTACCGAGAAATCAAGCGCATTGGATGCGCTCCGTCGCACCGGACTGATACACAAGGACGCTCTTGCGCATTCGGCATCAGGGCATTTGCTGAACACCCAATATCCTGGGCAGATCAAAGATGAATGGAATGGCTTTGATCCCGATATTCTCCCAATCCTGATAGACCGAATACCCCTTACTCCGACCAAAAGTCGAGATGGCAAATCCTACGCCGATCGTCTGCGCGCAATCGCTGCAGACATGAAACGAGCCGACCGCGTCATCATAGCAACGGATGCGGGCCGGGAAGGGTCGCTGATCGGGTGGGAAATACTGTGGGACTATGCCGGATTGGGGCGCGATCTCAGCCGCGTTCAACGCCTGCATCTGACCGCAACAACTGAAACAGGGATCAAGGCCGCTTTTGCCAAGATGGCCGCGAACACGAATGGCTCTGTTGAAGATTATGCCGCCTACCAGGAAGGTCGCATGCGGCAGCTTGAAGACTGGCTCTTTGGCATGAATGGCTCAATTCTGTTGAACCATTATGTCAAGCCGTCAGCCATCAGAACCGCCTGGGGATATGGGCCGGTCCAGCTCGGTCTTCTGGCCTTGTTGCACGACCGCGAAATTGAAATCTCGCAGTTTCAGCCTGAAGAATACTTCCACATCATCATGACCGTGAAAACGAACCTGGGTGTGGTGCAGCTTGTGCATCAGCCCAAGCCTATCCTGAAGGACGAAGAGGGCGCGCAGCGCCTCGCCACATTGGCCAATGCCTGGTCCGGCAAACTATCCGTCAAGAGCCAGAAGGTAACGCGCAAACCCCCAGAATTGTTTAACGGGAACAAGCTGGCGAAGATTGCCGCAAAAGCATTTGGTTGGAAGCCGGACTATACGGAAAGCGTTAACCAGAAGCTCTATGAACGCGGCCTGCTTTCCTATCCGCGGACCGAGAGCAACAAGCTGCCCTCCGACCAGGCTCCCCTGGCCCCTGCTGTGCTCCGAGCAATCGCTAAAACACTCCCGGATCTGGCCGGACTTATCCCAGCAAGCCCGGTCATTCGAACCAAAAGCCACTATGTGCCGGATCCCGGCGAACACCATGCTATTGTGCCGACCGATGAGGCCGCAACGGATCTTTCCGGAGATGAGCGCCGTCTCTATGAACGCATCGCTCGCGGCTTTCTCGCCGCGCATTTACCAGATGCAGTTTTCAATGAAACCGTCATATCGGCAACCGTCCTGGATCCATCAGACTCGCAATCCCGTTTTGTGTTTCAGACGAAGGGCCTGGTCGAGGTGGATCCGGGTTGGAAAGTGGCCCTGGTGCAGGAACGCGGAGCCGATACCCTGGCCGGGAAACAGAAGGAAGAAGACGATTCTGACGCAGCACTTCCCCCAATTGTGGATGGCACCGACGGTGCTGCAACAGAGGCGGGATGCAAAGCGCTGTTCACCAAGGCACCGCCCCGCATAACGCTGGGGGGCCTTGGTGAGTTTGCCTCCAGTCTGACAGAGTTTCTCGCGGACAAAGCCCTGAAGGCTGCGCTGATAGATCCGGCCAAGCCTGACGAACCCCGCGGTCTTGGAACCATCGCGTCCCTCAAAGGAATCATCCCCCATCTTTTCAACCGCCACTGGATTGAGCAGCGAGGCGCTGGCAAGGATCCGGCACTTGCGGTAACAGCCCTAGGGCAGGCCCTCATTCTTTATCTGCGCGACAATTATCCCCGCCATGCCTATGCGGCCCAGAGGGCGTTGTTCGAACAGCGTCTCCAGCGGATCGGGAAGGCAAAGACCAAGGCTGCGTGTGATGCTCTTGTGTCGGATTTCATCACTGAAACACATGATGCTGTTCTGGAGATGATCGCCGCGCTTAAGGACAAGGCACCCCTGCAGATCGATCCGTCCGCTTACACAGCCAGCGCCCCCTCACCTGCTATGAAGAAGGCGGTTGAATCTACTGCCGCGCGGCTTTCTGTACCTATTCCTCAGGGCGCGCTGAAAGACTATGGCATTGCAAAGGCATTTCTGGACCAGCACGCCAGTGACCCAACACCGTCAGGCGCACAAGTGAAGCTTGCGCAGTCCCTGGCGGAACGCCTGGGCGAAGCTGTGCCGGAAGACGCGGTTAAGGATCGTGTCCTTCTCAAGACCTGGATTGATACCGCAATGAAACGCGCGCCGCCTCGCCTTGCAACAGAGCCTCAACTAACGCTTCTGAGAAAGGTCATAGAGGAAGGAAAAGTGGCGGCGGGGGATATAGCCGGTTGGCCCAATGCCGTCTCGATGGAGGAGGCCTCCAAACATCTCAACAAGCACCTGGCTGGCAAGAGCAAGAAGGCAGGTGGCAAAGCAAATGCGAAACGCCGTGGTGGGTCAAAAGCCATGTTCCAGAAGAAAGGATAACACCCATAATGATCTGTCCGACTGAAGGCTTGGTCATCACGCAACGCCCATCTCGCTGGTACAGGCCAGGACAAGCGTCTCGTGGGCCAATCGTCGTAACAATCCCCTCTGTGTTGCCAGGCATCAAGGAGACGGAACTGAACACGGCAACACGACGCGCTCTGGTTACCGTCCATTGCAGCCTTGCACTCGAAGGACTCTTAAGGAACGCCGTCGCTCCTCACATTCTGAACAGAAAGGATTCCCATCGTGACCGATGAGACGCTTGCAAACCAATCCGACGATCAAGATGACGAACCTGGTGCAGGCTTTCGCCCTGCCGTCTCCAGTGCCTCAAAGGGCGCCCAGCAACAGGCGTCTTCGAGCGCTGCCAAAGCGAGCGGCACTTCTGCAGCCACTGGGGACAGCCCATCGAGCACAGACCCATCGAGTACAGACAAGGCTATTGCAGAAGAGGTGGCCAGCCTTGGACTGAAGGCCCAGAAGCAATCTGCCAAGGTGCGGACATTGCTGGGCAGTATCACAGACCTCACCAGTCTGGATACCAGGACCCCTGCTCAAAACAAATTGCTCGCCGGTCTTCGCAAAACGGCAAAGACGCAAGACAAGGCAGATTGTGACGCCGAAGCCGTCTCGGCTCTGATGCAGAACGTCAAGGACGCAGAGCGCGCGACCACTCAGGCCGGGCTAATGCAGTTTGCAGATCGCGTTGCAACCGCCCGGGGCGTCACACTTCCAGAAGCCTTGAATTTGATCAAGAAAGCCGTTGAGCCGCTTCTCAAGGCCTAAGAGGTGATCCGTGATGTCGACTGAAACAGTGACACCTTATCTGGATAGAATACCGATGGTCCTGGAGTATGTCGGGTATGGGCTCAACGCGGTGGCTGCCGTCCTTATCGCCGTGGGGATCCTTCTTTTCATCATTGGGGTGCGTAAAGGGCGACTTAAAAACTGGAAAGAGTAGTGCCATCGTCTGTAATCTGGGGCCACAACCCCTATTGAAAGGAACAAAGACATGTCCCCTTACCTGAAGTATCTCGCCGCAGCCGCCCTCGTTGTTGCTGGCGGAGGCGGCGTTGCGACCGTCATGCTGAAACAGCCCGATCTGGGCAATCTGGTTGGCGTCGAATCCGGAGAGACGCTTTTATCAGCGCCCTTTCAGGTGCAAGTCGCATTCGATCATCCTGGCAATAGTCACACTGCAGCACATCACGAATCGCAAACCAGCGTCTGCGATTTCTCAGTGAGTCAGTCTGTGACCTGCGTGGCTCCCTCACGAGGCGACCTTGCCTGGAACAACCAGGCGGCAGCGGAAGCTCAGCTTGTCGTCATCGACCAAGACAAAGTAAGCCTGACGGTTATCGGGTTTTATGTTGAGGGACAGGGCGGCGTCGCGCCGGTTCGCAATAAAGCTGTGCTTGGTGCTCCAGGAGAAGCAGAGCCTGTCGTTGTTCAATATGGATCGGCAGACGCCACAGCTGACGCAAACAAAGTTTCATCAGCCTACTCTAAAACACAGCTGGCTGTTCCAGCCACGGCCTTGGGACAGACCTTCTCAATGCCAATGCAGTCAAAACGACACGGCGATGTTTGGCTGGACGGCATTCTAACCATCAGCTTTCTCCCAATGCCTGCCTCTTAGGCCGCTTGCCGCCAGTTGACTGGCTCCAATTGATAGCAACACGAGGTTTGGAAAATGAAGTCAGTACAGCACCGAATTCTGACTACCCAGATGCTCTATGCTTTCATGGGATTAGCTATCCTCATTGTGTTGCTGTGTGGTGGGAGCAATGTAAGCTTTGCACAGGATGATCCTACAGGACCACTTCAGACGGTAGAGGAGGGTCTCCAGAAAAAGACTGGTACCAAATACTACTGGGATCCATCGGAAAAGCCCTGCTATCTATGCCACGTGGTTGATATCATCGTGCAACCAGCCGAAGCGGCGGGACTGGTGATTTCAAATCTGATCCAGCCAACAATAATTCAGATTTGGCGTGTCATGTTCGCCATCTGGTTTACCGCCAGCTGTGGCATCCTGATGGTGGGCGGTCTTGATATCAAGAAAGCGATTGGCCGTTTCTTCCTCGGTATCGTTATCTCGATTGTCCTTGAATCCATGACTGTCTCCGAATCGATTTTCGCTGGCGGCGGAGACCTGGCTGATACCGGCAATCTCTGGTTTGACTTCATTTATGTGCCAATCCGCGATATCTCTGTGGGTCTGTCTATGGAGCTTATCTCTGAGGTTCTCCGGATTTCCATCTCACTCGGGGGTGGTGCAGCCAATTCGGGGACAACATTGCCGCTGCCTCCCAACGCAGGAGACATGGCCCGCCTGTCACAGCTGTTTGCCTTGATCGAGACCAGCATCTTCAACGTAGCAATTGGCGGATTTTTCGAACTCGGTGGTTTAACGGAGTGGCTTGGCAATTTTATCCGCGCCCTTGTGCTGGCCATACCCTTCATGTTTGTTCTGCTTATTTTTGCTGCCTTCATCCTGGAGAGTGCGTTCAAATTTCTCGCTATTACGGCCACCAGCCCGCTCTGGGTCGCCGCCGCTTTCTTCCCATTCTCCCGCGCGTGGTCGACGGCCGCAATCCGTCTTTACTTCTCTGCTGCCTTTACAATCCTGTTTGCCGCCATGGCGATGGGATTTACCATTGGCGTGACGGAGCAATACCGTCTGGAATTCACCTGTGCGGCGAGCAAAGACTCGGAGACCTGCCAGTTGTTGGGATACAACAGCTCGTCAGAAATGGCTGAGTCTGGTGGCCGTACAATCGACGCTGTTGAAAATCTACTGCTTGGTTCTGTCTCATTCTGGATCATGCTGTTTATCGGTCTGGTTTCGGTGCTCCTGCATCTGAAAGCGCCAACATTGGCCGCCAATATCAGCGGGG
>TARA_R100001132_G_scaffold27545_1_pt1 | contig 13387 bp, 10 predicted proteins | sample TARA_R100001132 | Tara Oceans TARA_R100001132 (sample SAMEA2621247) | marine metagenome | biome: marine biome (ENVO:00000447); feature: mesopelagic zone (ENVO:00000213); material: "saline water (ENVO:00002010), including plankton (ENVO:xxxxxxxx)" | depth 800 m | reverse complement strand
AGGTGGAGACTGATCGAAAACAAGAAAACCTGTCACCAGTACCAGGCAGGCAGCGGAGATCAGCAGCCACAATGCGGAAGTTGTTTTCCCGGGCTGACCCGGTGGCGCCTGTGTATGGGCAGCGGGAACCAGCGGTGTCTGGATCTGAAACTCAAAATCGGAAATGGGCTGCTCGTCGTGCATGCGCTCCAGATTCAGATGCAGGTCGAGATAGTTGAAATATTTCTGCCTGGCATCTGCATCGGTAGAGAGCATGTCTTCGAGCTGCTGATGCTGCTCACCTGTGATGGTCTGGTTGCACAGCGCACCGAAGAGCTCATACAGCTTTTCATTATGTTTATTGTCTTGATTCATTTTCCCTCTCCTGTATAAGCGACGGTACGTTCTATACAGCGAGTTAATTGACGACGAATCTGATTGAGCCTGTTATACAGAGTCTGTATCGCAGCTCCGGCGACTTCTGCTAAATCTTTCACGGGGACCTGATCACGATAGACCTGGTTTACCAGCTTGCGATCTTTCTCTTTCAGCTTTTGCATACACTCTTCTAACGCGGTAGCACGCTGATCCAGTTTGAGCTGTGGAATCTCAGCACGTTCATCCGCCAGTTGCTGGATGACATCATCCCGAAACTGCAACCGTTTTCTCTGGGCTACACGCATGAAGTTTTTGACTTCATAAAAAGCAACGCCGCAGGCCCAGGAAAAAAAACTGCAGGTTTCATCATAGTCAGCAAATTTTTTCCAGAGAATCAGGCTGGTTCTCTGAAATACGTCTTCCGCATCATCCCGGTTGGGCAGCAACGAAAAAATGTAGGAGTAGATCTGATTTCGATGCTGCGTGAACACATGGAGAAATTTCACATGGAGTTCGTCGGGCAGGGCTGTCGGTTCCTGTTCAATGTTCATGCAGATGACTTCATTCAACCGGTAATAATATGATAGTTATTCCTGACTACAAATTCAAAAACAAAACTCTCCCTGTAAGGCAATCGTACAGGGAACAGGCGAATTACCCCCGCAATCTGTTGAAATTGATAGAGATTTCCGGATCACTGCCCTGAAGGACGCATTTCGCCCTCAAAACCCTGCAAACCGACCCAGGCTGTATCCATAAGTATACACCAATGTGATTTCTGAAGCCAATTCCAGTTTACCTGGAAAAACAGAGGTAAACGCCAGTAGATGCGTACGAATGCCTTTCAGGGACAGACTCCATCTTGTCCACCTGTTTTCAGGTTGGTGAATCCTCCTCGCATACCTGTACATTCGCCTGTTCGATTTTTGACCGGGCTCCCATCACAAAATATATCGTTTCGCTGGATTCATTATTTCTACTTATCTGCTCCAGTTGAAAATCTCATCATCAGTCTCGTTTTAGAAAGACAGGTCATTGCCATGAAGAAATTCAGCCGCTTGAATTGTCAGCGGGGTTTTACCCTGATTGAACTGCTGGTCGTCATCGCCATCATTGCCATTTTAATTGCGCTGTTACTGCCTGCGGTACAACAGGCGCGTGAAGCCGCCCGCCGAAGCACCTGTAAAAACAATCTCAAGCAGATTGGTCTCGCATTACACAATTACCATGAAACGTTCCGCACCTTTCCTCCCGGATATGTTGAAGAACAACTGCCTGCAAACGGGGGCTCCATTGCAGACAACCAGGGGCACTGGGTCTGGAATGCACTGGTGCTGCCCTATATCGATCAGGCCCCACTGTTCAATCAGCTCAATGTGGGCACCGTACCGGCCTCCACCATGCTGAATACCTCTGCCATCCGCAATACCATGCAACAGACGCTGCCCGCATTTCGCTGCCCCTCGGACACGGGTCCGCGGACGCATGAAGAACTGGGACGCAAAATCATGTCAGCCGCTGGAACTGAATATGGACTGGCAGTCACCAATTATATCGTCGCTAACAATTCCTTCGGCTTAAAGAAGGACAGTGGTACGAATCCAACCAACCATGCCAACGGTGCCTTCTATCGAAACAGTGATGTCCGCCTGCGTGACTTCAGCGATGGCAGCAGTAATGTGATTATGGCAGGCGAACGGGCTTATTCTGTAGGGAGTGTCAAAGCCTTCGCCGGTGCAATGTATGCCACCCGTGACTACAACGCCACAGGCCCCGCGATCAGTTCATCCGGTTCGAGTTCCAACCAGGGACTGATTGCCATCATGGGGGGAGGTGCTGCTCCCATCAATGCGAATGCATCGACGGGCCAGGGACGGATTGCCTTCAGCAGTAAACATGTCGGAGGCGCCCACTTCCTGTTTGGTGACGGCCGGGTTGTTTTCCTCAGTGAAAACATCGATCACAATGCAGCCACAATTCCCGCTGACAGTACGTTCGAATATCTCATCGGGATCAGCGATGGAAATATCACAGGCGAGTATTAAGCAATCGCTTTGACTTGTTAATTCAATTCATCCAGAGACAGGCAGAACACAGACTGCCTGTCTCTGTTCGTTGACATCTACCGTAAACAGGAAACAGACGGGTGAGTTGGAATTCCACAGCAGCACCTCTATGATGCGTCACTTTGTGAATTTTCATTCACATGATTCAGATTTACTGCGTTCAGGAGACTTTCATGCTTTCCAAAGAAATTTCATTGCGGATTCTATGTATGTATATCCTGTGTCTGTTCATCACAGGATGTGGCGGCGAGGCGAGTGACCAGCCGGACCTGGGAAATGTCAACGGCACGGTGACCCTGGATGGTGAACCACTGGCCGGAGCGATGGTGGTATTCAGTCCGGAAAAAGGGCGGTCTTCCATGGCGATTACCAATGACGACGGTCAGTACGATCTGCTGTATGTGGGCGATACCCGCGGCGCCAAACTGGGGACGCATCAAATCAGCATTACTACCGCACAGGCTGACAGCGCTGAAGAAGCAGGCGGTGAAGAAGCCACGCCGTTCAAGGAAAACATTCCGGCGAAATACAATTCTGAAAGCACCTTGTCCGAAGAGATTCAGGCAGGCGACAATCAGATTGATTTTGAACTGACATCCGACTGATGAGAGATCCATCACACTCAGCCGCCAGGCGCTGAAGGAAATTACTTTTCTCCAGGGCCCGTTTTGATTTCAATCGCTTCAGTTTTCCAATGCCATCAGATAGGCAATCAGATCTGCCATTTCCCGGGTTTTGATTTTCTTTTCAAAGCCTTCGGGCATTAACGATTTACCGGAACTGCGTATCTCTTCAATATTCTCCCGCAGTATCGTAATTTCCTTATTCTCGGCTTTTTTCAAAGTGATACTGGACGGAGTCTCATTGACAATAATACCGGTTTCAATGAGCCCCACATCGGTCACCACCACATATTCCAGATAGTTCGGCGAAACTTCCTTGTTGGGATCCAGTACATGCACCAGGATTTCCGATGCGGTCCGGTTTTTGATGGTCGCTAAATTCGGACCGACTTCATAGCCTTCTTTTCCCAGTTTATGACAGGTCAGACACTCCCGTTTGAATATGACTTTGCCGGCTGCCAGGTCTGTTTTCAAATCCAATGCGGGCTGATAGGCGGCAATGATTTCACGACGCGGGCCCAAGGTATCCCCGGCGAATAATTTTTCTGCCTGCTGTTTGATTTCGGGGTTAGGGCTCTTCATCAGAATCGTACGCCTGACCTGCGGAATCTGCGCGATCGAAACAGTTCGATCTGCGATTGCGGCAAACAGTCTGAGAATCCAGTTCTGCCTGCGTAAGAGTTGATTCACTATTTCTGTGCGGACAGAGGGCGTTAACGAGGGATAGCGTTCCAGCAGCAGCTCGGCAATTTTTGTATCAGAAAAGCTGGTGAGTGCTGCCACGACTGCGGTTTGAATCGCCTGGGGTTCCCGCGCATCCAGCAGCGATATCAAAGATGCTTCTGCCTGCATGAGATCGGTACAGCTTAAGAGTTCAATCGCCTGCTGCCGCACTTCCAGTGGTTGACTCCGATCAGCGGCCGTCTGCCTGGCATTGGCAATCCGTCGCCGCAGCATTTCCGCAGCCTGGCCCTGATCATCTGCGGGAAATATCAACAATGTTTTTCCGCTCCGTTTCAACCCCTGACCAATTGCTAAAATCACCGTATCCTGCAGCGCTGCCGACACCTGTGGTTGACCGGGAGACTCGTAGCTGGCAGTCAGTTCCAGAATCTGTTTGACTTCGGGAAGCTGCTGCCTGGTTCCGATCACATTCGACAGCTGACTCAACAGCGGTTTTGCGGCGGGGCTGCCGGCAAATTCCTCATCCGCCAGCATATTCTTCAAAAAGGGAGCTGTCGTTTCAGACAAAGAGCTGAGCACGGCAGTGCGAATCCAGACATCGTCCAGATCGCGACGGGCAATTTGATATAAAGCGTCCGCTGCCTGCGGGTTGTTCATTTCTCCGAGCGTGAATGCGGCCTGGAACCGGACGCGCGGATCCGAGTCAGCCGCCAGAGCCAGTATTTTTATCTGCAGCTTCTCATTCTGATTCATTCTCTTTTCCGCGAGGCGAATTGCCGTGCGACGAATTTCCGGCTCGCTGTCTGCCAGCGCCTGGAGCAGCGTATCGTCAGTCAAAACTTTTAATCCCTCAAGCGACCAGAGGGCATGCAGACGTGCCAGCGGGGAAGCACTCTGCTGAAACAGTTGCTTGAGCAAGGGAACGGCTGCCGGATCCTGACGTTCGAAAATCAGTCGATGCGCCGTATCCCGCCACCAGACATTGGGGTTTTCCAGCTCTGACACCAGCGTTTTGATACTGGCCGACCCGAGTCGTGGTGGAGCCGGTTTTTGATAGTCAGTTGGAAACTCGGGAGGCACCAGGCGATAAATCCGTCCTCGATCGCGGCCGCTGGTCAAATCCAGATGCGCTTTGATGTCATCCGGAATCGACCAGGGATGCTCAATATTTTCCCGATACATATCGAGAACGTGCAGGGTACCATCGGGAGCATTCAGAAAATTGACCGGTCGGAACCAGTTATCTGTCGAAGCCAGAAACTCGACTTTGTCGTGCGCACGACGGGCGGTAAAAGTCACACCATCGGGTTGCATCAGGTATCGCATCACCAGATTGCCGGCGACTTCGCCAATAAAGGCATTCCCATAATATTCCGGGGGATACGCGGTTCCTCGGTAGACGGTTGCCCCTGCGGAAGAGGTGACAAAGCCGGTCGCATGCTGTTCACTGCGGGGTGAGCGGGAATTGGGATCAGAGGCCAGACGTTTCGCATTGATGACCCGCCATGGTTCCGGGGGACTGGCACGATAGACGGCAATCGAATCGCCGGCGACGGCAACATCATTAATGGCAGAAGTCACAGGCAGATAACGATTGCGCATCAGATACTCAGTCGGCAGTACAATGTGCATCAGCGGGTTGCGGATATTACAGATGAAGCGGTTGCCCCAGTCATCAAAGGTATTGCCAAATCGTGCGCCACCTGAGATCACATCAAATTTTTCGGTACCCGCCGTGAAACGAAAATCACGTCGGCCCATATTGATCGGATCGGTTTTCTCTGCAGTGTTCGAATGAATGACGCCGCCGTTACTCCCCCCTGCTCCATAGATGTGATGATCCAGGCCCCATTTGAGATTGTTCATCACTGCCTGCACGTTGAATTTACGAAAGCCGGTAAAGACCTTACGCCTGATGTCCGCTTTGTGATCGCCGTCGGTATCTTTGAAGTACCAGATATCAGGAGTCGCGGAGACATACACGCCCCCTTTCCAGAATGCCAGGCCGGTCGGCCAGGAGAGTTCCTCGGCAAACACGGTGGATCGGTCGAACTTGCCATCGCCGTCGACGTCCTCCAATATACGAATTTTACCGATGGGAGCCGACTTCTGCTCAGCCCAGGCTTCATCTTTGGATTTATCCGTGTAGGGATAGTCATTCATTTCAATGACATACGCCAGACCATTTTCGTCATACTGCATCGCGACCGGATCAGTCACTAAGGGTTCCGCAGCCAGCAGTTCCATTTGAAAACCGTTCCGCAGCCGAAATGTCTGCTCCGCCCGTTCCGGTGAAACCGGATCCAGTTTCGGCAGTGCTTTGGCCAGTGAGTCCGCCGGTTTTGCTGGTTCTTCTGCTGAATTGATACGAGGTAGACTGAATCCCATTCCCGCCAACAAAATCAGCAGCAGACAGATCTCCCCTCGTTTCCCTCTCCCTGTTCCCATTGCGAAACCCTGTCAGAAAAAGTTTGATTTAACCTGTGTTGCCTGCTGAGATACCCGATCTGCAACAAGACAGCCCACTTAAGCAGGAATGTTAATTAAATGTACCGCCATGACGGGGCAATCACAAGCGGATCTGACAAAAGTCACTTGATTTCTGATCCGCATTTCTGATCCGCGCATGAAAAAACTCCCGACACCGAGAGGTGAAAGGAGTTTCCTGGTTTCAGTTTGCTGGCTGCTTATACTGCAGGCTGCCCGGTAAAGTATTCCGGTTCTTTGCCTGCCTGCCATTTAATATTGCAGCCGATGCTTGGCTTCTGATCTTCCGTGACCGGCGATCCTGCCAGGACGGCATCGCAGGCCGTCTTCAGATCGGCGCCGGTAATTGGTTTGTCGCTCCCGGGTCGACTGTCGTCAAACTGTCCACGGTAAACGAGCTTCTGCTCCTGATCAAACAGGAAGAAATCGGGAGTGCAGGCCGCTTTGTACGCCTTGGCAACTTCCTGTGTTCCATCGTAAAGGTAGGGGAAGTGATAGCCGGCGGACCGGGCTTCTTCCACCATTTTCTCCGGGCTGTCATCGGGATGAGAGGCAACATCGTTGGAACTGATGCCTACCACAGCGAGGCCTTTTTCCATGTATTCATCTGCAAAGGCAGCGAGTGCTTCGCGGAGGTGAATCACGAACGGGCAATGATTGCACATGAAAATGACCAGCAGCCCTTTTGAATCACTAAAGTCGCTGAGGGAAACCGTGGACCCGTCGACATTCTTCAGTGAAAAATCGGGAGCCTGTGTTCCCAGTGGAAGCATTGTGGATGCGGTTTTTACCATGCTGTGATCTCCTTTTTCAAACAACCAGTCAGGTAGAAGTTTCGACTGGTTTTAAGTTTTTAAAGCGAATTTTTCAACCAGTGGACCGACCACCTGTCGGGGCACGAAGTCTTTGAGTTTTTCTTCCGCGACATCTCCGCCCAGTTGGGCAATCTGCTTGATGAGTGAGCTGGAGATATGCGTGTATTTTTCACTGGCCATCAGGAAGACGGTTTCGATTTCCGAAGCCAGAGTCCGGTTCGCGAGCGACATGGTGAATTCCGCTTCGACGTCGGTCAAGGTACGCAGCCCGCGAAGCATGACGCCGCCGCCACACTCCTGGACGAAATTCACGGCCAGCCCCTGGAAGCATTTGACCTCCACATTGGTGTAAGCAGACAATAAACCCTGCATCATCTGCTGGCGTTCCTCTGGGGAGAATAACGGACGTTTATCGGGGTTGATCCCGATGCCGACCGTGATTTTTGAATAAATCGCCGCACCCCGTTCCACAATATCCAGATGTCCCAGCGTGGGGGGATCGAAACTGCCTACATAAACAGCGTGCTGTGGATTGAGCGTCTGCGACACGAAACTGCCTTTCCAGGATAAATGACTGTGAAGTACTATTAATGATTGTAGCTGGAATCGGGAGTGATCCAAACGGACAGCATCCAATTTCTCAGACGAATCGGAAGATTTGAAGATCACAAATGCCCGGAATTGCAATTCAGGTTCACTGCCTGTGTAATAAAGACAATGAAATTGAAACAGCGAAATCAGACAATCCAAGTAAGCCTGATCTCATCAACAATCGTTCTATCGACCTGAATTCTGCCCCTGGAGACACCTGTCATGCCATCTTCTCTCTTCCGTGCAAGCATCCCCTTAATCACAATCATGGTGACGCTGCTGTCAATGTCCAGCATGCTGCATGCCGCCCCACAAAATCTGGCTGATGTGGCTAAGTTACTTAAAGCCCCCGTCAGTAAAGATCAGCAGCAACAGGTTCTGGAATACTTCAAGAAACGGTATCAGAAAGAAAAAGATTTAACCAAAGGCAATCATAAAGCTTTGATCGAAAAGACCGACGATGGCGGCGGTTATGCGGGCTGGTTTTTGAAAGCAAAACCGGGTGACGAAGTCATCATTTTCGCAGAGAAAGATCGTCAGTGGCCGATGGTCGAACTGGGAGACTCCGGTTATTTCGCCCGTATTGAAAAATTCCCTAATTTTTCTTCTGCCCACTACCAGTTCGGCGTCAACGGCAAACGGCTGGAGACAAGTCGCTCCAACCGGTTCGGCTTTGAAAGCTATGAATGGGCTCCGGAAAGCCTTAAACAGGCGGGAGTTCCCCAGGGAAAACTCACACAGTTGCCTGTCTTCAAGAGTACAAAACAGTACCCGAACACCGTGCGTGACTGGTGGGTCTATGTGCCCGCCCAGTATTCCCAGACAGGTCCTCCGGCCAAACTGATTGTCTTCACCGATGGCTACGGATACTGTCACGGTGATGGAAACGCGACCATTGTCCTGGATAATCTGATTCATGCGAAAAAGATTCCGGTTTCGATTGCCGTCTTCATCAATCCCGGCGTCATTCCCGCTACCGGAAAAGGCAAACCAGAGATCCGCAACCGCAGCAATGAGTACGATACCTGTACCGCCCAGTATGCGACTTTTCTGGATCTGGAAATGCTGCCGGTGATCCGCAAACAATACCGTATTTCGGAAAAGCCGGAAGATCATCTGATCTGCGGCGCTTCTTCCGGGGGCAGTTGTGCCTTTACTGCCGCCTGGCACCGGACAGACCTGTTTCAGAAAGTGATTTCCTTCGTGGGCAGTTTCTGTGATTTCCGCGGGATTAATGATTATCCATCCCGCAAGAACAATACGATCCCCGTCGACCAGTTTGGCCCCTGGAAAACGGCCCACGATTATCCCGGTCTGATTCGCAAAACATATCCTCCCAAACCACTTAAGGTCTTTTTGCAGGATGGTGACAATGACCTGGATAATACTCTGGGCAACTGGTTTCTGAATAACGAGCGAATGGCTGCCGCCCTTGCCTATAGTGGCTATGACCACTGGTTTGTCACCGGCCACGGAATTCACAGCAGCCGCCATGGAAAAGCAGTTTTACCGGAAGCCCTTGTCTGGATCTGGAATTCAGACCAGAAATAAAAGGGAACTGTGCGCTGTCACCGCCGGTTATTTCCATTGAATCGAAATAATCGGGGAGAATTTTGTTTGACGAACAGGATGCGGGCGGATAAATTTAGATCGTTAAGAATTCGATGGGACAAAAATTGAAATTGTAATCTCAAGCGAGAGGAACCTTGAGTTGATGATTTGCTTTTCCCCCAGTTCCAGCATAGAGTTCACCGACCGAGATTTACCATAACAGAAGATGGAGTTGTGTTCTGCCGGAGGCGGAACGATGTTTGTCGTTCTTGAGTTTCAAGAGTCTACCGCTTTTGAGTCACCCACCTTGAATACCACGACAGCTCAGCGTCTCCTGCTGGCTGATTCACAGGAAATTGTCTGTTGGTAATTTGACAAAGGCGTTTCCAGCGAAACGATCCTGGTTTCAACGAGTTGAACCGGATCCGATTGATCCTGGTATCGCCATCACAAGCCTGCAACCCAGGCACTATTCAAGGAGGATTTTGGATGACTGTAGAGACGTATTCCCAGAAAGCAAAACATCTATCCCAGAAAATCGAGCAGACGATCGCTTTACGGACAGGCAGCCAGGTGCAGTCACTGAAAGTCGATATCCTGGGAGAGATCGTGGTTCTCTCCGGGCGCACTGATTCGTTTTATCACAAACAGCTGGCAACCCATGCTGCAATGAGTGAAATCGATCAATATGCCCTGACCAATAATATTCGTGTGGAATCCTGACGGAATTCCCTTTTTCTGCAGGACGCGGAAATCTCACAAGAGCAATCACTGCCTGCGATAAATTCAGGATGAGCTTATCGCGCTGGCAAACTCTGCTCAACTCAGGAACTGCCCTGATTCCTGTTCTCTTCGGTTGATGTTGTTTCCGTTTTATTGCGACTGCCGAACGAAAATTTCTTTTCTTCTCCCCGCATGATCCGTCCCAGGTTGCTCCAGTGTCGGATGATAATCAACAGCGGAACAGCAATACTGAATGCCGCCAGGCTCCACTTCTGGTGTGTGAAAGCAGTAGACCCCAGTTGAATAAACTGCGCCACGCCAAATGCCACCGCTGCGACAATCGAACTCAAGGCAACGATGCGCGTCAGCAGAAATGTCAAAGCGAAACCTGTGACGGCCACTAGTGTCGACCACGGCCCCAGTACCAGAATCACACCCAGACTGGTCGCTACCCCCTTACCGCCTCGAAAGCCCAGCCAGAGGGGAAACATATGCCCGAGGATGGTCGCGACACCGCTCAACACGCGGGCATGATCGAAATCAGGCGACTCCGGACTGACGAACAGCGGCGGAATCAGTAAGACGGGCAACAATCCTTTTAACGCATCCAGCAGCAGTACCAGGATGCCCCATTTGGCTCCCAGCGTCCGTGCCACATTGGTGGCCCCAATGTTTCCACTGCCTGCTTTACGGATATCCGTGCCCGTAAACAGCCTGGCGACCAGCAGTCCGAAGGGAACAGAACCGACCAGGTAGGAGCAGGCGGCTACAAAAAACCAGAAATAATCTGCAAACATCGAGTGGACAGTTTCGTATAATAGATAGAGAGACATGGCAGTTGATCAACGTGCTGTGATAATACCTGACTCGAGCCAGAAAATACAACAACAGGCACGATTACCTGTTGAGACGACTTTTACGGACGAATCCTGCCGACTTGCGGGGCACGGTGGTTCTCATCACCTCAAAAGTCTAAAAGTTGGAACTTACTATTGGCCCTGTCCTTGTGAATAACTTATTCTGAAGGTCAGGGCTCCCTTCCTTAGATATCCACTGATATGGTGATATCGACTTACACGGTTTTACTTTCGTAAGAGCCATGACAGAAAAAACGCTACCCATACTCACAGCAGCAGATCAGACCGATCTGGGGCATTACCCCGCACGCTGGTGGCATACACAGGGTGAGAAAATCATCTGTGATCTCTGTCCGCGCGCCTGCGCACTGTCTGAGAATGACCGGGGCTTCTGTTTTGTACGCCAGAACATTGACGGTAAGATGGCGTTAACGACGTTCGGTCGCAGTACCGGCTTCTGCGTCGATCCCATCGAGAAAAAACCCTTGAACCATTTTTATCCCGGTTCCAGTGTGCTTTCTTTCGGTACAGCAGGCTGCAATCTCGGCTGCAAGTTTTGTCAGAACTGGGATATCTCCAAATCGAGAGAAATCGAACGCCTGAGCGCACAGGCCATGCCGGACGAAATTGCCGAAGTCGCAGCCCAACTGGGCTGCCAGAGTGTCGCGTTCACCTATAACGATCCCATCATCTGGTCGGAATACGCGATTGAAACTTCCAAAGCCTGTCATGCGCGTGGCATCAAAACCGTGGCTGTGACAGCCGGCTATATTACCGAACAGGCGCGTGCCGATTTCTTCGAGCATATTGATGCCGCGAATATTGACCTCAAAGCCTTTACTGAAGAATTCTACTACCGGATCACGCTCTCACATTTACAGCCGGTCCTCGAGACCCTCAAGTGGCTGAAACAGGAAACCGACGTCTGGTTCGAAATTACAAATCTGGTCATTCCACAGGCGAATGATAACGACAGCGAATTCCAGCAGATGTGTGACTGGATCCTGAAAGAAGTCGGCCCCGATGTCCCGCTGCACTTCTCCGCCTTCCATCCTGATTTCCGCATGCGCGATCGCGGGGGAACACCGCCGGAAACGCTGGTCCGCGCCCGCGAGATCGCACTCGCTGCCGGCCTCAAATATGTTTACACCGGCAACGTGAATGATGTCGCTCGACAAAGCACTTACTGTCCCCATTGTCAGCAGACACTCATTGAGCGAAACTGGTACCAGCTGGGAAAATATGCGTTGCGGGGTCATCGCTGTGGTTATTGTGATACGGAAATCGCCGGCCATTTCAGTGACAAGCCTGGAGACTGGGGCCAGAAAAGACTGCCCGTTGACATACAGGCCATTTTAAAAAAGAACGCGGCTTCGCAATCAGGCAATACCGAGCCTCAGAAAGGTCCTTCAACGATGCAGACCAACCAGTCACCACAGATCATTGAACTCAGCAGTGACCAGGAACAGGCGCTGCTGCAGCAGGCGGCGGCTGTCGTGGCTGGTACCGTCACCCGCAGCCGGCCTGTGGACGTCCCGCTGGGAGACCTGCAGGACACAACAGTCAGCGGTGCTTTTGTCAGTCTGAAACGTCAGAAACAGTTACGATCCTGCTGTGGCAGCTTTGGCAAGCCCCAGCCGCTGGGACAGGCGTTGCAACAGGCGGCGGTCCGCGCAGCGAAAGATGATCCCCGTTTCCCTCCCGTTTCACCCAGTGAACTGGCTCACCTTGATCTCGAAGTCTGGTTGCTGTCCGGGCTGGAAGCAGTGCCTGAACAGGGAGCCGACCGGGTTGAGGCAGTGATTGTCGGACAGCATGGCCTGCAGATTCAGGCCGACGGTCGCAGTGGATTACTGCTTCCCGGCGTGCCCCTCGATCATGGCTGGGATGCTGAAGAATTTCTCAACCAGACCTGTATCAAAGCGGGACTTCCCCCCACTGCCTGGAAGGATCCCGGTACAACATTAATGCGGTTCCAGGGAATCTCCTGCGCTGCCCGTTTAGCAGAGCTGGTCGACCTCTCGACGGAAACGCAGGTGAAGACCATTCTGGGGCAACGCGAATTTGCCCAGTATCTGCAATACATTCAGTCAACGGTCGACGCCTTACTCAAAGGTCAGGTTCCCTCCTATTATTGCGATGCCGTCTCCGATACGAATCTGCAGGGAGTCGCGCTGCTGTTGTCGCGAACAGGCACCGATGAGGAACTGATTCTCTCAAAGTGGGCTCTGAAGCAGACGTTTCCCATGCAGTCCACTGTATTTTCGCTCTGTCAGCAACTGGCACAGATCATCGCCAGGCTCAAATTGAAACCCGGTGAGTTTCAGATCAAACTGGTACTCGCTTCCGACCCGGCCATGCATGGCACCCCGGCTCAGAATGATCTGCACGATTTTGATTTTCAGCAGCGCAGTCTGCTGCTCATTGACGGGCAGAAAAATGCCTGGTGTTATGATCGGGAACAGGACGCAGCAACACTGCTCGCACAGGCGCAGCAGGCACTCAACAGCACTCAGCCCGAAACCGCGCAGCTCCTCAGCCTGGCGGTGCAGACCACGACGCCCCGTTTTCAGGTTGTGAACCGACCCCGCGCCGAACTCGGAACCGAAATCAGACCTGCGGGAGTGGCAGGG
>TARA_R100001132_G_scaffold27579_2_pt1 | contig 13407 bp, 10 predicted proteins | sample TARA_R100001132 | Tara Oceans TARA_R100001132 (sample SAMEA2621247) | marine metagenome | biome: marine biome (ENVO:00000447); feature: mesopelagic zone (ENVO:00000213); material: "saline water (ENVO:00002010), including plankton (ENVO:xxxxxxxx)" | depth 800 m | reverse complement strand
GCGAACTCTCATTGATCGCCTTACCCGACAGTGAAGCGGCAGGACACGTTGATCTCTGGACTGTCATCCTGCACGAACTGGGTCACCTGCTGGGCTACGAACACGCAGACGATGGCGTCATGCAGGAAAGTCTGACCCCCGGCGAACGTCGACTGGCGGACTGGCAATCTGAAACCGATGCTTTCTTCGGCACTCTGACGGATGATGCAGAACTGAGCGTTTTCTAAATCAGATCTTCTTTGAAAGGTGTTGCCAGTTTTGGGGAATGATTCGCTTCCCGGTTGCGCCTGGCTTAGAATCGGGGTTTGAATCAAATCCGAAGTTCGATCACCGTCCGCGTTCAGGAGGCTGAACTTGAATTTTCTGCGCCGTATCCATTTCATGATTGCTTTCCTGTTAACGCGACTGTTGAGCAGTGCCTCTGTTGCAGCCGCGCGTCCCAACATTCTGCTGATCCTCGTCGAACGCTCTCGCCCGGTCGAATGACGCCCCTGCAACAACCCGACAGCGCCCGCCATTTACGAACTCTACGACTACCAGACCGATCCCCAGGAAACAAAAAACCTGGCAGCCGACAAACCGGATATCGTTAAAATGTTGTAACAAAAACTGGCGAACTACCCTGAGCCCCGCCCGCGAAATGCTAAACCTGGGAAAAAGAAAACAGGGCTTTAGGGCAAGCACCACCTGTTTCACTTGCCAAACTCGTGGCCAGATATATTGAAGAGTGGGATTTATTGTATGCTGTTATTCCCATTTTTCCTCTACACGATCAGCCACAATTTTCAATTCCTCAGCTACTTCGAGCTTTTCAGACCAGTATCGAAGATATTCTTGATCTATTTCAGATCCTTGAACCAATAGAATACTTGCACAGTCACGTAAATGCTTGTCAGAACCACCTCCCTGGAAGAATATCAGTTTCTTCAGGATGACATTTTCAGGTGAAGCAAACAGGGCGTTAAAAAATCCTTGACTTGAGATGCGTCGTCCCTGACTGATATCCAGCCGACCAAACTCTGTATCTATTGTTAAAATGAGATCAGCTTTAAATCCAGAAGGAAGATGTATGATATTAAACTGTTTCCTTGCTGCAATCGCCTCGCGGGCAGCATCGGGAGAGACATGATAATCTGGCGGAGAAAACTGATGACAAAGCAGCTCGATCTTGCTTTCAGGTAAATCAACGAGTATGTCGACATCATTAGTAAAACGAGGTTCGCCATAGATAATACTGGCGATGGAACCGACGATCCTGTAGGGAACAGATTCTCTTTCCAGAAAATCGACCACTGACTGCATCAGTTTATAAGGTTTGAACTCATTCATAGAGCGATCTGATGTCTCGATGGCACATGCGTCTGGCGATTTCCCGATTGAGTCTTTCTACACTCCATTCCGGGTGTTGCTGGGTGAGTGTTCCCTGCAGCATAACACGTGCTGTTTCCCACATACCGGCAGCGATCAACAATCGTTGTGGCGGAATCTGTTTTCTGAGTGCATCCACCTGAATTGGGTCGATAATCTCTACGACCGGTGGCCTGGTACTCATGTTGATTGCTCTCCTCATTTTCAAGAAACAAAGGAAGATTCATACTGCTGGAAATTATAGTAGCCCAGTCTGGTCCTGTGATCAATAAGCTAACCCAAAACGATCATTCTGATAGGAAACCTCAAACGAGCTGGTTACTACTACCTGACTGCTGCAGGAGTACTGGATTGTCGATCCGGAGGTGCAGGAGCCGTTGAGTGCGCAGCGTTGCGATGCCTTTATTCTAAATCAACCTCAGCGCAAACAAAAACCCCGATGCGGTGATAAGTTCACTGCATCGGGGTTTTGAAAGTGGCGGGGACAGGATTCGAACCTGCGACCTCGAGGTTATGAGCCTCGCGAGCTACCGGGCTGCTCCACCCCGCGCTATGGGTCCATACATGGACTGATTAAGAGCAGTTTCAGATACAAATAACGCCTGTGACAGGCACTATTTAGATGATTAAAAGCCCTAAATACAGTAAGCGAATATCGTTACCGTATGGGGGCATTATAGACAGGTCCTCCGCTGGCGTCGAGTAACTTTGTCTAAATTCCCAGAATTCGATGCGAAGATTGTCTGATCAGCCGTCAAGCTTCCACTAATTCGTATCATCCTTAACCAAAGCGGCTCTCGTGCTGTTATACACGCTCCAAATACACTTTGAGACGCTCTGGTCAGCCTGAATTTCGGCGGCTTACTCGTATTCCCACTTCAAAACCCAGGGATCATTGGTTTTTTCCTGCCAGGCTTTCAGCTTCTCCTGCATTGTAGTCAGGGTCTCCTGGTGTTCCGGCTCGAATGCCAGGTTCTTCGCTTCCCAGGGGTCGGCTTTAATATCGTACAGCTCGTGCCGGGGTCGGTGCAGGTAGGAATAGACGGTCCGCTGTCCGTACATCTTATCACCTCGTTTCAACACGCCCTGCCAGGTGGGTGACCGATATAAATCGGAGGCGAACGGGTAGGGGAGTTCGTGAGCGATGTTGAAGATGTACTTAAAGTTGCCGCTCAGAATTACCCGCATCGGGTAATACATGGTGATCTCGTGGAACGTGTGTGAGGCGTAACTTTCATCGAACTCGGGAGCATGTTCTTTCCCCAGGATCTCCAGGAACGAGCGTCCGTGGAACGTGTAAGGCACTGGCTTGCCTTTGCCTTCCACGCGCTTGCCGTTGTTTTCGACCGTTCGCAGTTTGGGAACTTTCTTAGGCGTGACATCGCAGTAGTCGAGAATCGTGGGTGTCAGGTCGGCCCAGGTGACGAGGGCATCGGTGACGATTCCCTGGTTCTTGACGGTCGGATCGCGGACAATTAAAGGCAGGTTCATGCCCGGCTGATACAGGTTCGTTTTGGCTCCGGGGAACGGGGGGCCGTTATCGCTGAGGAACATGACCAGCGTGTCTTCCCAGTGACCGGTTTCTTTGAGTGTGTTGATCAGCGAAACGACGCCCTGGTCGAGACGCGAAATCGCCTGGTAGTATTCCGCCAGCTCTTCCTTGACTTCCTGATGATCGGGCAGCCAGGGCGGAACCTGGATCTGTTCGGGCTTGTATTTCACAGGCGTGACGCCGGGGTAGTGGTCGGGGTCAGCATTGAAGTTGGAATAACCGTCGGGGCCGCCACCACGATGCGGGTCGCTGCTGCAGTAGTACAGAAAGAAAGGGCTGTCGTCGTCTGCGGTGATGAACTCTCTGGCGTTGGCCGCCATCACTGCGGAGTTGCGGTTCCCCTGGATTCCTTTGTTACGGTACTCCTGAAACTGGTAAACGTATTCGGGAGCGACATGATACTTGCCGATCGAACAGGTGCGGTAGCCTCCTTCTTCCAGAATAATGGGGAGTGACTTTACGGTCGCGTAGGTGCTGAAGTGGTTGTAACTGTGGGCGTGGCCGTAATGTCCGGTGGCATGATTATACAGGCCGGTGAGGATGACCGAACGACTGGCCGAACAGCTGGCGGTCGTGCAGTGGGCGCGGGAAAAGCGTGTTCCCGATTCTGCCAGCATGTCGATGCCCGGCGTTTTGATGACTTTGTTTCCGTAGCAGCCCGCCTGAAAGCCCTGGTCATCCACGACTATGACAATGACGTTTTTCTGCTTCGCCGCAGCGGAGAGAGGTTCGACGGAAACGCACAACAGCAACAGGCTGAGGATTCCAAACAGACATCGATTCATGGTGTGGCTTTCTCACTGGAGTAAAAGGCGGGAATCAATTGCAGGAGAGTCGTTAAAATCTCAGTTTCATTCTAATCGTGGTGGCAGGCAATCGCAAATCGACATTCGGGAAAGCAGGGGACTTTACGGGAAAGGGACGAAATCAGGGGGGACTGGCTTGAAGTGGCTTCAATTCCTTTCGATAATTAAGAAATTCCTCACGAGTACCGTTCTTCCCGGAGCTGTTTTTGATTTAGCGCGCGGGAAGATTTCAGACCGATATCAGAATGAAAGCAATGATTATGACTACCATGAACCGCGTCGCGACGATGCTGGCTGTGTTGCTGGCTGTTACTGCACTCAACCTGGCAGCCGCCGAAGAAGGCAAACTCAATCAACCCCCCGAAGGTTACAAAGCACTGTTCAACGGCAAAGACTTAAGTGGCTGGAAAGGCCTGGTTGGTAATCCCAAAACCCGGGCGAAGATGAGTCCTGAAGAGTTGGCTGAAGCACAGAAAAAAGCCGACGACGAAATGAAAGAACACTGGAACGTCGTGGACGGCGTGATCGTGTTTGACGGCAAAGGGAAGAGCCTGTGTACTGCCAAAGATTACGGCGACTTCGATATGCTGGTCGACTGGAAAATCAAAAAAGATGGCGACAGCGGCATCTACCTGCGTGGTTCACCACAGGTTCAGATCTGGGATCCGGCTGTGAAAGCTGCAAATGGCGTTGGTTCCGGCGGACTGTACAACAACAAGGAAAACCCTGATAAACCGCTGGTGACCGCCGACAATCCCGTGGGCGAATGGAATACGTTCCGCATCAAAATGGTCGGTGAAAAAGTCAGCGTCTGGTTGAACGGTAAACTGGTGACCGATAACGTCACGCTGGAAAATTACTGGGAACGCGATAAGCCGATCTACGAAACCGGGCAGATCGAATTACAGAATCACGGCAACACACTTTATTTCCGGAATGTGTTTATCAAAGAACTTGATTAGCGACATTCGTGTGAAGACCGGTTAAAATGAAAGCACGGGGAGTCCGCTCTCTGTGCTTTCTGTTTTTAAACCAACCCCCTGATTTCGAAATCTCACCGCATGCTTTCACACGATGCTCCCCTGGATGACCCGACGGCGCTGGCCCGCTTTGGCAAGCTGGATGTTGTCACGCGACTGGTGGTCGAAGGGTTTATGATGGGGCAGCATAAAAGTCCGTTCAAAGGTGCCAGTGTCGAATTTGTGGAGCATCGGCAGTATTATCCGGGTGACGAAATTCGCCACATCGACTGGCGGGCCTACGGGAAGACGGGAAAATACTACGTCAAAGAGTTTGAAGAAGAGACCAACCTGCGCTGTTATCTGCTGCTCGACTGTTCGGGCAGCATGGCGTATGCCGGCAAGACGCTGAGCAAGATCGATTATGCACGTCAGCTCGCAGCCGCGCTGGGTTACCTGTTGCTGCGTCAGCGGGATGCCGTGGGTCTGATCACCTTCGACAGCAAACGCCGCGATTTTATCCAGCCGTCTGCGAATCCGAAAAACTTCGGGCAGATGCTGGATATTCTCGATCAGGCGCGGCCGCGCAACGAAACCGCGATATCGACCGTTCTGCGTGAAGTGCAGCCGCTGATCAAACGCCGCAGCCTGGTCGTACTGATTTCTGATTGCTTCGACGAGCCCGATGCGCTGACGACGACCCTTAAGCAGTTGCGCCACGATCGTCATGAAGTACTGCTGTTTCAGGTGGTGACGCCGGAAGAAGAAGAGTTTCCGTTCAGCAAGCCGACGCAGTTTCGCAGCCTGGAGCGCCGCGGTCATCATCAGCTGGTGGATCCGCATCAACTGCGGGCCCGCTACCTGGAGCAGTACCAGGAGTTCTGTGCGACGCTGTCCCGACAGTGTGGATCAGTGAAGGTGGATTACCTGAAATTTCGCACGACGGACGCGTATCATTTAGCCCTTGGTGCTTTTCTGAATCAACGCACACGCCCCGGACGAAAGTGATAGAGCAAACTTATGTCAGGTGAAAAAATTCCAATCAACCGGACTCTGACAGGCATCATCTCTCTGGTCTGCCTGGGGATTGCCGCCTATCTGTTCTGGCTGGCACCCCCCGATCAGTTTGCCCAGCAGGATGTGGCCACCGGTGCTTTCATGCGCGTAGGGCTGCTGATGCTAGCCTTATGGCTGGCACTGCCGACCAGGAACCGGGACGCTGCCTGGGCGAACGTGTCTCCCTGGGTATTCGTCGTCATCATCATGGCGGTGGTGGGAATTGCCGTGCGTCCCAAAATTGTGGTGCCGCTGATTGTCGTGATGGCCGTGATGGGTTTTATTCTCCGACCGCGCAACAAAAAACGCTCGCGGCGCTAACCGGAGCGTTGTTCTGAATGGTTGGGTTACTGCGGGTTCTGTCCGCGGCTCACCGGTTGCACTTTGAGATTATCCGGCAGCTTGCGGGGAACCTGATTTCCGGTCTGCGAGATGACATCAATCGGCTGGGGAGGTACGAACCGATTGGGTACCTCGCCGTTTTGTGCGGCCGCTGCGGCTTCCCGCTGTCGGGCATCAATGTAAACCCGGGCAGCGACCTTCAGCAGTTGTGGACGGCGGACCGGCAGCACTCCTTCCAGTTGACCGGCGATCCGTTCGACCCAGCCGGGCTGTCGTTCCATCGCCAGTGACATCATATGCATAAAGATGGAAACTTCTCTGAAGTTGCGATCCAGAATCGTATTGCTGACCGGAGCCAGGATCTTGGCCGCCATCTCGACCGTCTGGGAGGGAAAGGAGACGTACATCGATACCTGGTGCGAGACCGCATCGATCTTCTTGTTCTCGCCGGGATAAAATTCGGTCTGCAGATGCAGCAGGGCTTTGGCAGAGATCGGCTTGGCCAGCAGCGGACTTTTATAAACTCCCGAACAGAGCACGATGGTCTCTTTCGGTGACTGGTGAATGACTTCCAGTGTACCCACCGTGCCATCACCGGCATCGACTTCATAGGAATAGGGGCCGGTCTGCCACATCTGGAACTCGGACAGTTTCATTTCGCGCCAGATGCTGACGACCACATCCGGGTGAGCGATGAAGAAAGCATACGCGGAATGATTGACGTCGAGATGTATTTTGGGCAGCACGCGAAACATGCTGAGATCTTTGAGTACGTGTTCGGCGTTCGTGCGGTTCGCCTGCGTCATCTGATCCAGGGGAATCTGCGCGAGGCATTCCTTTCTGGATGAGCGGGACGAAGAACCTTTGGTGAGTAATGTAATCAGGTCTTCTTCATCAGGAATGCGGATTTCCTGATCGACTTGCCGATGTTTCTGTTGGAATTCAGTCAGCTGCCGATCATCGTCTTTTAACAGATATTGATCGGCAGCTGACTCCGTCAGGGCCGGGCTCTGGCCATCGCGCTCGTTGGATTGTGGTTGTTGTGCAGAAACAGTAGTTACAGAAACCGCTACGCTACTTGTGACAGCGATCACCAGAATCGTCATTTTCTGAATGAATTTTGTCATGCTCATTTTCGTCATGTGAGAACCTGTTTCTTTCCGCGTTCAACATGTGTTGTCTGGATTTGTGCCCGTCAGTCTGTGTGGCAGTCAGTTTGGAGGTGCATTCACAGGAGGTGCCAGCGCCGGGCCGGGCTCCTTGAGTTCAGACTCCAGACCCGTTTCATCGGGAAACGGATCGGGGGGCACAAAAATAGAAGGTTCGGGAAGAGGAACCAGGTCATCTGCAGCTTCGCCGTCGTAAGACTGCTGGCTGCTGTAGTCGGTAATTGGCGTATCACTGATATAGTGTTGTGGCTGGCAGTCATCGCAGCATTTACACCACCAGCGATTGAAGCGAGACTGACACCAGTCTGGCTTGCCGATACGCGTCAGGTCCCACGTGGGACGATAGAAGCGGTCTGCATAAAGCTCTGTGTCGCTGATGTCATCGATCAGGTTATAGTAGGCGTTGCTGACCCTGAAACACTGGCAGCCCGAGCATACTATGAGCGGCTGGATCATGACTATGCAGACAAATGCTGCGCGCATTCGCATTTTCCTCCCCCGGTTGAATGTGACCATCCTGTGTCACAAAAGTACCAATGATGGCTCGCATCATCGGTAGTACAATCGCCTGTACCTAAGGATGATCGGCTATCGTGGAAGAGAAACTTTATCGATTATTCCGAATGACCCGGTTATCCCGGCGATGGAAGCAGGCGGTACACGTAACCCCTGAAAAACAGGGCTGAACGTGCAATACTCTGCAGGGAAAGTGGTGCCCGCCAGGCTCAAATTCGGCGAATATCCCTTGCGATACGAAGGGTTCTTGCGATCCGGGAAACGGGCTGTGATACTGGTAGTGAAGAAAACGCCACATCCGGTTTCAGGAGGTTCCCATGCGAACGTTTACAAATACGATTCTGTCTATCGCTTTGATTCCGACGTTTCTATCCACTGAAAACGCGGCCGGCGAAGAAACGGAACGGGGGGCTCCCTGGGAGTGTCATATTATCGACCAATCTTCCCGGGGCGCAGACGGGGTGAAGCTGTTCGACGCCGACGGTGACGGATTGCTCGACATTACGACCGGCTGGGAAGAAGGAGGTCTCACCCGCATCTATCGCAATCCGGGGCCTGCTCAGACAAAAAAACTTTGGCCGGCAGTGACATTAGGGAAAACACCCCACATAGAAGATGCCGCCTGGATCGATCTGGAACGATTGAATGTGAGAAGGGCTGTCGTCAGTTGCTGCGAAGGGAAGACGCGTGCGATATACGTGCACTGGCCTCCGGTTGAGAAGCCGTTCGAAAATCCGTGGGAGCAGGCAGTGATACCTGCGTCAAAAGACCGGATGATGTGGATGTTTGCCGTTCCTGCGAAGATCGGTCTCGATTCGCGTGGGGGAGAAGAACTGGTGGCCGCCGGCAAAGGACCGGGGGCAGAAATTGGCTTCTTCCTGCCGACATCGGACACACGCGATCTGTCAAAGTATCAGTGGATTACTTTGTCTCCCGCCGGCTGGGTGATGTCGCTGTTTGCCGTCGATATGGATGGAGATGGCGACCAGGATCTGCTGACAACAGACCGCAAGGGAAAACTGCGTGGCTGCCGCTGGCTGGAGAATCCGGGAGTTCCGACTGTCATTGTCGGTAAACAATGGAAGAATCATTGGGTCGGCGGTCAGGATCGGGAAGTGATGTTTGCGCATCTAGCCGACCTGGATCAGGATGGTCTGCAGGACATCCTGGTTGCCACAAGCACGCCGGCTGAAGTGCTCTGGTTTCGCAGACGGGATGCGAGCGGTCAGAAGTGGGAAAAACAGGTTATTCCATATCCGGAGAATACCGGCAGCGGAAAAGGAGTTGCGGCGGGCGATCTGAACGGGGATGGGCTGCTGGACCTGGTGCTCAGTTGCGAACATGCGGAGCCACCCAAATCCGGTGTGGTCTGGCTGCGCGGTTCACGCAACGGGAATCAGTTTCGCTGGGAACCACAGGAAATCAGCGGCCCGCGGGGGATTAAATACGATCGGATTGAATTACTCGATCTGGATGGAGATGGCGACCTGGATGTGCTCTCCTGCGAAGAGCGGGACCAGAATAAGGGATTGGGCGTGTTCTGGTATGAGAACCCGTTTAAGTAGAGTGGCCGCCGATTAAAAGAAAAAGACTTCCCGCTGAACCGTTTCGAACAATCGTCTGAGCCAGACATAACCCAGTGAGCGCGTGCCACAGTCGATCTGGGGGAGTACCGATGCGCCGGGACGGAGACCTCTGATGGTTTCATGATCCAGTTTGACTGTGATCTGCACAACCGGCTTGCCGTCGGCATCGGGTTCGGCAGTCGCGGCGATTTTTTCAATCGTTCCCCGGTAGGTCTGATCGGGATCGGTCAGCAGCAGGAATGAGACGGGTAAGGGCGCTTTGCTCTCCCGCTGAGCTGCGAGCACATGCCCGATTTCGGAATCGGGGACTTCCATTTTCAAGACCCAGGGGCCTTTCAGGTCGGCGACTGTTAACAGTCGCTGGCCGCGCTGGACAGGGCGTGCGAGAAGTTTTTCCTGTAAGTCCCAAGTGAGGACTTCCCCCCTGATGGGGCTTTTGAGCGTGAGGGCTTCCTGCTGATTTTTGAGCAGCGTCGCTTGTTCGTTCAGACTTTTGAGGCGTTCGTTGAGTTCTTCCTGTTCGGCCGTCAGTCGATTGGCCTGTTGCAGTGCATTGGCGTCAGTGGGGTTCAGTCCCAGGCGGGCTGCCTGGATGACGGCCAGTCGTTTCAATGTCGTCTGGATCTCGCCACGTACCCGGCTGGATTCCAGTTCCAGATCCGAATCACGCAGAGTAATCAACGTGCTGTCTGCAGCAACCTGTTCCCCCTGTCGGACGAGGATCTGATCGACAACGCCGTCTGCTGTTGCAAACACATTCTGCTGGTCGACGGGCTGCAGACTTCCCGTGCCTTCGATTTTGAAATCAGCGGGCGTCAGGATCAGGACAGCTGAGATGACTGCCAGAACCAGTGCCGCTGTCAGCAGTTTGCGGCCCGTCAGCTGTTTTTTTCTGAGCGGGGAATACGACCAGTGTTTGAGGAGCGGGAAAAAGGGGAAACTTTCAAACTGCAGCGAATTGTACAACGCCGTTCCGCCATGACGCGAGACGGCCAGTGCCCGTTCCAGAACGGTGTGGCTGGAGGGGGCTTCCTGGAACTGTTCCATGACAATCGCCCCGACGGTCAACTGGCTGGTATCGACCTCGCTTTGACTTTCAGCAGAATCATCACTGGTTTCCTGTATGATATGCGAAAGCGGGAAGATCATCAGAGATCGCAACCCGGCAAGATCCAGGTAGGCGTGCAGTGGTGTGGCGATCTGGGGCGGATATTTTTCATCCGCTTCCATGATCCAGTAAGGACGGTTGAGGGAGAGAATCGCAGTGACGAGGGCCTGCAGTCGCTGGACGGTTTCCGAACGTCTTTCAATGCCTTCTACGCCGCTGGCTGCGATCAGCTGGAAGGTCTTGCCGGTTCTCTGTAAAACGGACAGACGGTCGCAGTCGATGAGGATGCGGCCTTCATTGGCGATGATGAACGCGGTCTGCTCTGTATTTAAATGGAGATGAACGTGTTCAGAGAAGCGTTCAAACTGTTCCCAGAGTGCTTCCAGCTCGCGCAGTTTCTGTAACTGGCTCTGCTGGCAGAAGTCTTCGGAAATTTCACACAGCGCACTGATGAACCGGACATATCCTTCCTGCGCTGAAAATGAACGGGGTCGCTGATGGATGATCTCCAGCAGGCCGACCTGGGGACTGGGGTGGGCTTCGATCGAGACCGGACAGAGAATCAGGTTGTCGTGCAGGGGATTGACGCCCCGGTGTTGTTTCGACCAGCGTCCCTGGGGTTCGATGGTGGCGGGCCGCTGTTCGTGCAATGCTTCCCGCAGCAGCTGACGATGCTGTTCGAGTTCGCGTTCATCCAGAGGGCCGCCGCCGCGGGTTTCCGGAAACGCACCCCGCTGTTGCAGAACTTCCAGATTGCCCGCAGTATCAGTAACCCAGAGTACCGCTCCCTGCGCAGACATTCCCCGTACCGCGCGATCCAGGAGTTCCGAGTAAAATGTCTGACTCGAAATCTCCGTGCGTGCGAGTTGGGCCAGCCCCAGTACAAGTTCTTCAATCTCCTGCCAGAGGTTCTCAATTGAAGAGGATTCTTCCGTCGTCATACGTTTAACTACAGCGGGGAGTCAGAGAAAGTGGCACGACGATCAAAGCCGACTCACGTCGGTCTGATCCCAAAAGTAATTTTCATCCTATCATAGCGATCCGCGATCTACTCTGCTTCTCTCGAGAAAAGCAGTCAGGCTCCCCAAAGTATTTGGTGTACAACTTTAAATCATTGCCCAGCTTGACTGACTGGTACAGGTTTTCAGCACCGGAATGGGCCGAGGGATGTGTGACGGGGTCGATTTGGCGAGATGGGTTGTCCTGGTTGAGGTTTCCGGTAATCCGATTATGCGGAATATTCCGAATATGCTGAAAATTCGCTTTGGGATGAGTTGCTCTGCTGCCGATGAGTTGAGAGAGCGTATAGCCTTTATATCAATGGTCCCCTCTGACCAGGGAAATTCGATGAACTGTTTCTTAGCCCGGATGATACTGCTGTTTGCCACAGTTGTGCTGCTGGGCCCGGGGTGCAGCCGCTTCCTGAGCAATTCATTCCAGGAAGAGTTCGTTGAAAGCGATGAGACCTACCAGCGTGCGCTGACTCAGATCGAGTATCCCAATGTGGAAGACATCGATGAAGGTGATACGATTGGCACGCAGATGCCAGCGACGGTAGCCAGTACAGCCAATCCGGAGTACTGGGATCTGTCACTGGAAGAAGCAGTGCGGATGGCGTTACAGAGTTCCAAGGTTCTGGGTGATGTGGGCGGCGTGGCGTTGAATACTCCGGCTGCTGTTCACACCAAATACGATGCCGCAATTACGGAAGCGGACCCCCGATATGGTGTTCCCGGTGCATTGAGTGCCTATGATGCGACCCTGTCTGCCAGTACCTTCTTCGAGAAAAATGATAAAGCATTAAACAACGTCTTCTTCGGCGGTGGAACGCGACTGTTGCGTCAGGATGCGATGGTTGTCCAGGCACAGTTAACCAAACGCGCCATGACCGGAACCGAATTTACTCTGCGCGATTACATCGACTACGATGCCAACAATTCGCCGGGTAATCAGTTTCCCCACGCCTATCAGAACAATATCGAAATGGAATTCCGTCATCCGCTGATGCGGGGCGGCGGAGTGGATTTCAACCAGATTGCGGGCCCCAGCAATACGCCGGGCGTGATCAATGGTGTGATCATTGCCCGCATTAATACGGATATCAGTCTCGGCGAATTTGAAATCTCCGTGCGTGATATGGTAAGTGATGTAGAGAATGCCTACTGGGATCTGTACTTCGGCTACCGTGATCTGGATGCCAAAATCATGGCCCGTGATTCGGCCCTGGAAACCTGGCGTCGGATACATGCATTGTATGTGAATGGTCGCCGTGGTGGTGAAGCAGAAAAAGAAGCCCAGGCCCGTGAACAGTATTTCCGGTATCAGGCAGAAGTCGAAAACGCATTAAGCGGTCGCCTGCTGAATGGAACCCATACCAACAACGGCAGCCAGGGTGGTACCTTCCAGAGTAATCATGGCGTCTATGTGGCCGAGCGTCGTTTACGCATGCTGATGGGTATTCCCATTAACGATGGCCGTCTCATTCGTCCGGCAGATGAACCTTCGCTGGCCCGAGTCGAATTTGACTGGGAAGAAACACTGATCGAATCGCTCGAGCGTCGACCGGAAATCCGCCGTCAGCGCTGGCAGATCAAAAAACGTGAACTCGAACTGCAAGCCAACAAGAACTTCCTGAAACCGGAACTGGACCTGATTGGCCGCTATCGTTGGCGCGGGTTCGGACGAAACTTCCTGGCCGAAGGTTCTGACACGGGTGAATTTGACGGTGCCTTGAATTCTCTGTTCGACGGTAATCTGCAGGAATGGCAGATGGGGATCGAGCTGTCTGTCCCCCTGGGGAAACGTCAGGCGCATGCCGCGATGCGACATGCCGAGTTGATGCTGGCCCGGGATCGCGCGATTCTGCATGAACAGGAACGAGCCATCGTACAAAGTTTAAGTAATGCCATCTCTGATGTGGATCGTGCTTACGCGGTGTTGCAGAC
>TARA_R100001132_G_C3275249_1_pt1 | contig 13410 bp, 8 predicted proteins | sample TARA_R100001132 | Tara Oceans TARA_R100001132 (sample SAMEA2621247) | marine metagenome | biome: marine biome (ENVO:00000447); feature: mesopelagic zone (ENVO:00000213); material: "saline water (ENVO:00002010), including plankton (ENVO:xxxxxxxx)" | depth 800 m | reverse complement strand
CGGCTCGCGCCGGGCATTCAAGTCAGTGGTGGCAGCGGAACTGGCTGCATTAGGTGCCTGGCGCTCGCTGGAAGCCGGAGATCGGGTGGGGGGCATCGTCTTTAATGAAAACGAAGTGGTAGAAATCAGACCGCATCGCAGCCGAACGCGCGTGTTAAGGCTGTTTCATGAGATCGTCAAAATGAATCAGCAACTGGCGTCAGACCAGCCAGCAGCAGGCACAACTACTTTAAACGATGCCTTGGAAAAAGCGTTACACGTGGCGAAACATGATTGCCTGGTGGTCTTGATCAGTGATCTGGATGGCGCTGATGCGGAAACGCGCAGGCTCTCGACTCTCATTGCCGCGCGCAACGACATGCTGGTCGCAGCCGTCTATGATCCACTGGGAGCTTCACTTTGCGGTGCCCCCGGCATGGTGGCCGTCGATAGAGGGTCAATATGGGAGATTCCGGAAGGCGGCCTGTTTCAAAGTCAGTTCCGACAGGCGTTCCAGGACCGTGTCGATGAATGGCAGAAAATATTTCGCAACTTGAAAGTTCCCGTCATGCCGATTTCCACATCGGTTTCGGCAGGTAAGCAGGTTCTTTCGCTGCTGGGGCATCGGACGACAGCAAAATGAAAAATGACGCAACAGACCTTGATCGGATGCACGATATTATCGTCCCCGAACCGATCTCCTGGTGGCCTTGGGCACCTGGCTGGTATGTGGTCCTGGTGGTTCTGCTCTGCGCGATTCTGTACCTGGGCTGTTGTTACTGGCAGCATTGGAGATCTAATCATTATCGCCGAATCGCGCTGGTCGAACTGCAACAGGCTTGTTCGATTCCAGCGGTCTCTGAACTTTTAAGGCGTACGGCGCTTGCGGTTGCCCCTCGATCCGAAATAGCAGCAAAAACAGGTTCGAGCTGGACCGAATGGCTGATAGACCGGGCACCTGTCAGTATGCCGGACCAGATTCGTCAACAACTGTCGGCTGGCGTCTACGATTCAACGGAATCTGACTGCGATATAAAAGAGCTCAAAGCGTATGCTGCCCAATGGATCAGACGACATCACCAAAACCCGCTGTGTGATACCCAACCTGCGAAACAACGCTGATCGGTTAGCCCTTATGTTTGCCTTTTCGTATCCCTGGATCTTTGCCTTGCTGCCACTTCCCTGGCTGGTGAGAGTTTTTTTCCCCGCCCGACAAACAGGAGGAATCGCTGTACGTGTTCCTTTTGGCGCACGTCTGTCGGCAGTGATGCAGCAGCAGGGAGCAGTTCCGGCGACTGTCAGGAAGACGTGGAAACTGATGCTGCCCGCGCTCATCTGGCTACTGGTTCTGTGCGCGCTGGCACGCCCGCAGTGGATTGAGCCTCCGGTCGTTAAAGAGATTCCTGTCCGTGACCTGCTGCTGCTGGTGGACCTCTCCAGTTCAATGGACCAGAAAGACTTTATGAACCCTGCAGGCCAGGCGATTACCAGGCTGGAAGCGGTGAAAGAAGTTCTGGGGGATTTTCTGGTTCGACGCAAGGGAGACCGTGTGGGTCTGGTTGTCTTTGGCTCGGCACCCTATCTCCAGGCTCCCTTTTCGACCGATTTGTCACTCACCCGAACGCTGCTTGACGAATGTGATGTGGGAATGGCCGGACCGCAGACCGCGTTCGGCGATGCGATCGGACTGGGAGTGAATCTCTTTCAGGACAGCCAGGTGCCTGCGAAAACAATCATTGCCCTGACAGATGGAAATGACACGAAAAGTCAAGTCCCACCGGTGGAAGCAGCCCGGATCGCTGCCCAGCGTGAGATTCGCATCTATACCGTTGCCATGGGAGATCCCACGACTGCTGGCGAGGATAAGCTCGACCAACAGGCATTAAAGGATGTCGCCCAAGCGGCAAAGGGTTCATATTATTTCGCCGCCGATCGCAGGCAACTGGAATCGATCTACCAGGAACTGGATAAAATCGAAACCCGGGAGGTAAAGACAATCAGCCATCGTCCGCGCCGAGACCTGTATTATTATTTCGTCGTGGCTGCTCTGTTTGTTTCCCTGATTGAGAAATCGTATACCGTTTACCGATCCCGCCGTAAGATTCCATTAAAAGCTCAACAGACGGAAGTCAGGGTGAATCCGCAGAATGGCCAGCTGGAGGTAGTGTCATGATGGAATTCTGGACCCACTTTCATTTCCTCCGTCCCGGCTGGTTACTGCTTATCCCACTCGCTGCAGGATTATGGTGGCTCTGGTATCGAAATACGGAACCATTACGCGGCTGGCGCGAGCAGGTTGCTCCGGAATTATTGCAGGCGCTGATTGTCAGAAATTTGAACCATCGAGACCAGGCAACGTTCTGGTTACTCGCTGGCTGGATGATTGCCATCATCGCCAGCTCCGGCCCCACGTGGAAACAGGAACCCAACCCGTTTGCCGCGGATGCTGCGCCCCTGATGGTGCTGCTAAAAGCTGACAAGAGTATGAACCAGCCCGATCCTCAGCCCTCAGCATTGGAGCGCGCCCGGCTGAAAATTGCCGATCTGGTGAAAATCCGTAAAGGACAGCCAATCGGTTTGATCGCGTATGCTGGTTCGGCCCATCTGGTGCTACCACCTACGCGGGACACCTCCGTTGTAGCAGAGATGGCTTCACAAATCAGTTCAGAGATTATGCCTGAACCCGGCGACCGGCTTGATCTGGCAATCGAGAAAGCAGACCAGATTCTTTCCGGGCAGAATTCAGGTGGAACCCTGCTGGTCATAGCAGACAGTGTGATAGCCGATTCAGCTGCATTGAAGAACGCTCAAAAGAAAACCGCCGCGTACCCCATCCAGTTTCTTTCACTCAGGGATGATGCGACCGTTCAACAGGCAGCGGAATCTCTGCAAGCGACAGTGGTCAAGCTGACGCCGGACGATGAAGATCTGGAACATATTTCAAAAACGGCCGAACGGAAATCGGTGATCAGCGTCTCTGGAAAAGACCAGCGCTGGGAAGAAGCCGGATACTGGCTGGTTCCCTTACTCGCGATGATGGTAGCATTCTCTTTCCGACGTGAGGAACGAACCAGCGGCAGGGGAGAAACATGAGAAGCTCGATCATTGCACTGCTTGCGCTGTCATGGACCAACTGGTGGTTAACGACGGACCAGCAGGGGCAGCGTCTGTTTAAACAACAGAAATACCAGGAAGCTGCGAAAGTATTCCAAGATCCACGCTGGCAGGGAACGGCCTGGTACCGGGCGGGTGAGTTCGAAAAAGCGGCGCAGGCATATGCCAGGGCCTCAACACCCCAGGCGAAGTTTAATGCCGGCAATGCCTGGATGCTGCTCGGTAAATATGAGACTGCCATCGAACAGTATGACCAGGCACTCAAACTTCGACCTGAGTGGAAAGAGGCAGAGGAGAATCGTGCCATCGCGGAAGCACGCGCGAAAATGAAAGAATCAACAGGGGGAGACCTGGGTGATCAGAGAGAGGGAGCCGACAAAATTGTATATGACAGGAAGCAGGACTCCGGCGGACAGGATACAGAAACAGCTGGAGAACAAGCCTCGTCTGATGCGAGTATCCAGTCAATCTGGTTAAGACGAGTGCAGACGAATCCTGCTGATTTTCTTCGTTCCAAATTCGCTTATCAGTATGCACGGGAAGAGGGTCAGCAATGAAGGTTTCTTTATGTTTGACGCTGACGATATACCTGTTGCTGGTGTTACCCCGGATGATCCATGCCGCAGAAGTACGGCCGGCCAGCATTCAAATCAAGGAACAAAGCTGGTGGGTCGGTCAGCAGATCCCCTTTACCGTGCAGCTGCGTGCGAATGGTTCGTTTTCGGGTGCCGCCAGTTTTACCCTGCCTGAAATTCCCCGCGTGATCATCGTTAAGACGGGGCGACCCGTTGTTTCTTCTGAAGAGATTGATGGGGACTCGTGGTTTGTACAGACGCATGAATTTGCCTTGTTTTCCCAGCAGAGCGGAACTCTTGAAATCCCGGTCTTTGAAGTACGCTTCAGTCATCGCAATGGTTTTACCGGCCCGTCACATGACCAGACGGCTCAGGTTCCAGCTGTCAAAATCAAAGTAGAGCGTCCCCAAGGGAGTTCCCGGGACGATTTTCTGGTCACCACCACATCACTCAAGATAACGGAAAGCTGGGACCCTCAGCCGGAAGTCACAGAGCAGGGAGCTGTGTTTCGTCGCACGATTACCCAGACTGCAGATAACGTGACAGGGATGGCATTAGCCCCCCCTCCGGGAACCGTGCCGAAAGGAATTCGAATCTATCTGAATCGTCCTCAAGTTACTGACCGCACCGAGCGCGGCGATTTCATTGGAATACGCAGCGACACCATTACCTATCAGATGCAGCAGCCTGGGAACTGGACGTTACCGGCGATAAGGTACCAGTGGTGGGATCCGGAGAAAAAAGAATTCGGCTCGCAGACATTGCCAGCAGTCACCTTTCAAGTCAAAAGTACTTCAACCGTTAAATCAGAGCTTCCGGTAGAAAAGACGCGAACGTTGTCGTACGCCTGGTGGGGATTACTGATGATGCTGTTGGGAATCGGATACTGGCAGCAGCGCAGAATCAGGAGCGTTCTCCATCAGCTCAGACAACGTTGGAACCCATCTGAGAAGATGGCAGCCAGGGCACTGTTATCCGCCTGCCATAAAAATGACCCCGGGGCTGCAGAATCGGCCTGGCAGCAATGGGAAAGGTCCCAGGCATCGGGACAGAGAATCAGTGAAGAACTCAAAACGGCAGTTCAGGAACTTCAGCGGACCATATATGGTGCCGGTCAGAAAGCAGACTGGCAAGGCCAGCAGCTTGCTGATGCATTCCGAGAACACCTTCAGAGAAATAATGAGGTTCCTCAAAAGAATGTTCAAGACTTACCAGTGCTTAACCCCTGAATGCCGGCCAGTTCTCCAGACAGAGAAAGCCAGCTTTTCAGGTATTCTGTTAAACTGCGTCTGATACTGATCGACTGGACGAAGACCACGACAGTCTGATCTCACCCGCTGAAGCCAGGAAAGAAAACTGAAACCGGAATGGAGCCCCTGTGGCAGGAATTCCGGTTTCAGCAGATTCTTACATCCGTTACTTCACTTTTTACATGTTGATTTCGTAACCCTTGCGGCTTTCACGCGAGAGGAACGAATTTGCCTGGGCGTCGTCAATGATTTCGCGTTTTACGGGATCCCATTTGAGGTCACGTCCCAGACGCATGGAGATGTTGGAGAGATGACAGATCTCCAACATGCGGTTATGCGACCAGACATCGGAAATGGGCTGCTTGCGTGAGTTCATGCCTTCGATAAAGTTGGCAGTGTGGTTCGCACTCACCTTGCCGCCATAAACTTCTTCGATGGCACCTTCCGGCAAGGGATTGTCTTTCAGCGCTTCGACAGGTGCCCCGACGATTTTCCCGCGGTTGACGAAGAAGCGGCCTTTGGTACCTTCAAAGAGAATCCCATTATCCCCTTCACTGGTGATAATCATTTCTACATCGTTGGGCATATCGACTTTGATTTTGAATTCCGTGGCGGCATTGTACTGATCGTTGACCGTGGGGAAACCGTCCTTATATTCGACGGGTAATTTGTATTCCACGGGAGAAACTTTACTGGGACCAGTATCACTGGCACCCAGGGCCCAGCAGGCAATGTCGACGTGATGCGCACCCCAGTCGGTTAATTTTCCACCAGAATACTCGTGCCAGTTTCGGAAGGAATAATGACAGTTGCTGTAAAGCGGAACGCCACCTCCATATCCTTCGCGCATTTCAGGCAGAGCCCGGTAATCAACTTTGGGAGCCGGCCCCAGCCAGAATTCATAGTCCAGTCCTTCGGGAACTGCAGTGACAGGAATTACCGGGGAGCCTTCCATTCCGTTGATCCCGCAGGTTACTTTTTGCACGGTGCCGATACGACCATCGCGGATCAACGCGATCGCCTGCAGGAACCGCTGTCCCGATTCCGATCGCTGCATCGTACCCACCTGGAAGACGCGGCCCGTTTCTTTCACGACTTTTTCAATCAACTTGCCTTCGTCAATCGTCAGCGTCAGTGGCTTTTCACAGTAGACGTCTTTCCCGGCGTACATCGCTTCGACCGCGATTTTCGTATGCCAGTGATCGGGGGTTGCGATCATCACGGCATCAATGTCTTTTCGATCCAGCACTTTGCGATAGTCTTTGTAGGCGTCCGGTTTCTTGCCCTGTTTCTTTTCTGTTTTTTCGACATTTGCACCGAGTACATTCGCGTCCACATCAGCGAGTGCCGCAAAATCTGCGAATTTGAATGACTTCGAGGTAATTGACCAACCCTGGTTCCGCAGACCGATCGTCGCGAAAACCGGTCGATCATTAGGCGACTGATATCCGAATGCTCGATGTGCCGAGGGACTCAAAACAGTGGCAGCCCCTGCGAAGGCGACTCCCTGAATAAAATTGCGGCGCGTAATTTTTTGAGATGTTGACATCGAGTGATTTCCTCTTGGAGATATTTATCAGAAGTCCTGTATATGAAAGTACGTTGACACCCTTGATGGTGTTGGATGCGTCACGGAAACCATGCGCATCAGGGTCATTTATTCTATAGGAATCAACCTGTTGAGTACACCGTAAACAGTTCGCTGTCAGTACATGCGTCACCTGAAGTCTGTTTCTGGTTTTCATTTTGGAACCTGCAAGCCTTTGACTTTCAAACTTTTTCTCCCAATTTCCATTTTGCTGAGTTGCCTTGTTCACCTCGCAGACATAGACTACATGTAAATCATTCCCGCAAAGACTATTAGTCAGGCTTACGGTCTGCTGAAACCCGCCTACACAGCTCACCCGAGATCAACCGAATTACGACATGTGGCAGGACATCCCTGCCTGTGCGGAGGCATTGTTACCTTGATACGTCACCTGAATTTTCTACCGCAATTAATGACGGTACTCTTACTCAGTTTCTGTGTTGCCCTCACTGGTTGCAACTCGCAGAATTCCGCCCCTGTTGAGAAAGTATTACCGGTCGTCACAGTAGCCAAACCGGTTACCAAACAGATCGTGGAGTGGGATGCGTACACGGGGAGACTCGAAGCGATTGATTTCGTTGAGATCCGGGCGCGTGTCAGTGGCTATTTAAAATCGACCCATTTTGACGAAGGACAAATCGTCAACAAAGGGGACCTGCTTTTTATTATCGATCCACGTCCCTATCAGGCAGAACTGAATGGCGCGCGGGCAGCGTTGAGTCAGGCAAATTCGCAGTTGGTTCAGGCGAAAGCCCAGTTAGAGGAAGCGAAAGCACAATATCAGCAATCAGAAGCGCAGCTGGTCCTGTCGACGGCACAATTGAAACGGGCGCGTTCCCTGAAATCAAAAAATGTAACAACGCAGGATGAGCTGGATCAACAGGAAGCCGCCTACCTGCAGGCAAAAGCAGACCACGAAGCAAGTCAGGCCGGTATCAGTTCTGCGAAAGCGACGATCGAAACAGCAATGGCGGTGATCGAAGCAGCCAAAGCCGGAATCGAAACGGCCCAGCTCAACCTGGATTACACGCAGATTTTTGCCCCCGTTTCCGGGCGTATCAGTCGTAAACACGTCTCGGAAGGCAACCTGATCAACGGCGGGACGACCAATTCGAGCCTGCTGACCACCATTACTTCTGTAAAGCCGATTTACTGCAATTTCGACGCGAACGAACAGGACGTTCTGAAATACATTCGCCAGGCCCAGTCAGGGAAACGAGCCAGTTCACGCGAAGCCAAGAATCCGGTTTTCCTGGGACTGGTCGATGAATCCGGCTTCCCGCATCAGGGACACATGGACTTCGTCGATAACCGCTTTGATGCCGATACGGCGAGTATGCGGGCGCGATGTGTGTTTCCCAACAAAGACCAGGTACTCGTACCGGGGATGTTTGCCCGCATCCGGATTCCCGGCAGTGCCTCTTACGAGGCAGTTCTGATTCCAGATTCCGCTATTGGCACCGATCAGTCGTCTCAATACGTCTATCATGTTGTTGATAATGTAGTGCAGCGTCGCATTGTGACACTCGGGCCGATCGTAGACGGACTGCGCGTGGTACGCGAGGGATTATCCGGAAGCGAATCGCTCATCATTGAAGGTCTGCTGCAGGCGCGCCCAGAAATGGAAGTGACTTCGCAGCAGGGAACAATCGAAGTGGTCGAAGATGGATTGCCCGACGATTATGAACCGCTGCCTCCCGAGCAATGGATCTCCCCTGCCCCTGATCCGCTTCCCCGGCCTGGAACTCAAAAGGTGACTGCGGTTGTCGACGCTCCAGGGGATGCTCAATGAAATTTCCGCATTTCTTTATCGAGCGGCCGATCTTTGCTTCCGTATTATCGTTCATGGTCGTCTTAATCGGGTCCATTGCCTATATCGCATTGCCGGTATCTCAGTATCCAAATGTGGCTCCGCCGACGATTGTGGTCCGTGCCAGTTATCCCGGAGCAACACCCCAGGTGATTGCAGACACCGTGGCTACGCCCATCGAGCAGGAAATGAATGGCGTTGACGACATGCTTTACATGGAGTCATCCTCCAGCAGTGATGGAACCATGCAACTCACTGTGACTTTCAAACTGGGCACTGATCTTGACGATGCCCAGGTACTGGTACAGAACCGGGTTGCGGTAGCCGAGGCGAGATTGCCTGAAGCTGTGCGTCAGATTGGAGTGACGACCCGCAAGCAGATCCCCGACATGCTGATGGTGGTGCATCTGAATTCCCCTGATAACAGTCGCGATCAGCTTTATATCAGCAACTTTGCTTTTCTGCGGATTCGCGATTCGCTCATGCGACTGGACGGTGTTGGCGATATCCGTGTGGCCGGTGGGAATGAGTATTCCATGCGGGTCTGGCTGGATATCGAAAAGATGTCTCACGTGGGCCTTACGGTTGGTGATATAGTCAATGAGGTCCGTCAGCAGAACGTACAGGTGGCCGCTGGTGTCATCGGGCAGCCCCCCATTGATCAAAGTGGTGCATTTCAGTTGAATGTGACCACACAGGGACGGTTGCAGGAAGTCGAAGAATTCGGGCAGATCGTGGTTAAACGCGGCAACGATGGTCGCGTCACGCGTCTGAGTGATGTGGCCCGCATCGAACTCGGCGCTCAGGACTACTCGCGCATCAGTTACCTGGATGGCAAGCCTGCCGTGGCGATTCTCATCTATCAGCGACCTGGAACGAATGCCGTCGATGCGGCTGATGAAGTCAAGCAGACCATGGCAAATCTCAACAAAGACTTTCCCGACGGAGTGGGTTATGAAATTGCCTACAACCCGACCGATTATGTTGAAGAATCCATCGCGGAGGTCTTCGAAACCCTGTATATCACGACCATCCTGGTGGTGCTGACCGTCTTTCTGTTTCTGCACGGATGGCGTCCCACGATCATCCCGGTAATCGCGATTCCCATTTCGCTCATCGGCACCTTCGCCGCCATGCAGCTGTTTGGTGTGACCCTCAATACACTCTCACTGTTTGGTCTCGTGCTCGCGATTGGCATCGTGGTTGACGACGCGATTGTGGTTGTCGAAAATGTGGAGCGACTGATTGCGGACGGGCTCTCGCCGCGTGAAGCGACTCATAAAGCGATGGATGAAGTCGGCTCCGCTTTGATTGCGACCACCCTGGTATTGATCGCCGTGTTTGTTCCCACGATGTTTGTTCCCAGTCTCAGCGGTCAGTTCTATCAGCAGTTTGCCCTCACGATCGCCATTTCTACGGGATTCTCTACATTTGTTTCATTGACTTTGAGCCCGGCACTTTGTGCGCTGCTGCTCAAACCCAAAACAGCCGAACGCAACCGGATGGGCAAAATCGTCGATCTGCTGTTTGGCTGGTTCTTCCGCTCGTTTAATCGCTTTTTTGACATCACCGGCAATATTTATGCCGGCATCGTTTCGCGGATCATCAGACTTTCCGGCATGACACTGGTGATTTACGGCGGATTGCTGGTCGCTACCTGGTTCAGCTTCGGCCTGGTTCCCTCGGGTTTTATCCCCGCCCAGGACCAGGGTTATATCATTGTCAGTATCCGACTGCCCGACGGGGCATCATTGGCACGAACCGATGACGTCACAAAACGCGTTGCCGCGATTGGCAGCACGATTGACGGGGTCGCGCACTCGGTAGGAATTGCCGGACTGTCAGGGTCGACGTTTACCATCAGTCCCAACGCCGCTGTGGCATTTCTACCACTGGAAGATGCGAAGGAACGGGCTGCGCGAGGACGCGGCGTCAATGAAATCATTAATGATCTGAGACGCGAGGTCGCTGTGGTCAACGAAGCAGAGGTCTTCATTATTCCGCCTCCACCGGTGCGAGGAATCGGACGGGGCGGCGGATACAAAATGTATGTGCAGGACCAGGGGGGCGCCGGCGTGGATGCGTTAAACCAGGTCACCGAACGGATGGTGGCGCAGGCGAATCAACAGCCGGGGCTCGTGCAGGTCTTCTCCAACTTCCGGATCAGCGTCCCGCAGATTTATGCAAATGTTGATCGCACCAAAGCCCAGATGCTCGACATTCCCATCAGTAATATTTTTGAAGCACTCGAGGTCTATCTTGGTTCTGTCTACGTGAATGACTTCAATTTCCTCGGACGAACCTATCGCGTGACCGCCCAGGCGGAACCGGAATTCCGTGACGAACCGGACGACATTCTGCGTTTGCGGACACGCAGCGCCCGCGGTACGAGTGTGCCTCTGGGATCAGTCGTCGAACTGAAAAGGACAGCGGGCCCGGATCGCATCGTACGGTTCAATTTATTCCCGGCGGCGGACCTGAATGGAAATACCATGCAGGGATACAGCACGGGGCAGTCATTAACCACGATGGAACAGCTGGCCGACGAAAATCTGCCTCCGGGCTTTGGTTATGCCTGGACGGAGATCGCTTACCAGGAAAGACAAGCAGGGAATACAATTGTGTTTCTGTTTCCGCTGGCCGTTCTGTTCGTGTTCCTGACCCTGGCTGCCCAATACGAAAGCTGGGTTCTGCCACTGGCGATCATTTTAATTGTTCCCCTCTGTCTGTTGTTTTCCATCATCGGCATCTGGTTTCGAGGCATGGACAATAATATTCTGACGCAGATTGGTTTTATCGTACTGGTGGGACTGGCGTGTAAGAATGCGATTCTGATTGTCGAATTCGCGAAGGCGGAAGAAGATGCCGGCAAAGATCGTTTCCAGGCCGCCGTCGATGCCTGCCGGTTACGGTTACGCCCCATTCTGATGACGGCGTTCTCCTTCATTCTGGGTGTGATACCACTGCTGATTGCCACCGGTGCCGGTTTTGAAATGCGCCGGGTACTCGGAACAGCCGTCTTCAGCGGTATGCTGGGCGTGACGTTGTTCGGCCTGTTTCTGACACCCGTTTTCTATGTTGTATTGCGACGCTTCGCACGGAAGCCCGCAGCCAGCAACAACTCGGCACACACGCAGGAGCCTGCAACTCTCACCACAGCCGGAACGGGTAAATCATAAGCGTGTCTTCACGAAGCCCTGACGCAAAACATCCGGTTCACGAGAGTCACCTCACTTGACTGGCAGTAACTGAAGTGCATCCAGGATGACAAATCCATTGGTTTTATCATTGGTCATCGTAATTGTGGTTTCCGTATTGCCCTCCAGATCGACAATACCGAGCGGACGGAATTGTTTTCCCTGGGGCAATGCCTTGGTCTGATCGACAACAAGTGTCGTTTTTTCTGTTCCGGAGGAAACCGTGAGTGGAACATTTTTCGCACGGGTCTCATGGGCCGAGTATGCCAACAGGATCTGGTAGCGTCCACTCTGGGGCGCCTTAAAGCGGAAGACAGCCATCGCCTTTCCGTCGCCCCGCTTTTCATCGTGGAGATAACCTTTACCAATATGTGGTTTGAAATTGGTCGAATGGCTCCAGTGACCAGACAGCCTGGCACTCTGATTGTCCAGCACGATTCCGGGCAGAGTCTTTGGATCGATCGAATGCCTCTCTTCGTTCGCTTCCGTGGGTGGAGGCAATTCGAGTACCTGGCCCTGTGCCAGAAGACGATCGCGAAGCAGTTTGTAAGGCAGTTCTTGAACGGAGACATCCTTGCGAGCCGACAATGCTGCTGCCACTCCCGCACTTTGTCCCAGTATCATCCAGGTCGGTTCCACACGGAGGGATGAGATACCCACATGAGTGCAGGAGAGTGCAACAGGCACAATTAAGTTAGAACATTCTTCCGGTTGAGGTAACAGGGATCGATACGGAACATGATAGGCGTATCCCTGTTTGGGACTGCTTTTCCTGACGGGAAAGATTGTTCCTTCATTGATCACACCGCCGTCCTTCAAGGCAATCCGCTGGCAGTCATGTGAATCGATCGGGAATGAAGAGACCGCGATGGGGTCCTGCTTTTCCGGTTCTTCCAGAATATCTTTCTGACTGAGTACATACATGCCTCGCATGCGTCGTCCTTCACGGACATACAAGGCAGGAGAAAAGTGGCCGTACTCAGGAAATTCATCTTTGCAGAGTCCCAGCCGGGCATAGGATTTCCGGATTTTCTCAGGGACGGCAGGATCGGTCGTCAAAAAGTGATAGAACTCCAGCGTATACTGCTTATGTTTTTCCCAGATGACGACTCGCCCCGCTGCGTCAGCTTCACTCCAGCCATTCCCGGCACCAACCAGCCCGAGTGAGAATTGACCGCCTATCGAATTGTTCCCATCCAGCTTTCCACCAGGCAGTGGATACAGGTCCCAACCCAGGCGACCTCCCGCTTTGGCAAAACGACGCATCACTTCGAAACGGGCAGGATCATAGTGATCCGGTTTCGGGAAGGGTACGCGGTTAGCCGGATCCTCAGTCAGACACAGCCGGAAGCTGTAAACCATGACATTGGAATCTCCTTCCTCCTCCGGGCCGGCATCAGTCGTGGTGATGAAGGGAAGAATTTGACCATCGCTGTCGAATCCATCGATGTCTATTCTGCTTTTCGGATAACGTTTACCCGCGAGAGATTCGCCAAATTCTGCTTTTCCTTCCCGGCCAATCGTCCAGCTGACTCCGGCCGCTGCCATCAGGTCGCCTTCGTAAGTTGCATCGATAAATGTGCTGGCAGCGAAATTCGCTTTGCCAGCAGCGAGGCTCGTAATCCGGGTTCCTTCCTTTGTGACTGATTGCAGGGAATGTTTCGTCAGAACTTTGACGTTCGCTTCTTTCAGCATCTGATTTGTAACGCGCTGCGCCACGTGTGGTTCATAAGTCCATTTGGACTGATCTTTGATTCGAACCTGGTAAGGTAACCGGATACCCCGTGCAGCATAATCCTGTTCAATACGCGTGTGCCATTCATCAAACAGGCCCATCAGCGTACTGCGCACAGTCTGGTTGGAATCACTGAAACTCAGCCCGCCTGTATTCAAGCCC
>TARA_R100001132_G_C3275257_1_pt1 | contig 13471 bp, 8 predicted proteins | sample TARA_R100001132 | Tara Oceans TARA_R100001132 (sample SAMEA2621247) | marine metagenome | biome: marine biome (ENVO:00000447); feature: mesopelagic zone (ENVO:00000213); material: "saline water (ENVO:00002010), including plankton (ENVO:xxxxxxxx)" | depth 800 m | reverse complement strand
GGACATCCACCCTCGTTCCTTCCCCGGCTTTCAGACGCTGATTTGCAAAGTCCAGCCCCTTTTCTGCCACCTGTGAAAACTCAACAATCAGTTCCAGTTGCTTCTGCAGCGCCAACGCCTCATAAAATCGGATCTGAATATCAGTTCTGACCCGGTAGCGTTGCGCTTCCAGTTCCTGCAGCTGGGCAGACAACGTCGCATTGAGGACTCGATTATTCAATTCCAGTTTATTACCGGTCACGAATTCTCGTTCGATAAATGCCAGATGCTGATCTGTCCCACGATCGGCTAATTGCTGTCCCTGATACCCCACAGTCGGGTTCGGGCGTGTCGTCACCTGTTCTCGGTATCCCGCTGCTTTCTGAGTGGTGGCTGCGAGTTCTTGAATCGCAGGATTGTTTTCCAGTGCAATCGATTCCAGATCTTGTAAAGTCATTCCACCAGTCAGAATTGCCTGCTCTTCCACTGTGGGAGCCTGAACCGGTTCCAGCGGTTTCGGGTAATGATGCTCTTCGGCACCGACCAACTTAATCGTGTCAGTTTTCTCAGATTCACTGGTCGACTCTACATGACTGACCGGGGAAAGTGATTCCTGTACTGAGTCTGTCTGGCTCTTATTCTCAGTATTATTTTCACTGGCAGAGACAAGAGATTTGTGGGATTTGCTTTCGTTTTGCGTGATAAAAGGATTCATGGAACAGCCAGATATCAGTAGGGAACCAGCTACAAAAGCCATTCCGAACGTCTTCATCTGAAATCTGTAACTGTCATTTTGGACTCGTACCATGATTGATTATGCCATCCGTAAACGTTTCACAACTGATGAATCGACTGATTTTCCGTAATTTATCGATACACCTGTTATGTTCGGTCGTGCCGATCAAACAACCTGAGCAATTACCGGAAAATCAGTGCCCCGTTTACTACTAATGCCATAGTAACCATCAGAACCCACACAATTTAACTTCTGTGACTCGTAAAGCAGGCTGATATTTATTAGTATACAAATAATTGAATTCCACTTGTGGCAGTATGCACAAAGACCATGAGCAGCAATTCCGATTAAAATTTGAACTCAAGCATTGTAATTGCCTTGGACGAGGAGTATGAATTATGAAAGATGAATCAGAGTCTCTCCCGCTGCTTTTTAAGTATTGATGTTTCCCTCCCTGCAAGTACTCCCATCTTCCCTTTGTGAAAGCCTGTAATGTTCAATCTGAACATCACAATTCGATGCCTGCTGCTATTGGTCATCGCCTGGCCCGGGCCTCGTCCCGTTGTGCATTCGCATGTGGATTACCTGGGGCAGTGTGATAACGGATCCCTCCTGGCAATGCATATGCAGATTTATCACGGAGATCACGACTCGAACTCCGGAGTGCCTGGCACACCCCATTCCCACTGGGTTTGCGGCGGGAGTGATTTTGACAAACCACTCCCTGTACTATTTACGGATGTGTTAAACATGGCTTCCACAGATCTGGAAGATCTGACCTGCCATGCGATGACCAGGGGCTGTTTCAGTTTGGAATTGTTACCTCTCTCGGAAACAACTCATCCTTCGCTCCACACCTCTCTGGATCAGGCCTCACTCAACCAGCCAGACCAGGATATTCTTCAGCTCTGCTGCAAGTCGACCTGCTGATCCCTCGCTGCAAAACAGTCTCTTAACTGTTCCCCTTCCTGCTGATTTTGTGCGCTGCCGTTTGCGTCACTGACTGCGCAGGAGAAGGTCTGCAACCGATTCCCGGTTCCCGTTTCTTGAGGTATTAGTATGAACCAGACAACAGGCAAAACACCGCCTATGCCAGCTATCGCCAGCAGTAAACCGGTTTTGTTTCTCATCGTCACGATCATGGCAGTCGTGGCAGTTGTGGGAATTTATCAGTTCAGTTCACTGACACCCGCATCAAATACAGCCCCTGTAACTGAGTCAGCAAAACAGCCAGTTGAATCCGAAACAAAGCACGGGGTACAGAACAAAAGTCCTGAGACAGTCACAGTGACTCTGCCTGAATCAAAGTGGGATGCTTCCGGTCTGCAAACCGAGACCGTCTCGACAAACCAGTTTGCCGAGACAATTCGTCTGACAGGAAAAGTGTCTTTAAACGAAGATAAGATCGCTCATATTTATCCGATGGTCGAAGGTTCTGTTGACAGTGTTGACGTGAGTCTTGGCCAGGTTGTGAAAGCAAACGATCTGCTGGTTGTCGTGCATAGCCGGGAGATCGGTCAGGCCAAACTGGAGTTGTACCAAGCTCGTCTGCAGCACGAGATGGCAGTCGTCAAGGATAAAATCCAACAGGAGATCGCCACAAACACCAGTCTGCTGCTGGCTGCTCTGAGAAAACGGGAGTCGATTACGGAAATTGAAGAACGGTTTCGTAATCGAGGGATGGGAAATTATCGTGAACGACTGCTGATGGCCTATGCAAGTTACCTGAAAACCAATGCAGATGTAGACCGCCTGGAAGAACCGACCAGAAGCGGTGCGATTGCTTTCAAACAATTACACGCAGCCAAAGCCAGCAGAAATGCCGACCTCGCTGCTTTTCAGGCGAGAATTGAACAGATAGATTATGAGCTCAAAACGGCGTTACTGCTTTCCTCTCAGTCAGTCAAAGAAGCAGCGACCAGGGTAGCAGTGGCAGCAACCAGCCTTCGTATTCTGGGGTGTGAAGAGCAAGAAATCGAATCCATTAATCCGGAACAGCAGCGAGAAAAGATTTCCCATTATTTCGTTCGGGCTCCCATCAGTGGAACCGTTATTTCAAAAGACGTGACTTTAAAAGAACAAGCCCGCCCAGAGACACAGATCCTCAGTATTGCCGATCTGTCGACGGTTTGGATTACAGCAGATATTTACGAGAAGAACATTCCATTGCTGAACTCCCTGGCGGGAAAACCGGTGCGAGTCTTTAATGAAGCCTGGCCTGATCAATCTTTTGAAGCCAGGATATTTTTCACTGGTGAGATTATGGATGAAAAGACCCGTACAGTTGCGATGCGGGCGATTGCGACTAATGCCGATCATCTGCTGAAACCTGGCATGTTCGTGAATATCGAGTTTAAACCAGCAACCGGCAAAGAGGTGTTAACGGTTCCCCTCTCTGCCCTGCAGGAACATGCAGGACAGGATTTTGTGTTTGTGCATACTGGAGGAGATCAGTTTGAAAAACGGCTGATCAAGCTGGGAAAACAGAATGAATCATCCTCGGTCATTCTGGAAGGCCTGCAACCAGGTGAACGTGTGGTGTTGAACGGCGGCTTCATCCTGAAGTCTAAAATGCTCGAAGACTTGATGGGTGAGGAGTAAGGTACATGGTCAACCATATTATAGAATGGTCTTTAAACAATCGATTTATCGTGATGTTGCTGGCCCTGGTGATATTAGGTCTCGGCGTTTTTTCTGCCACGACCATCCCCCTGGATGCCGTTCCCGATCTCACGAACGTGCAGGTGCAGATCCTGACAAACTCCCCTGCACTGGGACCGGTTGAGGTAGAACAGTTTATTACTTTCCCAGTAGAAAACGCCATGAGTGGGATACCGAATGTCGAAGAAATCCGTTCGATCAGCCGGTTTGGCTTGAGTGCCGTTACCGTGGCATTTCAGGATGGCACCGATATTTACTGGGCGCGCAATCTTATTAATGAACGCTTGTTGAAAGCGCGAGAAAATATTCCTCCGGGAATGGGCACCCCCGAACTGGGGCCGATTGCCACAGGCATGAGTGAAATTTATCAGTTCGAAGTTCGCAGCGAAATGGCTGATGAGTATTCACTCAGTGAACTGCGTACGATCCTCGACTGGCAAATCGCGTTTCAGCTCCGCAGTGTTCCCGGCGTCATTGAAGTCAATACCTTCGGCGGCGAACTGAAAACCTATGAAGTTCAGATTGATCCTGCCAAATTACAGAACTATGAAATTTCGCTGAGCGACGTCTTTCAGGCACTTGAGGAAAACAATGGCAATTCCGGAGGCGGCTATATAACCCATGGAGCCGAACAGAGGCTGATACGCGGGGAAGGCCTGGTCAGTTCTCTGGAAGATATCCGCACGATTATTCTGGACAGTCGCGAAGGGACTCCGATCCGGGTTCGCGATATTGCAGAAGTTCGCTTCGCTCCCATGTTACGACAAGGCGCGGTAACCCGTGACGGAAACCGCGAGGCAGTCATCGGCATGGTGATGATGATCATGGGGGGAAATTCCCGCCAGGTGGTCGCGGATGTAAAATCAAAAATTGCAGAAATACAGAAAACTTTACCCAAAGGCGTCGTCATCGAAACCTTTTATGACCGGACAGAACTGGTGGATAAGACGATCCATACCGTTGCTGAAAATATCGGTCTGGGAGTGTTACTTGTCATTATCATGCTGTTTCTGCTATTGGGAGATGTGCGCGCCGGACTGATCGTGGCGGCAGCGATCCCACTCTCTGCGATGAGCGCCCTGATTGCAATGCGATACGCGGGGGTTTCCGCGAACCTGATGAGCATGGGGGCCGTCGACTTTGGCGTGATCGTCGATGGTGCCGTGGTGATGATCGAAAACTGCGTGCGGCGGGCGTCGCACTACCAGAGGGATCACGGCGGCGCCCGGGTTCCGCTGGGCGTCTACCGGGAATCGGCCAAAGAAGTCGGCAAACCGATTCTATTTGCCGGCATTATTGTGATCATCGTATTCATTCCGATTCTGAGCCTGCAGGGTATGGAAGGAAAAATGTTTCGCCCGATGGCGTTCGTGTTCATGTCGGCCCTTTCCTCGGCGCTGATCATGTCCGTAACGGTGATGCCTGTCATGGCCTCCCTGTTTCTGGCGCGTCAGATGAAAGAACGCGAAACCTTCCTGGTTCGCTGGATAAAACAGGCCTATCAGCCGCTGTTAAGTTTTTCCATGCTGCGGCCCGGGCTGATGTTCCTGAGTTCGATTGCCCTGTTTATTTTCAGTGTGATCATGGCTGCCGGCTTTGGACTGGAATTTGTACCGAAACTGGACGAGGGTGACATCGCCATTCAGGCTACCCGACTACCCAGTATTTCCCTGGAAACTTCCATTGAGATGACCAAGGCCATCGAACGGACTCTGCTGGAATTTCCGGAAGTGGAAACGGTCGTCTCTAAAACCGGTCGCCCGGAAATTGCGAACGATCCGATGGGCGTTTACCAGACGGACATTCTGGTACGGCTCAGACCAATTTCGGAATGGAAGGAAGGTGTGACAAAGCTGCAACTGATTGAAGCGATGCAGCAGAAGCTGGAAGATCAGGTACCCGGTAACAGTTACAGTTTCACCCAGCCAATCGAACTCCGCGTGCAGGAACTCGTGGCCGGGGTCCGCTCGGACATCGGAATCAGCCTGTACGGGGATGACCTGGATGAACTGAAACGCAAAGGGGATGAGATCGTGGTGGCCCTCAACAAGGTTCCGGGGGCCGCAGATGTGCAGGCGCAACAGATCGCGGGTCTGCCTTACCTGCGGGTGATTATCCGCCGCGAAAAACTGGCCCGCTATGGGATCAACGCCCGTGCCGTACTGGATTCCGTCGCCACGGTGGGCGGAGTCTCTGTGGGACAGGTCTTCGAAGGACAGCGGCGTTTCCCTCTGCAGGTCCGCTTGAGTCCGGAGTGGCGAAAGGATGTGACACGGATCGCGGAGCTTAAAATCGAAGATCCTCAGGGACGTCAGATTCCAATCTCCCAACTGGCTGACATCACTGTTGAGGAGGGACCGGTTGAAATCAGTCGGGATTCGATCCGACGTCGACTGCTGATTCAGAGTAATGTCCGCGGCAGAGACCTTGCCGGTTTTGTCGCCGAAGCACAGAAAGTCGTCGAGCGCGATGTCGAACTGCCTGCCGGTTATACCCTGCGATGGGGTGGTCAGTTTGAAAACCTTCAGCAGGCGAGTCAGCGTCTGGCGATTGCGGTACCCGTGGCACTGTTCCTGATTTTTGCCCTGCTTTACATGACGTTCAATTCGGTCAAGCTGGCGATGCTGATCTATCTGAACGTGCCGATCGCTGCGACCGGCGGAATTCTGTTCCTGTGGGTGCGTGACATGCCGTTTTCGATCTCGGCGGGTGTCGGCTTTATTGCCCTGTTCGGTATCGCGGTAATGAATGGCGTGGTGCTGATCGAACATGTGCGTCATCTGAGGCATGCCGGAGACAGTCAGCATGACGCCGTTGTCAATGGTGCGATGGATCGTTTACGTCCCGTGCTGATGACGGCTTCCTGCGGTGCCCTGGGCTTCATCCCCATGGCACTGTCGGGTAGCTCCGGGGCTGAAGTTCAACGTCCGCTGGCCACCGTGGTGATCGGGGGACTGATCACGTCCACAATATTGACACTGCTGGTACTGCCGACAATTTACCGCTGGTTTGAACCAAAAGAGGTTCACCCGGATACTGTTGACATGACGGAATTTGAACATTGATCCAACAGGAATGACGTTCGATTCACTGATCATACTCAACCAGTCTCAACCTTTGAACGCTGGTTGGGTATGATATCATATCACGGTAACAGAAATCCGATCCCTGCAGCGTTCTAAAATATAAGGCAGTCGCACCTTGGCAGATCGAAACTCCATTGCGGAAACATATGCTGAAGTTACCCGGGCCGCCTTGTATGGTCTGGCGGCAAATCTGTTTCTGGGAATCGTCAAACTGGTTGGGGGGATTATCGGGAATTCGTTTGCGCTGATTGCAGACGCCGTCAATTCGATTGGTGACGTCATGTCGACACTGGTCGTGCTGATTGCCCTACACTATGCCCAGCGCCCCGCGGATGAAGAGCATCCTTATGGTCATACGCGCGCCGAGGGAATTGCGGCTTCGAATGTGGCAATCGTGATTATCATCTCAGCGCTGTATGTCGGCTGGGAAGCCGTTCAGCGTTTGACGAGCCAGCACGGGATTCCTCCGGCATGGACTCTGTGGATTGCCGGGGCCAACATCGTCATCAAGGAGGTCCTGTATCATTACAATGTGCGTATCGGACGTCGCACGGGCTCCGCAGTCATTATTGCCAGTGCCTGGGACCATCGGAGCGACGCCCTCTGTTCTCTGGCCGTACTCATCGGACTGGCGACCATCAGCTTTGGCGGCCCGCAGTTCATCTGGGCGGATGAAGTAGCTTCGCTGATTGTAGTCACGGCGATCGTCTGGTCGGGAATCAGACTCTTTCGCTCCAGCGCAAGCGAACTGATGGACCTGCAGGCAGACCCGGAATTTTTAGATCAAATTCGATCAGCTGCTTTTTCGGTTAAAGGGGTTGAGAATGTGGAAACCCTTTGGGTCAGGAAATCGGGCTTAGAATACTTCGCCGATATTCACATTGAAGTTGACCAGAACCTTACCGTAGCAGAAGGGCATCGTATTGGACATCTGGTTAAAGATCACCTGTTATCTGAATTTACCAGACTGCGAGATGTCCTCGTTCACCTCGAACCGTTTCCGCACTCTCATGAAACTGCAGAAAATAATCAGTGTTAGTGTACCGTCTACTGCGAAGCGAGGATTAGCACAGCAGGGACCATGTTTTGGAATCTGATTCAATATTCGCAGCATCTCATTTCCGGCTCATCGCTCTCCCGGGGCAACGTCAACCATTTTTATTCTTGGTGATACTCGCATTACAGGCCCTTTGTAGATCGCCTGATCCAATGTGCCATCTCGGCGTTGTCAATGAACTCAGACAATCAGATGTGCTGTTGCCGGGCGCGAGCGGTTTGCCACCGGAATTGATGATGGCATCCTGATCGACATTCACTGAATCAACAGCAAATTGATTAAGAGTTCGTCTTACTGAGATAAATTGTTGAATTATGTCATATTTGGAGTAATACAGGATTCATTGGTTCTGCTCCCTGTACTCACAGAACAATTTTGATTCTTCGTATTGACAAAATACTAAACCATTAGTACAAACCGGCCTTGGAACGGATTCAACCGGTACAAAAAAGGATTTTCTAAGATGCCTCAGGGACTCGTGGGATTCAATGCTGTTACATATCGCTCGCAGCTGCGCTGTGGGACCAGAGTAATGCAGCGACAGAAAACTCATGTTCGTACACGATCCGGTTTTACCGTCCTGGAACTGCTGGTGACATGTGGAATCATCGGTATGCTCATCAGTCTGATCCTGCCCGCCGTCGGTTCCGCCCGCGAAACTGCCCGTCAGCTACAATGCAAAAATCAGCTCAAGCAGATCGGGATCGCCCTTCACTGTTATCATGATAACCAAGGCTGTCTGCCCGCCGGCTGGCAGTTCGAAGCCTCCCGGCATTCACTGTATGGATGGATGGTACCGCTGCTCCCTTATCTTGAGCAGCGATCCCTCTACTCAATCATCGATCGAAATCTTCTCCTCGAGCATCCTGCCAATCAGCAGGCTTGCCTGAGCTCCCTTGCCGGTTTTCTCTGTCCTTCTGATATCTCTGCCCCGACCTTCATATTGTACGAGGAACTGCCCACAGGTGGTGCGGGGGCACCCATCATGGAACTTCCTACAGCTAGCTATGTCGGAGTCTACGGCACCGTCGAAGCAGATGATGGCTTCCCGCCTCCTCCAGGAGATGGCTCATTGATTTATTCACAGACAATTCGTTTTACACATCTGCAGCAAGGGTTGAGTAACACGATCGTTGTGGGAGAACGGACGATGTCTATGGTCCCTTCTACCTGGCTGGGAGTGGATGCGGCTGGCGAAGATGCTGCCTGCCGTCTCACAGGGAGTGCTATGACATCACCCAACTGTAAATTGTGCGATGAGTGTGAATTTTCGAGTCGTCATCCCGGTGGCGCAAATTTTCTGTGGGGTGATGGGCATGTCAGATTTGTTTCAGAATCTATTGATTCGACAACTTATCGACAGATGGCACGCCGCTCTGCCCACTAAGAGTTTTTTTAATATCGAATGAGGCTGGCAGCTCTGAGTGGAAAGCTGATTCTAACATTCGGGCTGTTGTCTATGAAAAGGAATCTCTGTGATGGCTAAACTTCGTCTGACAAAATGCGAACTGGAAGTCATGGATGTTGTCTGGCGCAAAGGCCGGGTTACCGTTCAGGAAGTAGTGGATTCGCTGGAGCGAACTCTGGCTTACACCACGGTAATGACGACTCTCAAGATCCTCGATGAAACGCGTGGTGTCATTCGTAAACAGAAAAAGGGACGTGCCTATGAGTATGAACCTGTAGTTTCACGAGAACAGATCAGCCGGAGCATGGCGGCAGAACTGACGCAGTGTCTGTTTGGGGGCTCAGTGAAATCACTGGTGCTCAGCCTGGTGGAAGACAATTCCATGTCGAAGTCAGATATTGAAGAATTAAAACTCGCTATTCAGTCTCTGGAGGCAGATGCATGAGTTCCACCCAATTTCTGGAACTGGTAGTTTCCCTCTCAGTGCAGGTGGCAATTGTCATTATTATTACGCACTGGCTGGGGAGACTGGTAGAGAGTGAACGAATTCAGAGCCGACTGTGGACCGTCTGTTACGGTATTCTACTGACGTTAATTCTGGTTGCGGTGCTATTCCCCCATCCCCGGTTTTTAAATCCCTGGAATCAGATCAGTGTGGATCATGCCTCGACTCTCCTCAGCATCGAAATGCAACTGGGAAAGGTCCTGTTCTGGGTTTGGCTGGGGGGCACGGTTCTCTCGCTGATGGTATTTATCCTGCGGGCCATGCTGGTCAACCGCTTTCTCAGATCCTGTCAACCTGTCGAGATCAGGAAATATCTTTCTGAAGAGACTCTTGATGAACTGAGCCGCAATTTCAACCTCTCCGGTAAGCAACAGGTTCGTATTCTGACCACAAATCGTCTGGTCTCTCCTTTCTGTTCCCAGTTACATTATCCCTACATCGTGATTCCCGAGTATCTTCTGAGTTTTGAGCCTCAGAAATTCAACTTTATCATTCGACACGAACTGGAACATTTGCAGACCGGGCATCCACTGCAACTCTTTTTACAGCGACTAGTGGAGGTAATCTTCTGGTTTCATCCCATGATCTGGTGGGCTTCTCAGCAGTCGGCTCTGTGCAGGGAGTTTGCCTGTGACGATGCCGCCGTTCAAACGCCTCAGGAAATTACACAGTACCTGCATACGCTGCTGACGATTATTGAATACGGAGCGACTGAGGCTGATGAGACTCATACGCCTCTGGCACTTGTCCGCGGTCAGAGTATGATTGCCAGCCGGGCAAGGCGTCTGACACAGATTGCCAGGAATTGCACAAGACAACAACCGATCTCCCTCTCCGGTTGCGCTGCTTCAGTCAGTCTCGTACTGGCAACATTACTGGCAGCATTCGTCTGGCTTCCCGTAGATGTGCTGGCATCGCCCCGGGCAAACTGGTCTCCCTGGCCGTCCTGGTCGGCTGAGGCACTGCATGATTTTGGTGTCTCCGTACATGACTTTGAGACCTATAACGGCCGGATGGAAATACACGAGCTGTTACAACATAACAAGACCCGCCAAATCGCGTCTCCCGATCTTCCTCGGTAAAGTAACCCGTACCCGCCTGAAAAATATTAAACCTGAATACTATGAAATCAGGAGTTGGTCGCGTTGCACATCCATGCAGCAGAGCGGTCTATAAGTATGTCTTCTTCATATGTCAGATATTTTTTTAACGCTAACTACTAAAACTTTCGGAGTATCCATCTCGAAAAGGGACTCAGCCAGGAAGTCATAGAGTCATCAGAAATAAGGATATAGGATTTATGTCTAAAGTACCATTCACAACCGATCAGACAATGAACCTGCCGGAAACGGTTACCGAAGCTTCTCAGGAGTCGAATGTCGCTGTCTGCAGGACAGGTACAAGATTCTTGTTTCTGCTGAAACGGTGTTACACAGCAATCGCAACATGGTCGGGCCGCTACACCGTGCTGGCAATCATTTTTGCAATCACACTGTTCTGCCTCCTGGTTCTGCGTATTGCCATGGTTCTGACTTACGCAGATTTGCAAAAGCTCACTTTTGCTCAGGAACTGTCTGTGTTTCTGGTCGGTCTGCAATATGATGTGCTGGTGGCGCTCTGCTTTATCATCCCTCAATTGACGCATTTCACGTTTCTGTCCAATCGACGCATTACGAGCCGGTTCAACCGATCTTTGCTTGATCTGAGCTGGATGATTACGTTTTTGTTTCTACCTTTCATCTGCATCGCAGAATTTATCTTCTTTGATGAATTTCAGTCGCGTTTAAATTACATTGCTTTTGAGTATATCGTTTATCCTCAGGAGGTCTGTTGTAATATCTGGGAGTCTTATCCGATTGTAGAACTCTTGACAGTGGTCGGTCTGATTGGCAGCAGTTGCTGGTTTCTCCTGCGGAAACACTTCCAGAATGGCATCGCGACACCGCTGCCGTTTCGTCGGCGTTTCTCCCTGTTTGCACTCGTACTGACAGGTATCGCTGTGCTCTGGTCTGTTACCAGTGCAGGCAGTCGCCAGGTCTGTCGAGATCGCGTTGCAAATGAATGTTCCTGGAACGGGCTTTACAGCTTCGTGTATTACGGCTGGACCTGTCATTTCGACTTTAATAAAAACTACCTGACCCTGGAAAGCGAAGAAGTGAAACAGCGTTTACAGGAACAGATCGTAGAGACCGGGGACGATTTAAAATCGGGATCGAGAAACCCGGTCGATCGAATGGTGGCGACTGGTCAACCACAAAAAAACTATAACGTGGTTCTGATTCTCGAAGAGAGTCTGGGATCAGACTTCATCGGTGTACTGGGCGATAAGCGAGGGCTGACTCCTCATTTTGATGAGTTGAGTAAACAGGGACTGCTGTTCGATAATATGTATGCGACCGGTAACCGGACGGCCCGTGCCCTGGAAGCGGTGATGACTTCCATGCCTCCCATCCCGACCGAATCTATTTTGAAACGTGATCACTCCGAACGGGTTTATACACTGGCAAATGTACTCGCGTCTCGAGGCTATGAGCGTCTCTTTATGACCGGCGGGCGAGGCCTCTTTGATGGTGTGCGGTCTTTTATGAATGCCAACGGATTTAATCACTTCATCGAGCAATCTGATTTTCGCGATCCAGTATTTGCCAACGCCTGGGGGGTCAGCGATGAGGACCTGTTCCGTAAGGCACTCAAAGAACTCGACAAACTGCAGGTAACCGGTCGTCCTTTTTTCGCCACACTTCTGACCGTTTCCAATCACAGGCCTTATACGTATCCCGAAGGCCGCATTCTCGAGACAGAACAGACTCGGAACAATGCCGTGAAGTATGCTGATTGGGCCTTGGGATATTTCTTCCGCGAAGCGCAGAGTCACGAATTTTATGAGAATACGATTTTTGTAGTGATGGGTGACCATGGTGCCCGGGTTACCGGCAGTCAACTCTTTCCGATGAGTTCCTATCGTGTGCCGGTACTGATGATCCAGCCGGACGGCACACGCCAGGGAGAACGTTGCAGTACACTGGGGTGCTCTTTGGATATTGCCCCTACTATTATGGCCCGACTGGGGAGTGACTATCGTTCCGTTTTTTTCGGCTATGACGTTCTCCGAAGAAAACCCGGGCAAGGTCGTGCGATCATGCAGCATAATCATGACGTTGCGCTGCTTGACTCCGAAAATCGGATGGTCGTCCTTGGCTTTGGGCAATCGGTGGAAGAATTTGAACTGAATCGCGTCAATCATCAACTGGATCAGCAGGCGTCGCCCAATCAGGACATGGTGCATAATGCAATTGCCCTCTTTCAGTCTGCCTATGAACTGTACTACTCCGATCGCTGGTTCCCCGACCTGAAAATTACAAGATTGCAGAAAGACGACCGCATTTAATAATGGCTCCCCTTCTAGAATTGCGTTTTTTACAAAATAGTGATTCTCAGGTTGCCTTTTTAAATCATGAATGATTGAGAGTGAGATGAAGAACGGAATTGTCAGAGACGCGACAACTCCGTTTCTCTCTCACCATAAGATTATTCGATCACATATTCACTACACGCGGATTGGCGGGCAGCGTGTTTGAACTCACATCATCAGTTGGTCCCAATCTTCAGCTGACTTTATCGAATACCTTAAAGCATGATTTGAATTCATGAAGCCAATTATGACGTTGATTCTGCGCTCTCACTCCAACTTCGAACGACTTCTGATCCCAGGCTGTCTCCTTATTATATGCCTGGCTACCGGCTGTATAACGATGAAGGAAAAGACTTACATCGATACTGTCATCAGTACCGATCCGGAATCAGCGACTGGACTGATCGAGCCTCCTGGCTATCGACGGGTCATCAAAATGGATTCCTCAGTCTCCGAAAAAATAACTGCCGAACAGACTCAGGTTCCCGTAACAATGCCGACAGACAAAAATGTAGCAGCACGCTCCGAGTTCAAACTTCTCCTTCCTCTACCTGAGAAAACGCACGCAACTGCCCATCATCAATTTCAGCAAGACATGTATCCTGAGTCCGCGCTGATCAAAATTCA
>TARA_R100001132_G_scaffold26596_1_pt1 | contig 13484 bp, 11 predicted proteins | sample TARA_R100001132 | Tara Oceans TARA_R100001132 (sample SAMEA2621247) | marine metagenome | biome: marine biome (ENVO:00000447); feature: mesopelagic zone (ENVO:00000213); material: "saline water (ENVO:00002010), including plankton (ENVO:xxxxxxxx)" | depth 800 m | reverse complement strand
CGCCTGCCGCAACTCGCGGTAGGTTGTACCCAGCGGACCCAGCGACCGGGCATCGACGGGAACATGAAAATGCACCCGCAGTTTTTCGGTTTCTTTCAGGCGGGGATCCGGATCCAGCAGGAAGTCCCGACTGAGGTCTACAATGCGATACAGGTCGCTGTTCTGCAGACTGCCGATTGTCTGATGCAGATAACGGGGTTCCGCATACTGTGCCAGTAATTCCCGGCCGGCGGCGTTCTCGCCCGGCTGATCGAGTTCGATGGCATTGGAAATATGAATTTTATTGATACGGATTTCCGCGTGGGTGATCTGCCGGATCGAACCGGGGATGTCTTCAAATTCCACCGCCTGATGACAGACATCGTAGCAGGCACCCAGGTATTCGCGTACGGTTCCCAGCACCTGTTTTTCGGCGGCACGTTCATACAGCCGCTCGAAGAAGACGATCAGTTCATGCGTGAATTCAATCACGCAGAACGGTTCCGGTTCAATCGCCAGGCGAATCGTGCGTCCGGTCTCTTCTTTCAGCTGTTTGAGAAAGGTGGCCAGTTCGATCAGTTGTTCAATACAGACTTTGCTGAAATCGGGCGCGTGTTCAAACTTTTTAAACCCGAGCGGCACGGTGGAGATGCTGCCTTCCACGTCTTCCGGCAGGAGAGCAGCCAGGACCCGGGCGCAGCCTTTTGTGTATTCCAGTCGTTCCGGTTGAGACCAGTCGGGGAGATAGACATTTTCTTTGACGCGTTCACTGTGGAAGTTGCCATACGGGAAGGCATTCATTGTGTAGCAGGTCAACTCGCGTTTCTGGAGTTCCCGGGCGAAGCCTTCTATTCCATCAGTGCTGGAGAGAATTTCCTTGATCACGGGTTCCGCCAGCCACAGACCGGCGGCCAGGGGGGCGCCTAACTGCTGTTGAATCGGCAGCGTGAACTCATCGAGTTTGCGCAGGATTTCCGCGACGGTTAACCCGGGATGCACGTTGGTGCAATAACTCAAAGGCAGTGAATTTAAAGTCATGAAAACTTCCTCAGAGGGCCCTTTTGTCAGCAGGAAGCAGAAATCGGGATGGTGTGCAGTCCTGACATGACTGTTTCTATCATACCCGTGACAAATCTGCGGACTACCTGTTCAACGAAATTAACAGGAGCGAATGCGGTTCAGGAATGGATTTTCTAATGGCGGCTACTTGTGTTAACCTGTAAGTTTAGCGACGATAACGGTTACAATCCTGCTTGGAAACAGACAAAAAGCGGGTTTCTCCCAAACTCTGTGAGAAACTTTTTATGATGCCGCGTGTTTAGTACAGGTGGGTCCCTTACCCCGAAAGATGGGAGTCAGCAGTCAGTCGTGGTTACAACGGAAATCGTGAACTCACCCTACTTACGCGACCCAGACGTGCAATTGATGTTGCGCGCCCGGGACGGCGATGAAGGTGCGTTCACTGAGCTGGTAGCCAATTACCAGGACCGGATTGTTGGGATTTTCTGTCATCTGCTGGGAAATCAGGAAGCGGCGGAAGATCTGGCCCAGGAAGTCTTTTTGCGGATTTACCGGTCTCGTGCCAGCTATGAACCCAAGGCGAAGTTTTCCACGTGGCTGTTTCGGATTGCCAATAACCTGGCCAGCAACTCGCGGCGGAACAAAGGTCGGCGCAAAGAGGTGGCCCTCAGTCCGCAGGATTCCGGTCCGCTGGGAATTCGACCGGAAGAGCAGTTGTTGATGGAAAAATCGGGAATGATGCCGACGCGACAGGTCGGTTTGAAAGAGACCCAGGCCGTGGTGCGTCAGGCATTGGAAACCCTCAATGAACGACAGCAGATGGCGGTCTTGTTACATAAATTTGAAGGCATGAGTTACGCCGATATCGGCACTGCCATGAAGCTCTCGGAAGCGGCAGTCAAATCATTGTTATCACGGGCACGCGAAAATTTGCGCGTGCAACTGGAAAAACATATTAACGGTTAATGAAATCAGGTCTGCGTAATAGAGTCCTACGATGAACAAAGAATTGAATGATCAGGAACTCGAAAAGCTGGTCGCTTACCTCGATGGTGAAGTGACCGAGCAGGAAGCGATCGAAGTCGAGCAGTCGCTGTCGACCGACGAACAAACGCGCGCCCACGTTGACGGGCTGGAGCGGACCTGGGAACTGCTGGATAAACTGCCGATTGCGAAAGCATCGCAGGAGTTTACTGACAAAACACTGTCTACCATCAAAACCGTGCAACTGGAAGCGCTGGCGGCAGAAGAACAGAAACGTTCCGGATTCCTGAGCCGCAAATCGAAGCAGCAGCTGCGCAAAGCCGCGATCGCAACAGGCTGGACGCTGGGGCTGGCCTGCTCGGTAATGATCGGTTATCTGCTGACCAATCAGTGGGTTCCCACTGAATCCGACCCGCTGCTGGAGGAGTTTTCATTTATCGAAAATCTGGATACTTATTCAGAAATACAAAACCTGGAGTTTCTGGAAGAATTGAAAAAGTCAGGAACGTTCGATGAAATCGCACAACAGCCAAAACGCTGAGGAGAAATTTTCACAAGCGGCAGACGGACACGCTGATCTGTGGTCGCTGGCGCTGCGCGCGGCTGGTCTGGCGGGCGGGCTCCTGGTCTGTGTAATGGTCCTGCTGGGCGCTGCCGATCCCGAAAATGAATCCGAGCAGGAAAACCGCAAAAAAATCGAAGCGATGACTCCCGCCGAACGGGCGCAGTTAAAACGCAACTACGAAAAATTTCAGAAGCTCTCTCCTGCAGAACAGCAGCGCCTGCGCGAACTGCATGAAGCAACCCGCAGCCAGCCGGAACTCAATCGCGTGATGCACGCCTATGATGCGTGGGTTAAAACACTCTCGCCGTGGGAGCAGGAAGATTTACGGAAAGCAGACACGACCCGGGAGCGGATGGAACTGATTCGAAAGTTCCGAACACAACAGCAGGAACCCGACCGTCGCCGAAGCGGCAGGAACTTATTCGAGCTCATCAAAATCATGGATCTGAATTTCAGAGAGCCTCGGCTGAGATTTGTTTTCTGGGCGAATTCTCCTGATCCTGAAACGTATCAAAAAGCCATCAATATCATTGAGCGCAGCCTGCCCGAGCCTGTCCAATATCCAAAACCAAAGGCAGAACTCTCAGAATTTGCACGGTCTCGCGCGGTCTTACAGGCTGCCGTCCGCTTTAAAAAACAGGATGAAGACAAGAACGGATCTGCCTGGCCTGGCCCTGAAACCGTCGATCAGATTTATCAACTGCTGCAAGATAATGAGTATCGGTTGCGGGAGAATGAAGATCCGCGTGGTTTCCGAGGCAGGCTGCGACCAGAAGAGCAGAAACGTATGATGGTCGCATTCTACCTGGCCAAAGGACTTTGGAATCAACTGGTCATGTCGGTCAAGCAGGAACTGGATGCGATTCATCCTCCGGAAGATAAGTTACAGCAGTTTTTCGAAACCCTGGATGCCAAGAAAAAAGACCACCTGATGCGTTACCCGCCGGATGAGATGCAGGCAAAACTCAAGTACGAATATTTGCAGAGTCATTTATCCGAAGAGGTTCGGCAGTCGATTCGCCAGCGTTCCCATGAAGTCCAACGCCTGATCCTGGATTTCATTCCCGAAATGGATCTGAATAATCCGTCCGATGGTTCTCGACGGGGAGGCGGCAAGGGACGTCAGCTGGACATGAAAGACGGCCCACCGAATGGTCCCGATGGCCGTCCCGGGAATCGTCTGCCGCGCAGACGAAATGGCGAACCTGGTCCGCGGCCTCCCCGGCAGGTTCCCCCGGATGCTTGAAAAATGGCAGGCAATCCTGTCTGATAGACTGTATTCAGTTTTGCTATGGGAAATGTGATGCGCTCCGGAATCTGAAGTTTCATCGAAACGCAGTCCGCTTTCGCAGTGCATCTCTGGCAATACACAACATCCTGCGCCAGCGCTTTTTTTGAACGGGAGTCCCTCCATGTTACGTATTCTATCCGTCGCCTGCCTGATCTCAGGTCTGATGCTGATTTCTTCTGCCAGCCACCCTGCCCTGTCAGCCAAAGAACCGGCTCCACTGAAAACCTATGAGCCCGACCAGGTTCCCCAGAAGATGCAGGGGCTGCCGCTGCTGTTTCATGAGAACTTTGAATCGGGCAAAGCCGATCACTGGGAGCCAACCGATGACAAAGCCTGGAAAATGATTCACCAGGGAGACAATCATGTCTTCAGCCTGACGAAAAAAAGAAGCAAATTCGAACCACCCGTCCGTTCGCCGTACAACCGGGCTCTCCTGAAAAACATCGATGTCAGCGACTTTATCTTCGACGTCAAACTGCAGTCCACAATTCCCGATTACGGACATCGCGACCTGTGCCTGTTTTTCGGATACCAGGATGACGCCCATTTTTATTACGTGCATTTCGGAAAAAAAATGGACGACCATGCCAACCAGATCTTCATTGTCAACGACAAGCCCCGCACGAAGATTTCCACCAAAACCACGCCTGGCACCGACTGGGACGATGAATGGCATCAGGCGCGTGTGGTGCGGGATACGGAAACCGGTTCGATCAAAATCTATTTTGACAACATGGAAGAACCGGTGATGACCGCGACGGACAAAACCTTCCTGACCGGCCGCGTGGGCATTGGTTCATTCGATGATACCGGCAATTTCGATGAACTGCTCCTGTTTGGCAAGCAGGTGAAATAACAGGGCGACCCTCTGCCGAGCCGCCCGGGTTTCATGAATCCCGGGGCGGCTCAGTTTGGTTTCCCAGCCTGTTTTTGCTGCCTGGACAAGTTCACCCCCCGAAATAAAGTGCCTGTCGCGACGCTTCAGACCAGTATTCCCGAAGAAAAAGCGTCCGTTCACATGCGAAAGTCCGGGATTGTGTGTATATTAGAATTGGCGAGTGTTAGAAACAAAATCAGGGAAACCTGCACCGGTGGATAGTGCTTCAGGGCAGGCGTCGCCCGATTTGAATCAGAAATTCCAATTCGAAACAGGCAATCAATATGAGTAAAGCGTCTACCGATTCAGCGGAAGAAGTTCCCCCGGAATCAACGCTGGAAACCGATATCAAGTCGCTGAAAGAAATCAGTGCGAACTTGAAAATGGATTACAACGGCAACATTTCACAGGTTTCGTTCTCGGGGTCCAAGCTGGTGGATGCAGGGCTGGTCTACCTGGGCCGCCTCTCCAAATTGCGAAAACTGGACTTGTCCGGCTCGAAAGTGACCGATGATGGCATGGTCCATCTCAAGTCTTTGAAAAGCCTGCGTGAGATCACGCTGCACGGCATTCCTGTTTCTGATACAGGACTCGGCGAATTCAAGAAGTTGTCGAATCTGGAAATTCTGAACCTGTCGCGCACCAAAGTGACAGACGCCGGTTTGAAACATCTGAAAAGCCTGGACAGCCTGAAAGAACTGTTTCTGACCGGACTGGAAATTTCTGCCGATGGTCTGGCTCAGCTTTCCGGCTTAAAGAGCCTGGAAACACTGGGACTGTCCGAGACACAGATCACAGACGAGGCATTGGCCCATCTCAAGACGCTCAAAAAACTGCGGGTGCTGCTGCTGCGTGACACGCAGATCACCGATGAAGGTCTCAAGCAGATCAAAAGCCTGACCCGTCTGCAGCGTCTGTGGTTGCGAAATACGCAGATCACCGATGAAGGGCTGAAGTACCTGGCCAAGATGAAAGATATGGAGTGGCTGGAACTCAATGACACTAAGATCACGAACGCCGGAATTTCCGAGATCAAGGTCCTCGAAAATATCGTGGATATGAACCTGCGAAATACGGACGTGAATGACAAGTGTATTTCATCCCTCAAGAAGATGAAGAATCTCGGCACGCTCTACATTGATGGGACTGAAATCACCGAAGACGGAATCGCCAAACTCGAAAAGAGTCTGCCTTACTGCCGCGTGGAACAATAACCGCTCGACGAACGGCAGTCGCTTCAGGCATAATGATCTTCGGTGGGAATGGGTTGGTCTTCGCTTCCCATTTCGTAACCCAGTTCTTCCGGGATGAGTGTCGGCTGATAACCCAGCAGCTTTTCTGCTTTACTGAGATCCCAGCGTCGCTTCGAACTTTCACCGACGATGGTGATGACTTCACAACCGGTGATCTCGGCGGTCAATGCTTTCTGATACGCCTGTAACAGGTCAGGGAATGGCACCCATTGGGGTCGTAGCGGGTGTGTCTTCCAGAGCGGGTGTTCCAGGTCGATCGGCTTGGGAATTCGCAGGCAGATAATCGACATGCCAAACGCACGGGCATAATGCTGACACATGACTTCACCGAGCTGCTTTGTCAGGGCATACGATCCCACGGGCAGCGGCGCAGCATCCGATTCCACCCACTGGGGCGCGGCGTATCCCAGCACGGTCATCACCGTACTGGTGAAGATAAACCGTTTCACGCCGACAGCACGGGCTGCCTCCAGCAGATGGAACGTGCCTTTCACATTCACGTCAAAGCGTTTTCCGTTTAACTCATCTCCCTCCATCGGGCCTTCGTCAGCCTGTTTCGCCAGGTGAATCACAGCATCGATATTTTCCAGTGCCGCGCGGGTTTGCGCCGCATCTGTCAGGTCCAGGGTGATGAACCGTGAATCGTCGGGCAGCGGATGGATATCTGCCAGCACCAGCTCCAGATCTTCCGTCGGTTGCCACTCTGCGGCAAAGTATCGTCCGACATAACCGGCGGCACCAGTGATTAAAACGCGCATCGTAAAACATCCGTTGCAGGGTAAAGAATCAAAACAGGGTTCAAGTCAGAGATTCCCGACAGACACGCATTACATTGCCGCCAATAATTTTCTGGATGTCCGCATCGGAATAGCCCCGTTGCACAAGCCCGACGGTAAACAAAGGCCAGTTGGTCCAGGAGACGCTGGTTCGCATTGCGGGTGTCTCAACGAAAGGATCTTGAGGCCACAGGCTGCGCCAGGGAGTCCGCGACCGCGGCGCGCGGGGTACTTTTTTGCTTTCCAGCGAATTATTTCGCGAAGTGTAAGACACGTCCGTACCAATGGCGACATAGTCGATCCCGAAATTCTTGACCACATAATCAACATGATCCAGCAGTGCGCTGATATCCCCTTTTCCGCCCAGGTAGCGGGGAATGCAGCAGATGCCGATCAGGCCGTTCGTCTCGACAATGGCTTTAATGACTTCATCAGGTTTGCTGCGAATGTGTTTATGGATCGAAGCACAGGTGGAATGACTGGCGACGACCGGTTTTTTCGAGACCTGCGCGGTTTCCAGGCTGGTCTGCCAGCCGGAGTGCGCGACATCGGGAATGATGCCCAGCCGATTCATTTCCGCCACGACGGTCCGACCGAAATCACTGAGCCCTGCGTTCGCCGGTTCAGCACAGCCGTCACCCAGCATGTTGCGGCGGTTGTAGGTCATGTGCATCATGCGAATGCCCAGCTGGAAAAAGATCCGCATGAATTTCATTTCGTCCGTGGTGGTTTCCCATTGTTGCGTTAATGGGACGCCGTTTCCTGTCAGGTACAGACAGTGGCGACCTTCCTGTTTGGCGCGGACGATGTCTTCCGGTGTGACTGCTTTGAAAACAAAGTCAGAGAGCATGTCAGTGGTAAAAGTAAAGCGGGCCAGTCGCTTGATCAGCCGCATGGGGTCCTGTCCTTCTTCGCCCGCGTTTTGAAAGATACAGGTTACGCCAGAGGCATCGAAGGCTTCTTTGAATTCACGCTGCTCAGCAGGATCGGTCACACAGCGGGTCATCGACATGTCTTCCCGCAGGTCCTGGATCTCTGCAGTTGATGCATGGTTGTTGATCGCTTCCGCCAGTCGGTCACCATCGACGGCAGCCCGGGGGGCAAAGCCGTAGGAGTCGAAGACCAGCGATTCCGCATGCAGCTTCAGGCCGTGTTCCAGTTGTTTCTGACTGGGCTTCAAGATATCGAGCGCGACCTGGCGGGCGTGCAGAATCACTTCGTTTTGAATCGGCTTCGGTTTTGCAACTGGTTTGGCTGATTCCTGGTCGGCGGCGGTCACAGAGTCGGCAGCTGCCAGGCCCAGGCTGGTCGCCGCCAGTGAAGTACCTAGAAAAGAACGGCGATTGATGGGGTTGCTCATGGTGTCTTCCGTTTTCTGTGTTGGAACAAATTGCGGGGGGAGTTTTCAGGCAGGTTGTTTATTTATCATCACAGCCACAACCGCCACTGGAACAGCCGGAAGCAGCAGGTGCTTCATCAACCGGGTGAAATACGATCCGCCAGGCGTAATTCGCATTCAGTTCCTGTGCCAGTATTTCCAGTGCCGGCATGCGGCTTCCCAGATAATACAGCACGACGGTCTGCTGATCAAACAATTGCTCGCAGTCGATGATTTCGGTGGGCATACCCCGTTCCTGAATCAGGGTCTGGCAGTCCAGGAAAACTCGCGATGTCACATCCTCCTGGCTCGCTAATGTCGACTGATCGGCGGGAGTGAATTCGCGAACGATGGCACCGGCGGCGGTCGGTGGTTTTTCCATTTGACCTGCGGCGGAAAGTATCTCGCCGACTTCTTCACCGCGGCTGGTTTCCAGCAGGACGGCAGTACGGTGCGGATAGTCGTCTTCCGGTTCTGCAGAAAAGTGATCGACCCAGCCCATCGCACCGTAGCGAACCAGAAACAGGTTTTGCGGAGGTCCCGGATCACCAAAGGCGGCACCATCCACCATTAACACACCCGATTCAATCTTGAGCTCAAAACGGGTCAGGCTAAAGTCAGGAAAGTCATGACACTCCCCGGTCGAGACATCAAAGTTCCAGTCATGCAGGGGACAGGTCACTTCCGTGCCACATCCTTCACCTTCAATCAGGGAAGCGCCCTGGTGCGGACAGGCATTGTCAATGGCGTAAAACGTGCCCGGCTGATCTCCCTCCCCAACATGGAACACGGCGATCTCGGTTCCCTTGACGGTATATGCTTTACGTGTGCCGGGAGAAATTTCATACGCGTTTCCCAGCGGAATCCAGTTGGTCATAGGTTTTCCACAATAAAAATCAGTCAGTGTGACGATGGTTGTCCGTTTCAGTTTATTATATGCTCAAAGGGTAATCATACCGTTTTATCATCAAAGTTTCTTCCCGGAGTAAAAAATCAGTATGGCTGTGCGGCATATCTTACTGGACATGGATGGCGTGATTTCCGATTTTATGGGTGCGATTCTGGAATTACACGATCAGGGACATCTGCTGGAACAGTGGCCGCCTGGTGAACGTAACTACGCAGGCGTTCTCGGAATGACGAAAGACGAATTCTGGAAACCCGTTGATTCTGTCGGCGGTCGCTTCTGGCAGGAATTCCCTCCCTACCCGTGGCTGGACGAGTTACTGGCTCTGCTGAAACAGACCGCTCCGATTACGATCAGCACTTCCCCCAGTCGCAGTGCCGCCTGCGCTTCCGCGAAAGTCGAATGGCTCAGGCAGCATTTTCAGGAACCCCTGTTCATGGACTTTATGATCGGCACACAAAAATATCTGCTGGCAAAACCGGATGTCGTGTTGATTGATGATCAGCATAAGAATATCGATCTGTTCCGGGAGCATGGCGGCCAGGCGATATTGTTCCCGCAGCCCTGGAATGAAAATTATGCCATCACGGACCGCATTGGTTACGTAAAATCAGAGCTGGAAAAAATGGCCTATGCCGAATAATCGTTCGCCTGGAGCCGCCGATGCATGTACAGGCGATCCGTTTTTTGTGATGTGGGGTAGTTTTTGCCACTCAGAGAAGGTATCCTGAGACGTGTTTCATAAATAAAGTTGTTAAATGATAGTTGACGATTAGGAAATATAAGAGACAATATATATTTGCAGGCGTCAGGAAGCGCAACGATGAGTGCTCACGAGTTGCTTTTAAGACATGCCTGCAGTCCTGCCTATACTATCCTCGTAGCACTGTTTACCGCTAAACCTCATTGCGTCTCCTGCCTTTTAATTGGGATAGAATAACGAGATGAAATCTCTTCTCTATCAATGTCTGGTCTGCCTGCTGCTGTGTTCCGCCGTTTCTGCGCGGGCCGCTGAGACTTCGCAGCAAACTGTGTCGGTCCATCCCGAACAAGTTCAACTGTCAGGCAAGCGCGCACGCCAGCAGTTACTGGTGACCGGTCTCAACAATAAACAGAGCATCGACCGGACTCGCGATGTGCAGTATCAGTCAGATCAACCGGCAGTGGTCCAGGTGACTTCAGCCGGCGTGATTGAACCCGTTTCCAACGGAACGGCTACGGTGACAGTGACCGATGGAGCGGTGAAAATCAAAGTGCCCGTCGTAGTGAAAGATTTCGACAAGCAGACTTTAATCGATTTTGAACGCGATGTGCATCCGTTGTTTTCGCGGTTCAGCTGTAACGGCGGTTCCTGTCATGGCAAGCAGCGCGGACAGGGTGGATTCCAACTGTCGATGTTCGCCTTCGATCCCGAATTTGATTACGGTGCATTGACGAAGGAGTCAAGGGGGCGACGTGCTTCGCCACTGGCTCCCGATCAGAGCCTGGTCCTGCTCAAAGGCGCCGGCAAGATTCCGCACGGCGGTGGTAAAAAACTGCCGGAAGGCAGCAAATACTACAACATCATGGAACAGTGGATCGCCGAAGGCGCAACGCGTTCCGTTGCGGAAGCACCGAAGCTCGTGAAGATCTCGGCTGAGCCCACCGAGCGGATCATGCAGCCTAAAACCAAACAGCAGATGGTGGTCACCGCGTTTTACAGTGATGGTTCCACCCGCGATGTCACGGATCTCGCCGAATACATGTCGAGCGAAAGTGTGTACGTTTCCGTCGATGAACACGGTCTGGTGACCGCTGGTTCGCTGATGGGCGAAGCCTCGATCATGGCCCGCTACATGGGAAATTTTGCTTCCCTGAATGTGACGGTTCCCTCAGACAATTCGGTGACGGACGATTATTATGCGAAATTACCTCGCAATAATTTCATTGATGAACTGGTGTGGGACAAGCTCAAGAAATACAGCCTCAAACCGTCTGAACCCGTCGATGATGCGACTTATCTGCGTCGCGTGGCCATCGATCTGATCGGACGCACGCCGACGGCGGAAGAAGCACGGGCATTCCTGCAGGATCCTTCGCCGAATAAACGCGAGCGGATGGTCGATTACTTCCTGGAACAGCCCGAGTTCGGCGATCACTGGGCCAACAAATGGGCCGACCTGCTTCGCCCCAACCCGTACCGGGCCGGTATTAAAACCGTAATGAGCTTTGACAACTGGATTCGCCGCTCATTCCATGAGAATAAACCCCTCGATGAATTCACCTATGATTTACTGACAGCACAGGGCGGAACCTGGCATAACGGTGCAGTTACCCTGTTCCGTGATCGTCGGGAGCCTGAAGAATTAACAACGGTTGTGAGCCAGCTGTTCCTGGGGATTCGCTTAAGCTGTGCGCAGTGTCACCATCACCCCTCGGAAGTCTGGGGACAGGATGACTTCTACAGCTTCGCCGCTTATTTCGCGAAGCTTGGCCGAAAGGGTCGCGGGATCTCCGCTCCGATTTCCGGTTCAGAAGAGATGATTTTCACCGCGAATTCCGGCAGCGTGCGTCATCCGTTGACCAATGAAGTTCTGCCGCCCCGTCCGCTGTTTGGAGAAGTTCCCGAGATTAAAGAGAACCAGGACCCGCGCGAAGTACTCGCCAGCTGGATTATTTCGCCGCAGAATCATTTCTTTGCCGAAGTGAATGCCAACCGGGTGTGGGCTGACCTGATGGGACGTGGCATCGTCGAACCGATCGACGATTTCCGCGAAAGCAATCCGCCAAGCAATGCCCCGCTGATCAAAGCACTGGGACAGCATTTCCGCGAACAGAAATTTGATCTCAAACAATACATTAAAACGATCGTTGGTTCTTACGTTTACAGCCTGAGTGCTTTGCCTAATGAAACGAACGTCGGTGATACACGCAATTACTCGCGTCATTACCGACAGCGTTTGCGGGCCGAAGTGCTGCTGGACAGCGTGAGCGAACTGGTGGGTGTGCCTGACTCATTCGCGGCCATGCCCGACAATTCGACTGCCAAGCAGATCTGGACGCATCGCGTGAGCTCGGACTTCCTCGATTCCTTCGGTCGTCCCGATCCCAACCAGGATCCCCCCTGCGAGCGCACCACGGATACGACCGTCGTACAGGTGCTGCACATGATGAATTCACGCGACCTGTATGCCCGGATCCAATCCGGCAAAGGTAACAGCGCCCAATGGGCCAAAAGCGAAATGACACCCGATCAGATCGTCGAAGAGATTTATCTGACCGCTTATGCGAGATATCCGAGTATTGAAGAAAAACGGCTGGGACGTTCCCTGTTTGAAAAAGAAGGGGCCAACCGACAGCAGGTGATTGAAGACCTGATGTGGGCTCTGTTGAATACACCCGAGTATCTTTTCAAAAACTGAAGTCCCCTGCCTCGAAACAAACGTGGTTTTACAATTAAAGTCACAGGATCAGATATGAAAAACGTTTCAAAAAACTGCAATGGAATCACCCGCCGCAACTGCCTGCAGCTCGGCCTGGGCGCCATGACCGGACTGGGCATGGTCGACCTGCTGAGACTCCAGTCTCAAGCCAAAGGGACCAGCGCTGCACAGCCTAAGGCGAAAGCCAAAAGCGTCATCCTGATCTGGATGGACGGCGGCCCCACGCATTACGAGACCTTCGATCCCAAGCCGGAAGCACCGGTCGAAATCCGGGGTGAATTCAATCCGATTGCCACGAATGTTCCCGGCGTCCAGTTTTCACAGCACATGAAACGCCTGGCTTCCATTGCTGACAAGTACACGATCATCCGTTCGATCCGCCACAACCAGGGAAACCACGGAGCCGGTAACCATTACATGATGACCGGTGCTCCCCCCCGTATTCCTGTCGGCTGCGGTGCCTTCGTCAGTTTCCATCCGAGCATGGGTTCGGTCGTCGCACACGAAAAACCGACCACGAACAATCTGCCTGCGTACTTCTCCATGCCCAGCATGTCACGCTCCGGCGGACCCAACTTCCTGGGAGCCAAGTATGCTCCGTTCGTCGTTTCCGATAACCCGAACTCCAAGAACTTCCGCGTCCGCGATCTCGCATTGCCCAGTGGACTGACCGACGGTCGCTATGAGACCCGACGCGAACTGCGGGAACAGGTTGATCAGCTTAAGCGGATCAAGGACAAAGTCGCCGGCGATCCCGTGTTGAACCTCGACGAATACTACGACCAGGGTTACAGCCTGGTCGCTTCGACAGAAGCCCAGAAGGCGTTTGAGATTGATCGTGAATCCGACGAACTGCGGGACAAGTACGGCCGGGATTCCTTCGGCCAGCGTGCTTTACTGGCACGGCGTCTGTCTGAAGCGGGTGTGCCTTTTATTACGTTGTATGAAGGGGGCTGGGACCATCATGGTGGTCTGTTCAAAGCACTCGACAAACGGATGCCCGCGTTCGAAAATACCATCGCGACCCTGATC
>TARA_R100001132_G_scaffold27484_1_pt1 | contig 13607 bp, 13 predicted proteins | sample TARA_R100001132 | Tara Oceans TARA_R100001132 (sample SAMEA2621247) | marine metagenome | biome: marine biome (ENVO:00000447); feature: mesopelagic zone (ENVO:00000213); material: "saline water (ENVO:00002010), including plankton (ENVO:xxxxxxxx)" | depth 800 m | reverse complement strand
GGGTGAGCCCGAATGCAATTCGGGCCGAGCGGAGCGAGCAGGATGTCGCAGCTACCACCTACTATCCGGGGCCAGAGCTTACACCCCCATTCGGCACCGTCGGACAAGCCGAGCGGTGGCACACGGAAACCCCTATATTAATTGCAATGTGTCCTACAAAATCAGACGTGCGCGTGCCACTGTTGGCTTGCCAACAGTGCTGGTATTAACGTCCCCTGACCCAATTCACAAAGCACTCTAAAAGAAGTGCCCGTCCCTCCATGATGCATCAGGAACCTTTCACACCGGTCCAGGCGGGTGGATCGCTGGCGGGGAATGATTCATCGGAGGCTTCGTCGATTGTATTCATCGGCGGTTTTTTGGACTGGGAAGGAACAATCGTCAACAACAGTGCAGCTGACTCCACGCACTCGACGCTGTGTGTTTCCGCATGGGGTAGATAAATCATCTGACCGGCTTTGAGGTCGTGATCATTTCCCATACATTTAAAACGGACATGACCTTCCAGGCATTGGACCGTTAAGACACCTTGTGCGGAATGACTGGGCAGGGAATTTCCCGCTTTAATGATCATGCGAACGATCTCCAGATCGTCGGTCTTAACCAGAATTTTCGTTTTGGTTGACTCCAGATCAGCTCCCAGCGGGGCAACGGTAAGCACTTCTCCCGGTTTCGCGTGCGATGGTGACATGATATTATCCTTATGTTAAGTGTCTGGTGCGTAATTCTATAGAACCTCCACCGCTGAGGCTCGACGGCTTTAGAAAACGCGGCACTCAATCCGGATTTCGGCTCATTGTCTATTTCCATTCTATGAAGCTGGAAGGAGCAATGAAAGCCTCTGTTTCTAAAAACAGTTCCCAGTTGAAGTTATCTGCGATGCAACTGCTGCATACCTGCTTCCAGAATTCGTTGGGCCTCCAGACTCGTTTCCGGTGCGCACAAAGCCCACGGAGTTTCTCCTGTCCGCACGCAATGGGCAAAGTGTTCGGTGGCGGTCTGTAATGACAGTACCGGACATTGAACTTTAACTTCCACTCCTTCCGACTGATCTGCGGTGGCCAGCATCAATCGCCCTTTTTTCTGCGGTTCCACAATATAGGTTCCCTGAGAGCCATAGATGGCGGTGGCGTAGGCCGTCAGTTTGCCGACCTGCGACCAGGAACCTTCAGCGGTCGCCATCCCATCCGGGTAATTCATGACGATGATGGCGTTGTCTTCCACTCCCAGGGGTTCAGCCCGGTACGCGCCTCCGCTTGCCAGGATGGAGGCGGGGGCTCCCATCAGGCAACTCGCCAGCACACAACCATAACAGCAGTAATCCATCATTGCACCGCCGCCATTGCGATCCGGATCGAATAACCATTCACAAAAATAATCACTGCAACCCAGTTCTTTCGGACCCGCATGCGCGGCGCGGTACTTGACCTGCCAGAGAGTTCCGAGTTCACCCGCCAGGGCAGCATTGACGGCGTGCTGCATCTGCGGCCACCAGGCAAAAGGCCAGTTCACCATCAGGCAGAGTTCCTGTGCGCGGGCGGTTTCCAGCATCTGTTCCGCCTGCGCGAGGCTGGCTGCCATCGGCTTTTCAATCATGACCGGCAGACCATGGTTTAACGCCTGGAGTGCCAGATCGGCACCTTCCTGATTGCTGCTGAAAATATAGACGCCATCCAGTTCGTGACTGGCAAACAGTTCCTTGACAGAGGCATACGTGGGACAGCCATATTCAGACTCGACCCGCTCTCGCAGGGGCTGATTTGTATCGAAGGCGGCAACCAGTTCCGCGTTCTGTGAATGTTGCAGTTGAGGCAGGTGGTCCCAGACATGATCGTGGATCAGACCCAGAATGCCGATTCGCAGTGGCTGTGTTGTCATGGTTGTACTCTGTGAAAAAAAGGGATGACCGCGAGGGCTGCAGGAATTAACTGACCTGGTGATTTGCGGAGTTCAGAAAGGCAGTAAACTGATCTTTGATCTGCTGCACCTGTTTTTCAGTGTAAGGCTCAGTTTGTGACTGTCCCCAGACCGGGGCAGGCCAGTAGGGGTCGCTATGCTTTCTGCCAATGACATGGATATGCAACTGGCTGACGACATTGCCCAGTGCCGCGATATTCATTTTGTCTGGTGCACAGGTCTGCTGAATGAAACGTGCCACCAGATTGACTTCGCCGAGAACGGCTGTCTGCTGTTGAAACGGCAGGTTGGTCAGTTCGATCTCTTCACAATGCGGAACCAGGATCAACCAGTCGACCAGCGCATTGTTCATCAGCAACAAGGTCGATTGTTCGAGTTCACATACAATGTGGCAGTCCGCTTTGAGTCGTTCGTCCAGATTCATGTATTCAACTCTTTCCATGTACGAGTAAGACGCATTATCGATTGATCAGAAAGGTTGCCATCTGATCAAAGAACGGTTCCAGTGTCTGTCTGATCTCATCAGAGACTTCGACTTCCTGCAGGGCGGCAGTCATCAGTTCCATCCAGCGGTCACGGGCACTCTGGTCAATGGCAAACGGTGCGTGTCGCATTCGCAATGCCGGGTTCCCTCGTTCTGCCAGGTATCGTTGAGGCCCGCCCAGGCGATATACCAGAAATTCCTTCAGCCGATATTCTGCCCCCGCCAGGTCCTCAGCGGGATACATGGGACTGAGGATCTCATCAGTGCGGACTCCCCGATAAAATGCGGCGACCAGTTGTTCCAGTTGTGTTTCTCCCAGGTGGTCAAACAGTTCTTCTACCGAAAGCGGGCTCATGTGATTCTGAGTGTCCTGTACTCATAAGTAAAATGGATGGATTGTTTTAGAAAGCCATCTGTTGTGTGGCTGAATTTTCCGTTGTGTATGGTATCTTAGGAGCTGACAGGAAAGATTCCTACTCAACGGATGTGTCAGCTTTGAGGAATTCAAAATGCGGCGTTACCTGCTCATGTTGCTCATGATTACTGTGCATGTTGTCCTCAGTGCCTCGCTCTCTGCTGCCGAGCCACTCTGGACCGGCTTCGTGCAAAGTCCCTGGTTTGAAGAACAGTATCAGTATCTGCAACCGGTGCCGGAAGTACGCGCGATGATCATTGCGCCTCGTCCTGAAAAAATAAAACCGGAGCATCTTAATCGGGTCGTGCTGTTCACCACGCCCAATGGAAGCAGCATTGAGCAGACACTGGGTTGTGCGCAGAAAGCGGGGCGTGACTGGCATTATGCTATCCAGCACATTGCAGCGCAGCATCGACAGTGGCAGTCGTTGAATGAGCGTGAGAATCTGATCCTGGTCTGTCTGGAAGCAAAAGGATTGAGCTGGCCGGCGTGGAGATCCCGTCATGCGGATCATCCCCGTTTGATTCGCGATGTCATCGCTGCGATTCTGAAACAGATTCCGCTCAAAGATCCACGGCTGACGCTGGCCTGTCACAGTGGCGGGGGAAGTTTTCTATGGGGGTTCCTGAACGGCTCTGATACGATTCCGTCTGAGGTGGACCGCTTTGTGTTTCTCGATGCGAACTATTCCTTCAGCGCCGCCGACGGACATGGGAAAAAGTTTTCCGACTGGCTGCAGGGTGACAAACGCCGCAGTCTGATCGTGCTGGCCTACGATGATCGGAATGTTCTGTTCCGAGGCAAAAAAGTCGTCAGTCCCACGGGAGGCACTTTTCGGGCAACACAGCGCATGCGGGATGAGTTTGAAAAAGAGGTCGCATTCCAAGAATCCGGTGCCGGTGATTTTAAGACAGCGACCGCCCTGGAGGGGCGCCTCCGGTTAGTGGTCCATCAGAATCCTGAGAATCAGATCCTGCATACACAGGTGGTGGGAGAAATGAACGGATATCTGTATGGGGTCACGGTGAATACACCTGAAGCACAGGAGAAGCTGCCGGGCCCACCTCGCAGTTATACACGGTGGATTCAACCGGAGCCATTTACGATGTCAGAGCAGGAAGCGTCTCCCTGAGAAGCGTGTTGTGTTAACCCGGTTTTGTTTCTCGTATTGAAAAATCGAAATAACAATAGTCTGACCATTCACTTTCACCAAGTCTGTTTCTGGCCTTGACCCTAATTCTTCCTGGTTGTGATCCTCCAAAATTAAACATATAAAAAGGAATCGGGATTTCAGTATCCAGTTCTACAGGATTATAAAAGATCTCCGGTTCCAGGGGGCTGGCACAACTTTCTTCAATAGTATAAGTGATGGGGTATTCACCCGAACTGGGATACCAGCGACAGTCCAGAACCCGGGGATAGTGAGTAAAGGCCGTTCCTGAAACAGGAATGATGATTTCCGGTTTCGAAGGAGTACCGTCAAGTGACAGTTTTCCCATGAAAGGATCTGTTTTCCTAAAGACTCTCTCGTTTTCATCATACCCAATCAAAAACACATAAGTGCGCCGCTGGGGAAGCATCGGCATTTGTAAATGCCCATAGGAACAATTTGCATCAGCCCGATAAGGATCCTTGAGCGGAGGGCCGAGCAAGGCAACAACTTCCTCTCGACTCATTCCGATCTGGGCTGTTTCCCATTGTCGATAATCGGGTTGAACAAATTCAGGCTCTGTTGAAGCATAGGAAAAAGGATCTTGCATACCGGTTCCACTCCTGAGTACTTTCTCGCACTGATCTGAAAAATGAAGTTTAAAACAGCGGTTGCTTTCCGATAATGCGTCTGATAACCGACCATTGGCCGGCGTGCATCATCCAGTGCGTGGCTTCGCCTGCAAAAACACATCCCACTGTAGGGCCGAGATAGCTTACCGATTCTGGAGCGGGTTGCATCAGCGCTTCATCACTGAACTTCGACAGCGCATTGAGGGTGACTTCACGTTGTTTGTGCATCAGTTCTACCAGTTCTGCTTTGCCGAGGAAGTCGGCGGGATTATCGCTGGCCGCAGCCTCCCTGGAGTAGCGTTCTTTGAAGCCAGCGGGTAGTTCCGGCAGGGGATCGGTGCAGACCTGGGACGCATGAAAGTGTTCGCTTTGAATCAGATGTCCTAACTGCCAGTTGATGTGGTTGGACTTTTCTGCGGGGCGCACCAGCAGGTCGGCATCGGTCAGGTCTTCGAGATACCCGTTGACCACAAAGGTGGGGAGCTGCAGAGAGGATTTGATATGTTCAGCGAGACTCATGGGAATGCGTTTCCTGTTCGAAGAGTTTAAAGTTGGAATGGCTGTCTGTGATTATTAAAGAATGTTGACGGGCTGCTTGCGGGGCGCCCAGAGTGCTTCTGCGTATTTCACACGGCACGTTTGTCCTCGATAGCGGGCCAGGGTCTCTTTGCCCTGCAGGGCACCAGTTGTCTGGGACGGATCGTATTTCACGTTTCTCTGCACCGCCATATATCGCCCCAGCCACTCCATGGATTTCTGCCAGTATTCGGTGACATCCACGAAGGTATCCGGTTCGAAGCCGATGGTATGTCCGGGGCCATTATCGTAATGATAAATGGTGCGCGGCCCGCGGAACCGATCTTCGTTCAGTACGCGTCCGCCATGATTCAATGCGATTTTACTTAATTGTGACGCGACCGTGTGGTCGTGGTGGTGATCATACTCCCAGAGCTGCAGGGCGATATCCGGCTTGATCTCATAAACGGCGGCAGCGACTTTCTGTTTGGTTTCTGCGTTGGTGTCATACTGATGAGAGGCAAAGTCGAGATACCGGGTTTCGACGCCATATTCGCTGGCAATCTTCGTGATAGAGTTGCGGAATTCTTTTTCACGTCCTTTGGTGGGAGGCCAGTTACTGTAGTCACCAATGAGAATCAGCTGCACGACACGATAGTTTTTTGCGACCGCCTGCAGCATGATCCCGGGGACACCGTACACACAGTCATCGTAGTGGGCACCAATTGCCAGCAGCGTTTTCTGATCGGCCATGAGTTCTGATTTCGTGCAATAAGAGGTTTCGGGGAAGTCATCAGGGAACAGTGCTCCGCGCGTCACTGTTCTGCATGTTACCCGGTTGGCTGTCAGGTTGCCATGAATTTCACGGAATTGAATTGCGCGTGTGGCGCGGGCGGGATTGGGGCAGGATTGTGGGGCAGGGCTGTGAGTGCCGACTGTCGAACTGTCGGCGGAGGTGTGGTTGTACGTTATACTGTTATGCGGTCTCAACCTGTTTCTGAGAACTCTCGATAAAGTATTCCAGGTAATCTGTCTGCGATTTGATCAGATCAAAAAACTCTTCTGCTGCTTCCAGATTTTTGGATTCAATAATGTCCTTGATGATTTCGCACAGGCTTTGTGCCGGGGTATAGATGTCAAGCGGAGCCGACTCGGAGAGTAAACCCATCGCATTTTTCAAATTGTCTCCAAAGGCCTGCTTCAGTTCTTCCCGGTCGCGGGTTTTATAGATGACTCCCGTGATGCCCAGTTTTTTGGCCAGTTCCAGGCGTTCCAGCTGACGGCTTTGCGACTGGTTCCCGGGCTGAAGCGATGTGAGCAGAAAGAACATCGGAGCCTGAAGCTGACCGTCGTCATTATACCGTTCCTGTTTCTGAACCTTGAGGAACAGGTCCAGCCCGTCGAGTTCCCGCATCACGAGTTCAGCGAACATGATTTTGATTTCACTGTCCATCTCCAGAATGGAGAGTGCTTCAAAACCGGAGGAGGCACAGACGACTTCATACCCCAGTTCCTCGAGCAGTCTGGTATGCACGTAACAGGTATATCCCACTTCATCGACGACAAGTACTTTCATAGGCGGTTTCTCTCAGAACAGGGGCGGTGGCTGGTAAATGAAACCGCTCTCTCCAGCGGTGGAGAGAGCGTTGCGAAATGTCTTTCATTCAGGTGTACTGTGTCTGCAGCAATAAAACGATCACAGATTGAGATGAAGAGACAAGATGTATGTTGCATTTGATTCATGGTTGATCCGCTAAAAATATAACACACAAATGACTTGAGTCGAATTGAATTTGATTGTGATTCGCAGGGACCTGCCCGGGTAAAGCCGGCATTTCCTGAACAGAATTTTCAACGATGTTCCCGGAAGGCAACGTCGTTTCTTTTTCCTGATCGCAGAAATCTTTCGAAACCCTGTAAAACCCGATTGTCCCGGCGGACAGGCAGTTGTTGCTTAAAATAAACAACATTCAGTCAGCGCTCGTACAATTATTTCTGGAAAATTCCCGCTCTCATCCCTCCGCTTCGGCTGTCAAAAGTCTGGACTTTGGCGGGCAGGCTGCTTACGATAAAGTATTGATTCAGGGGGTTCTTTTCGTTCAGCCTGAAGCGGGTTGACGTTTTTATTATTCAAAACATAAAGGGTGAATTATGAGTGAGGTCACACGGCGCAGCTTTCTCCAGACGAGTGCAGGAGCGGTTGCAGCTACTACATTGCTGACTGGTGCCGCGCGAGCAGATGTCAACAGTAAAATCCGGATCGCTGTGCTGGGGGTAAACGGTCGCGGTAAAACACACATTAACGCGATTGGGGAAATCGAAGGCGCTGATGTTGTGCTGTTGTGTGATCCTGATGAACAGGTTCTCGCCAAACGGGCCGCAGAGTTCGAAAAGAAATACGGCCGCAAAGTCGAAACCGAAACCGATATGCGCAAAGTATTCGACCGCGATGATATTGATGTCGTAACGGTAGCCACGCCGAACCACTGGCATTCACTGGCGACCATCTGGGCCTGTCAGGCCGGTAAAGACGTTTATGTCGAAAAGCCGGGTTCTCATAATCTGTTCGAAGGCCGCAAAATGATTGAAGCGGCAAAGAAATACAAACGCATCGTCCAGCACGGCGTTCAGCTTCGCAGTCAGCCCGCCATCCAGGAAGGCGTAGAACATCTTCGCAAAGGGACGATCGGCGATGTTTACATGGCACGCGGACTGGTCTTTCGCTGGCGTCCTTCCATCGGTCATAAACCGGATGAAAAGGCTCCTGCATACCTCGACTGGAACCTCTGGCAGGGGCCGGCGCAGGAAACCAATTTCTCACAGCGTTACGTGCATTACAACTGGCACTGGACGTGGGATTACGGCAACGGAGATGTCGGTAACCAGGGTGTCCATGAAACGGATATGTGCCTGTGGGGGCTGGATGTGAAACTCCCCTCGCAGATCACCGCCATGGGCGGCAAGTTCCTGTGGGATGACGACAAGGTGACTCCCGAGGTGCTTTCCACCAACTATTTCTATCCTGAAGAAAATAAAATGATCCAGTTTGAAGTCCGTCCCTGGATAACGAATGAAGAAGGGGGCGCGTCTGTGGGTAATATCTTCTATGGATCAGAAGGGTACATGGTCGTCAAAGGCTATAACTCCTATGAAATCTTCCTGGGACGCAAGGGAGAACCGGGGCCGAAAAACAGCGGCGGTGATCCCGTCGTTCCCCACTTCACCAACTTCCTGAACGCGGTTCGTTCACGAAAGGCAGAGACGTTGAATGGTCCCGTGGAGACAGCACATACCAGTTCCGGTATTGCCCATCTCGGTAACATCGCTTTCCGGCTGGGACGTCAGTTAAACTTTGACCCCAAGACGGAGCAGTTTGTAAACGATGCGGAAGCCGATCAATATCTGACACGTGAGTACCGCGAACCATTCGTGGTTCCCAACGAAGTCTGATCTTTGTGATTTCCCATCGCGGAAAAAATAAAAACAGCATCGGAGCCAGGCTCTGGTGCTGTTTTTTTCATGTCTGTTCCGGACCTGTTCCGAAAAAAAGAGAGGCTGATCCACGCTGGCGCGGATCAGCCTCCTGTTAATGTTCGTTTGGATCGAGGTGATCCTCACGAGTGGTGGTTGTCTTTGACAACCCGCCAGTAGTCGCTAAGAACAACCACCTTTCTGGCTACAACAATAACTGTCCACTCAATCACCTCCTTTTCTTGGATAAACTCCCTGTTTCTTCATCGGTTTGTAGCTCCAACTTGAATACAGGCTTTAGTCCTATCGCACTGCGTGGGTGCGATACATTAGCTATAACTATTCTTGCAGATCCCTCATTTGTGGCAAGACCGATTTTCAAAGATCTTGCCGAAATTCTCATGAACGGGAAATGCCGAAAACGGTAACATATTCTTATAAAAGAGGATAAGAATTTAACGATTCCTGCGAATTCCAGATCAGTGCAGTCAGACGAAAGTCGATCGTCTGATGTATTGACTGGCTGCCTGTGTAGTGACACACAATTCTGGAGACAGGTTCGCGGCTGTTACTGATCTTCCGGAGCCATGTGCGGCTCGAAGACAGTGCGTCCCACCTTTTCAGCCTGCCTGCTCGCCGCGACTGCTTCTTCGTAAAGCACCTGCTGGCAGCGCACCAGATTTTTCTCTTTATTAGGCGTGATCCGCTCGTAAACTCCCTCGCTGTTTAAGACGCGTGCCTTGGCATTGTCTTCAAAATAGCTGTTGAGAATTTTGATGAGTTTACGATGGCATTTTTCTTCTTCGATGGGAACAAGCAATTCGACTCGCCGATCCAGGTTGCGGGGCATCCAGTCGGCACTGGAGATAAAGACGCGTTCGTCTCCGCCATGATAAAAGTAAAATATGCGGGCATGTTCCAGGAAGCGGTCGATGATGCTGACGACTTCGATATTTTTGCTGAGCTTGGGAACACCCGGTCGCAGGCAGCAGATGCCACGAATATTGAGCTTGATCTTCACGCCCGCTTCCGAAGCTTCATACAGGGCATCGATGATTTCCGGATCGACCAGTGAATTGACCTTGGCGACAATCCTGGCTTTCTGACCCTGTTTTTTCCGTTCTGTTTCATGGTGGATCAGGTCGAGCAGTTTATCTCTCAGGCTGATCGGAGCCGCTTCCAGCTTCTGGTATTTCTGCGGGGTCGAATAGCCGGTGATCGAATTAAAAAAGTTGATGGCGTCCGATGCCAGCACCTCGTTGTTGGTGAAGTAACTGATATCACTGTAGATTTTTGCAGTCGCATCGTTGTAGTTTCCCGTTCCGAAATGCAGATAGCGTTGAATCCCGTGAGGTTCGCGGCGGATAATACAGCAGATTTTGGCATGTGTCTTCAGGCCTTTGACGCCGTAGATCACCTGCACGCCGGCATGTTCCAGGTTCCTGGCCCATTCGATATTGCGCGCTTCATCGAAGCGGGCTTTCAGTTCCACAATCGCGGTGACATGCTTACCCTGCTCGGCGGCACGGATCAGGGCTGCCACGATCGGGCTGTGTTTGCTCGTGCGATAAAGAATCTGTTTGATCGCCAGCACATCAGGATCGACGGCGGCTTCTTCCACCAGTCGCACGACAGGTTCAAAACTTTCGTAAGGGTGGCACAGCAGAATATCCTGCCGTGTGATATTTTCAAACATGCTGATCCGCGGGTTCACTTCCGGTGAGGGCTGGGGTGGCCAGTTGGAATCTTTCTGGTCATCGAATCCGGATATCTCCGTCAGCCGCATGAATGCGGTCAGGTCCAGTGGACCCGGGATGCGGTAGACGTTTTCATCCAGCACACCCAGGCCGCGCTCCAGAAATTCCAGCGTTTCCACAGAAACCGATTCCGCAATCTCCAGGCGAATACAGTCCCCCTGCTTACGCTGGTCCAGCATGTCTTCCATCTGGTGCAGCAGGTCCGAGGCGAATTCGTCCTGCAGGCTGACATAGGCGTTTTTCGTTACGCGAAATGGAATACACTCCAGCACGTGCTCGCCTTGAAAATACTGTTCGATAAACAGGCAGATGGCATCCTCCATGGGCAGATACTGATAACCGCCTTCCGAGGGGAGCGTGATGAAGCGGAATTCGTTTCTGCCGAAGGGGATGATCGCGAATCGATCTTTTCCGGTCTTTGCTTTGCCTTTCCCTTTTTCATCGGGCGCCAGGCGAACCACGAGGTTCAGCGTCTGGTTGATCAGGAAGGGAAAATCCATGTCCGAAGTCACCGCCATCGGCGTGAGTACGGGATAGATTTCATCCCGGAAAACATGTTCCACGATTCGTCGCTGTGAATCGGTGAGTTCCTGCGGGTTGACTCGTTGGAAACCGGCGGCTGCCAGCGGGGGTTCGATTTCTTTCAGCAGACACTGGTACTGTTCCACCATCATCTGATGCGCACGCAGGCAGACGGCATCGAGGGTTTCGCGGGGAGTCATCCCGGAAGGATCTGCTTTTTTATTGCCACTGGCCTGCAGCAGGTGTAAACCGCCCACGCGGACCATAAAGAATTCATCCAGGTTGGAACTGGTGATGGCCAGGAATTTTAAACGTTCCAGCAGCGGGATCTCCGGGTCATGGGCTTCATCCAGAACCCGCTGATTGAATTCCAGCCAGCTTAATTCCCGGTTGATATAATTCATTGATGTGTTGGCCATGGTCAACCTGTTATTTCAGTCTGTCGTATAGATAAAATGGAACGCAACGGTTGATTGAAAATCATCCGGACGGCTTACTGTTTTTTCCTCAAGTGAACTTTCAACCCGAAGACTTCTTCAAACAGAGGGCCTTTTTCGACGAGCGCGATTTGTTCCAGCGAGACGTCTTCCACATGGGGGATTGAAATGATTAACTGTCCCTGATCGATTTCGCATTCAATTTCCTTAACCCGCTGGCTGTAGGAATAATCCAGTGCGTCTGCGACCCGCAGGATGGCAGACATTTTGGCAATGGCGATGCGGCTGACACGATCGAGTGTGGAATATCCCGGGTGCGTGGCTTTGGGGGACGCCCGACGATGGTAACGGGCAATCAAAGCGACCAGCAGCAGGTCGGTCTGTCCCAGCCCAAACAGGTTGCCATTGCTGATCAGGTACATCGAATGCTTGTGATAACCGCGTTGATTCACGTAAATCCCGATCTCATGCAGGTAGGCGGCAATATACAGTAAGAATCGATTTCGCGCGTCGAGCTTGTGTTCATTCTGTAATGACTGAAACAGCTTATCCGCCAGAAAGGCAACATGGCCGGCATGCGTCTCATCAAAATCGAAGCGTTTACCAAAGTCAATTGTGGAACGCAGGACCTGCTGGTTGAACTCGTCAGACCAGTTACTCTGGTCGGCAATTTCTTTCAACAGTCCATCACGAAAGTTGGCCTTGGTGACGTAGATGTGTTTCTGCTGATAGGCTTCCGCCAGCTTGGTATACGCCAGCAGCGCCGGGCCGAGCGTTTCTGCATCGGTGAATGACAGGTGGTATTCCTGTACCAGTTCGTCTTCGTTCTTCTGCAGGATTTTATCGGTAAACTTGCTGAGTTCCGAAACCTTGAGCCGATCCAGTTCATCGGGAGAATTACCCGGGTCGGGGATTTCATCATCGGGACGAAGTTGCGCCAGGGCAAAGCGGACATCGCCTCCCAGGACAACCAGTTTGACGGATTTATCGCCGGGAACTTCGTGGACGATCTGCTGGATCACCCGTTCGATCTGATTCTCCATGATCGTGCGTTCCTTGGATAAGGGCACACGGTAGCCTTTGAGCATTTCCCGCAGCCGCAACGCTCCCAGTCGATAGTTTCCGGAGAACAGCACATTTCCCTTTTGTACGAGCAGCAGTTCGGTGGTGCCTCCCCCAATTTCCGTCACAATGGTCTGGGCTTCATCCAGATTGGGTTTGGCTGCGAGGTAGGGACGGATCCCCTGGTAGGTGATACGATTGACTTCGGCTTCATCCAGTGGGGAAACCTCAAACCCGGTGGCGATGAAAATACGGTCTGTGAACGCCAGGCGATTGTCTGCTTCCCGGACCGCGCTGGTGGCAGCAACCCGAATCTGCTCATCGCGGGTGATCTGGTATTCATCCAGCCGTCGACGGTAGCTTTTGAGGATCCGTACACACTCTTCCATCGTGGCTTTCTGAATATTCCGTGTCTGGAAGGTGTCTTTCCCCAACGTGACGGCCTGGGAGAGACGTTCCAGGGCGTAAACAGAACGGTCTTCTTTAATCTCAGCGATGGCCATACGGATAGCGCCTGTGCCGATATCGATGACAGCGATCAACTGATTCGAGCCAGACTCCAGTCGACTGGAACCCGGGGATGCCTCAGCCGGCAGTGAATCTTTTGTGTTCATACCTGCGTTTCAATTCTCACCGAAGAGTTTTGCTGAATAACATTTTGCGCCCAGGCGGCAACTCCCATCACTGACGAGTCATCCCCCAATTGAGCGGCAACCACTTTGAATGAATCTTTGAACGTAGGCATGACATTGCGTCGGGTTGCTTCCGTTACAGCTGGTACGATCAGTTCGGGCATGGCTTCCACCAGCCCTCCTCCCAGAACGATAATTTCCGGTGAAAAAGTATGGATCAGGTTTCCGGCTGCAATCCCAATATACTCCGCAGCCCGCAGGACGATCTTTTTCACACTCTCATCACCCCCCTTGATCGCAGAGGCGAGAATACCACTGCGAATATCCGAGAGGTCGGTGCCGACCATGGAACGCAGGACGGGGGCATCTCCGCGGTAAGCAGCCTGTGCTGCCGCGGCAGAGATCGCCAGTCGGCTCGCCAGAACTTCCAGGCATCCGTGCTGACCACAACCGCATTCGGGGCCTTCCGGCAATATTTTGATGTGGCCGATCTCCATACAGGAGCTTTTACTTCCCTGGATCAACTGTCCGCGGTAGACGGCACCGCCGCCAATACCGGTTCCCGGGAAAATGCCCAGGGCAGAGCGGGCTCCCCGGGCCGCGCCGAAACGG
>TARA_R100001132_G_scaffold18919_2_pt1 | contig 13634 bp, 12 predicted proteins | sample TARA_R100001132 | Tara Oceans TARA_R100001132 (sample SAMEA2621247) | marine metagenome | biome: marine biome (ENVO:00000447); feature: mesopelagic zone (ENVO:00000213); material: "saline water (ENVO:00002010), including plankton (ENVO:xxxxxxxx)" | depth 800 m | reverse complement strand
ACGGAGTCCGACTGGAAGAGATACACTGCTGCGAAAATTGTCTGGGGGTGAGGTAGCCCAGCGAACTGTGCGGACGAACCTCGTTGTAATGTTGCTTCCAGGCCTCTGTCTGCCGGCGGGCGGCTCTCAGGTTTTCAAACACCTCACAGTTCATGAACTCGTCCCGGACATGGCTGTGGAAACTCTCGGCGTATCCATTCTCCCAGGGACTGCCCGGTTCGACATACAGCGTTCCTACGCCGATCTGTTTCAGCCAACTGCGAATTGCCTTGGACAGGAACTCACTGCCGTTGTCGCTGCGAAAGTGCTCCGGCACGCCGTGAGTTGGGAACAGCTCCGCCAGTTGGTTGATCACATCCTCGCTGGTGATGTGTCGGTCCACCTTCAAGGCCAGGCACTCCCTGGTATACTCGTCTATAATCGAGAGCCACTTGAGCGTGGTCCCAGTTTCTGTCCGATCAAAAATAAAATCGCAGCACCACACGTGGTTTTTCCTTTCTGCTCGATGGCGATGGCAGGCATTCGCCCCCGTACCCAGCGCACGTTTTTTCCTCTGTTTCCTGGGGACTTTGAGCCCTTCTCGACGCCACAAACGATAAATGCGTTTGGGATTCACCTTCCAGCCGGCCGCCTGCAGCATCCTGCCGATACGTCGATACCCGAAACGGGGATGCTGGCGCACCAGTTTCAGAATCTGCTTCAGCAGAGCGGCTTCATCGTCAGCAGGAACCGCCTGGTAGCGTTGGCTGGAACGAGGCTGACCCAGAACCCGGCAGGCTTTGCGTTCGGAAACGTCGAACGTCTGCTGCAGATGCTGGACGGCCTGGCGTTTGCGAGAAGGGCTTACCAGTTTCCCTCCGCGATTTCCTTGAGCATCGCTTTGTCCAGCTCCGCCTCGGCGAGCAGCTTCTTGAGCCGGGTGTTTTCCTGTTCCAGTTCTCTCAGGCGTTTGGCCTGGTCCATCCGTAGACCACCGTATTCACGACGCCACTTGTAGTACGTCTACTGGTGGATCCTCAGTTTTTTGCACATCAGGGGAATCGTCATCCCCTGGGCGAGATGGACTTCAGCTTCCCGGAGTTTCGAAATGATCTGTTCGGATGAATGATGCTTGGTTGGCATGTTCGCCTCCTCCTCAATTGGTCCAGAATCCTGAATAGTATATCAAGTTCTGGATGCGGTTAAGGGGGGCACGTCATACTGGCTGTCAATTCATTGGAATCAGACATCACTCAGTGTCCTCCTGCGAACTGCCCATCTTCGAGTCGTCCTTGGGAAAAAGCAGCTTCTCCACTTCGTCACTTCTTACTGCCTGTTTGATCTCGGCCATCTTTCGTTGGAGTCTTTCGATGATTAGTGTGTCCGATTCGTCAGTGAAAGCGAACACGCGGACCGGACCGGTTCGTCCGACTCTGTTGAACTGCCCAATGCGCGCGTCCAGTGTTGCTGGATTCATCGGGAGATCGTAGAAGATGACGGCAGAGACTTCTGGAATCGGCAACGACATGGCGGACGTAGTTATCAGGATACCGCCTTTGTGGCTGAAATCGCTGACGGATTGCTCCTGCTCCGCGTACGACATACTCCCAGTGACTACGACTACGTGGGGATGATGCTCGCTTAACGCGCTCTCCAAATACGTTGCTGTATTGACGTAACTGGTAAAAATGCAGACCCTTCGATCTCTGCTGGCTAAGACTCCGAGTGTATTTAGTAGTGAAACCAAAGAATCATACTTGGAGTCCGTGCTGACATCTTCCAACGACTCCAGCAGAACCGTAATACGATCAGCGAACTCCATTAACGCCCGTTCATAAAAACCGGGTTCTGGGTCACATACTTCGTCATCAGACCATAGGTTGGTGTCGTCGTTGTGAAGAAATTCATCCAGCCCATGAGCAATCTGATTCCTCCGATGTCGCATTCGGTTGAGAAGTTGCTCTAGAGCGAACAAACTTGATGAAGCTGTTTTAACGAGTTGAGTCCCAATTAATCGGCCTTGCTGACCATAACCTGCGATTACTTGCAAGGAATCCTGTAACTGGGAAAGCAAAGCCGCCTCGTCAGGTTGCCGCTTGTGGCTGATCCATTCAATGTAAACTTCAGGAAGTATTGGATTGCCATCTTTGTCACGAACCGTATCCCGTGACCAAACCGTAGTTTCAACGTCGTTGAAGAGTGGATTCTCTGTCTCTTTAACCGTTAAGGTCTCGAGCAAGATCTGCATATAGAGCACACGCATCTGAGGACAGTGTTCAACCAGTGCAGTAACGACTTGTTGTCGTTGCGTTTGTGGCGCGAGTTGATGTGCCTCGTCTACAACCAAAAGGTCCCACTGAGTCTGCATTAGGAATTCCGCGATTTCCGGGCGTTTTGCAAAATCGATGGACATAACAACAACACCTATTTGACTCCAAAGTGAGTCCGTCCTGCTTTGAAGTGACTCCAGCTCCCGCAGACGCCGTCGATCCACATATTCGCACGCAACATCCGTGTTAGAGCGGTGGATCATTTCAACCCATTGATGGGCCAAGGCTGTCGGTGCGAGGACAAGAACTCGTTTTGCTTGTTCATGTGCTGCTGTATAGCCGACGATTGAGCTGCCAACAAATCCCTTTCCAAGTCCGGGGAGACTCGTGAGTAAATGCTTTCGTTCAGAGCCCGCTGCGAGAAACTTTGCTGCAAATTCCGATTGGTGCGGAAAATAGCCAAGATTGCCAATGAATGCGTCTAAGTTTTCTGTGCTCATTGCTGCACCTCCTTTTGTCGGGCTTCAGCAGTGCGGGCTTTTCTTAGCATCCATTCACGATTGGCAGCAAGCGTTTCGTATTCCTCAACCGTGATCTTTCGCCGGAAATGGAAAATGACGTTGCGAACGTCACGGAGTTGCTCCAATTTGGCTCGTGTTCGTACACGATTGCCTCCAAAAAACGGCTGGAAATGATCCCATCGTCTTCCGTCTCCGACAATTTGGATGTAGTCGTTGAAAGTCATCGCATGAAGTTCAGTTGGCATTCGCTCTACATCGTATTTGTCTTTCAGGCACTCGTGAGCACAGGCAGAGAGTGTGTCTCCGTCGACGGCCATTTGCATTAGTGCACGAAGTGCTAGTTCAACTTCGCCGATCAGGACAAAGGGGCTGGCCACACGGTAGAGATATCTCAGGATGTCCATTGCCGTGACTATCCCCTGCAATTGATCAGGAGCACCAACGAGAACAGAATCGCTGCGATCAATTACATCGAACCACTCCACAAATTCATCTGTAACATGTGCAAACTTTGGCTTTGAATCCATACACTCTTCGACCGTAAGCTCAAGTGGATCAAGCTTCCGATTCTTTGTAGCCACACGTCCGAGAGAAATAACGGAGCGTGTAAACGTCTGGTACGAAAACAGCCCCAGCACTTCCTGCCCAACGACGACCGGAACTTGCGAGTACCCATGTTGTTCCAGCAAATCTAGTGCATCGGTGATAAGCATTTCAGGTTCAACCGTGACAAGCTTCTGCGAGTCCGGAATCACGCTATTGACGCGATGGAATAGCTCCGTGACCGTTGTTGCCGAGTTCACAGACGTCGGGATTGGTTCTCTTGGATTTTCCATTGGATGTGACTCATTCCTCAATTTCATTTGAGGAGCCTGAAAGGGTTCGGAAAACGATGTCGAGAAGATTACGATAGTAGTTCATGGGCAATACAGTTTTTCGGATCGATTTTTTTGTCCGCTAATCCTTGTCAAACAAATCTGGTTGGGCATCTGGGTTTGCAGCGTGGAGCTGTTTGCCAAATAGGGGACCAACGTCAACGCCGAGTCTTAGGCGTGTTGTACTCTTTTTCTCGAGTTTTTGCGGGGGTGGTGTGGTTGTTGTCACGATATATTGAAACGGGGCTGTTGAATTCTGTTTGCGTAGTTCGTCGGCTATGTCGGAAACGCAGATTAGGAAGCGGCGGTAGATTTGGCCGCCGAGGTCGGCTTCGCGGGGACTGTCGTGCATCAACAGGCCGGGATGTTGGGCCGCGCCAATAGCGCCCATGACCAACACGGTGAGATCGGCGATCAGGATGGACAGTGTCTCAAATGCTTCACCTGAAAGATTCTCGCCTCGAAAAATGCGAAACTCGATGCCGTCTCTGGTGAGGCTGATACGTCCTCGAAATTCTTTGGACAGCGTTGTACGGATCAGAGACTCGAAGACTGCGCGAAGACCATCAGCAAGTTGGTCCTGCTCTTTGATCAAGTCGGTGAGCTTCTGTTTGGCAGCTTGCTCTTCTTTATCGATCTTGTTCTGGCGTTTCACCAGCTTAGCAAGTTCAGAATCGTCTGTGTTCCCGTCACGCAGATTCTCCCACTCAACGATTCTGGCCAGTATTGATTCGAGATCGATTATTTGCCGATCCGTTGCCAGACGCTGGTCGTTCAGCTTTTGCTGTTGCTTCAATAGCTTGTCCAACGCGCCCTGCAGTTTCTCCAGCATCTTGGCCCGTCGTTCAATCTTTGATTTGATCGCGGCAGCAGCTTGCTCACGTCCTGCCGTTGTTGGCAGTGTTGATTTTTGGGTATCTCGTATTTGGTCGCCAAGCTTTGTCAGTTGTTGCAGCGCGTATGAGCAGTCGCCAATTGAAATTTGGCCGTAGCGGCAAATCGACAACCCGGCTTCCTTGATTCCTATTTCGAGTTCCCGCAGTTCCTTGATCGATTCCAGAAGTACACAGGTGCCATCGTCAGAGTTGGCGACTGCAGCTTGTTCCTGTGCCTGTAGTTCGGCTGGCTCCTGTAGAGCGATGCTGGCAAGATTGATTTGTCGACCGAGCGAAATCAGTTCTATGTCTCGATCAGTTTGCTTTGTTTCGAGTCGGTTGATTTGCAACTCAATTAACCTTGGCAGACTAAACAGCTCACCTTCATTGAGCGACGCGGTCATGGCCTCAGAAATATCGAACTCATCTCTCAGTCTACGACGAAGGTTGCGAGCCCAATAATCTGGTTCCTTTTGTCGCTCAGCAATTTTTAATTTTAGGTCTGACTGTTCTGTAGTGATGTCCAGCAGCTTGTGCTGTAACTTGGATTCGGCATCGGGCAGTAATCCCAACACCGAACGCAGTGTCCTGTAAGCGTCGTCCTTCTGGATGTTCGGTGGGCCGGAATCACTGCGCGGCGAACGCCATTGCCAGAGACTTTGATAGCGGGCTTCCTGATCGCGTGTACACATTGCCAGCAGGTGACCCCATTGCAGCGAAGCACCACCGGGCAGCACGGAATCACTACGGATGCCTTTAAGGCATGCAGCCTCCAGTATTTTGCAGTATGTATTGAAGGATGCCTTGGCCGGACGGTCTTGGATTAGTTTCTCAATCGTGGCATTGGCTTGGGCACAGTCGGCGCGTTGTTTGGCAAAGGGACGAAGCACTGCCCATCGCTGACCGTTGATATGCACTTCTACTGCAACGAAGCCGTCGGGAAAGGTGTGGTGGATTTCTTTGACGGCGTGGTTTTGCCCGTAGCTGGATTCCCCGAGGCAATAGCGAATCAATCGGCAGAGTGTCGTTTTGCCAACGCCGTGCCCCGGTTCGAGGGTGTCGGTTTCAGTCTCGTCTTCAATTCCCCATACGATATTGATACCGGTGACGAGCTTGATCGACTCACGAATAAGTGTTGGCGGATCGAGCGATTCGTACAGGTCGATGCGACTGACCCAAACCAAGGGCTCGGTTCGTATCGTTTTCTTGATGCCGTATCCCAGTATTGCCATCGCCTATTACCCCTGCTTTACAATCAGTTCCATTCGCTGTGTCTTGATATCGTTCGCCGCTTTCTGATCGCTTTCACTTGCGGAAGTGTCCGTCGCCAACAATTCGGCGGCTCGTTGCGTTGCCTTGACGACGAGCTTCCTCAACGACTTGGATGTCTTTGGTAGCGTCTTCCGCACTTCGTCAAAACCACCACCAGTTGTAAGTCTGTTGTCGGACAGGTCGAGCGAACGGTTGGCGATCAAACAACTGACCATCAATCGCCATGGCGGTTTGCCGCCCGAGGACGAGGTGAGCTCGTCCGGCAGCGACTTGATGGCGCGAGTCAGCTTGCTGCGATCTTCACTCGGGAGCAGTGTTCGGCAACGCTCTGTTTGCATCACCAAAAGCAGGAAGTCCAGATAGAAGTGAAGCCTCAAGCTGGGTTGGAACGCAACCGCATCCATCAAGTAAGCACAGAGCGACTTATCCAGATCATTCGTTGGGAATGCGGGGTCGATTTCGTTGTACGTCGATTTCTGTTCTGCGACCAACACCGGCTGAGTATCCAGCAGTTCGTTCTCGAACAGTGAAGCTCCAGTTGGCTGCACCTTCGCATTCTTCTTGGGACCTTTCCGCTTCGCCTTCTTTGTTGACTCCTTACCGTGTATGCCAGATGCGACTTCTTCGGCGTGGCGTTTATGGTTACGAAGATATTATTCCAGCGATGACGGTTCATAAGAGTAAGGGGTTGGAATTTCACACAGTTGTCTTTCTTGGATTAGAAGATTCGCAACTTTGGAACTTTGCTAGACAATCAGAGGAAGAGATACGCGGATTTTTTGTTGCGTTTTCACGCGCCATCCACCGTGTAATATTCACATTTTCTGATAAACGAGATGGGAAATACGGTCGACCTGAGCGTCAGAGCCAAAGAAAAATTAAAGACCTTTATTCACTTCTGCAGAAAGCAGGAGTAAAGACGATTAATTGTCGAGACGATAGTGATTGACTTATGATACCCGCCGGAGAACAGAGAATCCTGCGTACCCTGGGTGTGATCGAGTATGTCCAGGAGATTCAGTCTGAACGACGGAGACCTCGTACCAGAAGATCAAAGAAGAAAACACCTCAATGATTAACTTCTGATAGTTCTCTGGCATCCAGAGAGAGCAACCTGGGTGAGGTTCCAACATCTGCCGCGGATAACCTGGATTTAAAAGCAGAGAGGATGAAGAAAATGCGAATTCGGAATTGACATTTCCTGAGGTGATATATCTCGTTCCAGTCGCAGACGCTTGACTTCTTCACGCAGCTGTTTGAGTTCTTCGTTCTCGGTATCACTTTCCGGCTGGGAAAACTTTGCCTTCCAGCGATGAATTAACTTCTCAAATCGACTTGAGAATGACTTTTAACTTCTGTATCTCTTCAGCAGATAACAGAGGCATCATATCGACCATTTCGTTTCTTACATCTTTAACCTTGAGCTTTTCTGAAACCTCCGACGCAGCAGCCTGGGCAGCCTTAGTCGCACCATAGAACTTTTCAGTCGTCGAAAAATCTCGGTGTCGTAAAATGACTTTGAGCGTTTCTGCTGAGATCCCTGCGTTGATCAGACGGTGAGCACAACCCCGTCTCAGATCGTGGGCAGTGGCATATTTTAGACGGCGTCCTGTTTCTTCATCTGGCTGCTGAACGATGATCCGGGCCTGCTCATCAATCTGAGCAATGATTCGGCTGACTCGGTCCGTTGACAGCCGTTTCTCCGTTCTCTGAGCTTGTCTGCTGGACTGCTTCTCAGCCCGTTTTCTGAGTTTCGTAATGGCGTCGGAAGCAATCTCCCCCTGATGCTGATTGAATTCGATTTTGCGTTTGATTTTCGCTTTGCTGAGCCAGTTTCGGATGGTGGTATCAGAAACCCCGCAGGCTCGGCCGATGGCAGTATTGCTGTACTGTTCTGCCAGCCTGGTGAGATCCCGGTTAGTTGGTCTGAACCATTGGCTGTCTGTTTCGATTTGATATTCCATCGGCTGTGGGTTAACCACCCAGCCTCACCGGTCTTTTTCAGGAACCTGGTCAAGCAGTTCTTGTAAACCAGGCAACATCGGGATTTCCTGGTTTTTGCGGTTCTTTTGTGTTGAGGGGATCACGATTGTGGGATGCAAATCCTGACGGTCCGGCCAGACGGGATGTATCTTCCGCACATCATCCCAGGAAAAGTTCATCAGATCACTGATGCGAAAGGCACTCTCCCAGAGTATCTGTAAAACGAATTTCCAGGAATCTGCCGGTTGCTTACCTACGACTTCAGGAGTGGCCTCGAGCGTTTTTTCAAATTCTTCATCGGTCACCGGCCGCCCTTTCATCACATCGTCCACACTCAGTTTAGTGAGAGGAAGGACCTTCCGGATCCAGTCATGACGATAGCAGTACCGCACGAATGCCATGATCGCTTCCATCGTCGAGTTGACTGTCGTCGGAGCCCGATAATCCTGCCGGCTTTCTTCGCCTGCGAGCAGCTGGTCCTGTAAATACTCCAACGCCGTCAGGGTTGTGTATTCTTCGATGTTTCCATTCTCCGGAAGTTCCTGTTCCTTCCGCTGATTTTCCAGGATCCGGCCAGCTATCCCAATCCGAGACATAGAATTATCTAATGATTTATTCCGGAAACGTTTTTTGCAGTGTTCATAATAATGTTCCACACAATCCTGCCAGTTCATATCACTCAGGTATTCAGTCTCTTCCTGAGGCTCCGGGGCAGGGGTGGAACGTGCGACTGGATTTCCAGGGCTTGCGTGATTACACCTTCAGACTCAATGTGGCGACCATTCAATAATCGCTCACGACACTCGCGCAACTGGAATTGGAGTCACGTTTCACGACACTTCCTGTGCCGGTCGATGTGGAAACGTGATAAATATTCTGCATCTTCTTTGTTACTACTAATTTTAGTAAGGTCTATCTAAGATGTAGCAAAATGTAGTTAATTCCACGGGATTTGCCTGAATCGACCCAAATTGCGCTGAATTGTGAAATGCCGTGTTTCATGATAAATACTCTGAATTAGGGGGTGAAAAGCTATTGTCAGCAAAATCTTAATTCTTATCGTCCGCAAGGATATAGATAATATTGGGATCACTGTTTTTTTCCGCGGCTTGAGCTGTATTGGAGAAGCCTGCCGCGACACAGACGGTTACCAGCATCAGGCAGAAGATCGCGCATCGGTAAAATCGGTCTGCAGTCCCTGTGTTGAACTGGCGCTGGGAAAAATAAGTAACAGTCTGCATGGCGGCTCCTCTAAAGGAATGATCCGGGTATTCGGAATGGTTCCTTTCAGTATCAGCTGCGCGAACCACCGGGTCAAGTCAGAGCCCCCCGCCGGAACCGCTGTCTGACTCCAAACTCCAGGTCAAACACATCGGCTTCGTTGCCGATTTGAGCACACTGGTTCATCATGACGATAGCCATACAAGCAGTAAGAGGGGACATGGCAAGACTCTCCGAAGTGAAAACCGCGATAGTCGTTGGACACGTGGAGTGCCATCAGAGGGGAGCTCTTCAGTTATAGGTACCCGACCCCTTTATTGTCCGGCGGTGTTGTATTCATCAAACAGTTCAACGTAACCGCTGTCGTCGTGGTAGAGGGCGCCTGCGACCCGCAGGGTACCTTCCTGGACTCGATTTCTGATCGGTTCGCTGGAGTTCAGGATTAACTCGATTGAATACAGAATATGATGGCGGTTTACTGAGTACGACATGTCCGGTCGCGCGGGGAGTGAATTCGCTTCCGGTGGAAATGATGACGCATCATTGATTGATTCGGTCAGTTGATTGAAGACATCATCCAGATGTGTTGAATCGTCACCCTGATTACCGGAGCCGATGGACCTCTGATCGAGAGAGCTTCGAATGGCGCGGCAGTGAGTGTGTCCCATGACCAGCAGCAGCGATGTGTTGGCAATGATACAACCATACTCCAGGTTCGTTACCACTTCCGGATCAATGACATTACCGGACACCTGCACGCTGCAGGCATTGCCTGGTCGCAGATCAAAGATCGATTCCACATTCATATAGCAGTCGCTGCAGCTTAATATTGTCACGAACGCATTAGAAATATTCAGCGAATCCTGGATATCCTGAATTGATTCGCCCCTGGTCAGTATGCCGGAGCGAAACCTTTTGTTCCCTTCACGCAGGAGAATGATGACATCATCAGGGGTGAGCTGTCCCTGGAGTTCCCCCGCGGTGTAATCAATCGTTTGGATTTCATCGATCAGATCATAACTCTTGCGAAAGCCGCGCAGGCTTAAATGAATGCCTCGTGCGGGAGCCGTGATGTTCTGAAATTCTGACAGCATCGTCAGGACATCCGGGTCAATATAATCCGTTTTTCGCGCATCAATGACGACGTAACCGCCTTGAGGAATCTCCAGCAGAGCCCTTTCGATGGCAGCCCGATTAAAAAAACTGACCTGGCTGGCCAGTTCAATCCGCATGATTTCTCCCCCCACATGCTTCTCCAGAATGCGGTGCAAGGGACTTCTCATATTGCTGTAGAGAATGAAACTGACACTCGTTGCCAGCCCGGTCAGGATGCCTGTCAGGATGTCTGCTACCACGATCGTGACGGCTGTAAACGAATAGGGAATAAACTGATAGCGTCCCGCCTGGTACATCTGTCTGATTAAATTCGGACTGGCGAGCTTACAGCCGGTCACCAGCAGAATCCCTGCGAGGCAGGCTAGAGGTATCAGATTGAGAAACTGAGGGATGAGCAGAAAACATCCCAGCAGGAGAAAACCGTTCATGATGGCAGAAAACTTGGTCTGGCCTCCCGAATTGATGTTGAGCGAACTTCGGACGATCACGGAAGTCACGGGCAGTCCGCCGAGCAGGCCGGCAGTAATATTCCCACAGCCCTGGGCAAACAGTTCCCGGCTGCGGGGGGAATGTCTCTGTCGCGGATCCAACCGGTCGACGGCTTCCAGGTTCAACAGAGTCTCAAGTGAGGCGACGATCGCAATCGTGATCGCCGCCACATACACTTTTGAATCAGCCAATGTTGAAAAATCGGGAAACAGCATGATCTGATCAAGTGCTTCCAGGCTGCTGAAGACTGGCACCTGAACCATTCCAGCACCGCGAATGTGCCAGGCTGGTCCCAGTCTCACAAATATCAGCTGATTGATGGCAACGGCGACGGCAACCACGATCAGAGGGCCGGGAATGGGGAACCCCTTGAGCAACTGAATTCGGTCCCAGATCAAGAGCAGAATGATCGAAAAAATACCGATGGTCATCGCCCCCGCATGCCAGGGGACGACAGCGAGTGAAACGAGGTCATGAAAAATATTCTGGTTCATCAGTTCTGTAAAGGAAATATTTTTTCCCAGTGGAATATCGTATCCAACCAGGTACGGAAACTGTTTCAGTATGAGTAACAGACCGATTCCTGTCAGCATGCCTTTGACGACACCGGAAGGAATGAACATGGAAACAAATCCCGCCCGAAGCAGACCGGCAATGACCTGGATCAGACCGGCGAGTGCGACCGCCATCAAAAATGATTCGAAAGATCCCAGCAGCGCAATCTGGGTTGAGACCACAGCAGTCAATCCGGCAGCAGGACCACTGACGCTTGTCTGTGAGTGACTGAGCGTACCCACGACAATTCCCCCAATGATCCCTGAAATGAGGCCGGAAATCAGAGGGGCATTCGAAGCCAGGGCAATTCCCAGGCAGAGCGGGAGTGCTACCAGGAAAATGACCAGGCTGGCAGTCAGGTCGCGGCGCAGACTGTCGGCCAGGGTTGTTTGTCGAGACATGGCGGGTTATCTCCGGACAATTACCTGTCTTCAGAGTGGATTTTCAGGGTTGAGGTTTCTGGTTTGTGTGTCTGAATCATACAAAGTTTATGACTGCAGCGATATTCTGACAGGCGGGAAAACCAGTGACACAAAGATTCGACATCACCAAAACAGGCCTGGAATGATTTGATCTGATCTTGTCTTGCAGGGGTCACATTTGATAGACCACTTCTTGCAGGAATGCATCTTTGCGTGTGAGATGAGCGCCCCATTCTGGATTTATTGTTTTACAGGCAGATTTTTCTTAATCGTCATTGCAGCAACTGGGATCAGTATTTTGATGAGTTTTGTTCAGTCACTTGAAATAGATCAGATCTTCAATCTGGCCGAAGCGATACTCTGGATTTCCATTTCGTCTGTTTTTCTCTTCCGCCTTCGTCACACTAAGAGAAACAGAGACTTATCGATCACTTGTATCATCGCATTTGCTCTATTCGGAGTCTCCGATTTCATCGAGGTATCCACGCGGGCATGGTACCAGCCTGTTTCACTGTTCATTCTGAAAGCCTGCTGCGTTTCGACACTTGTCACTGTATTCATCATCTACGACAGACGTCGAAAGAATCACCCTGAAGTGAAATAGGGGATAGGTCTTAACGAAATAGAGTCCTGACCCCTTAAATCTTTCCGGGCTAAGGACGCGGACCGAACAGAATGAGCAATGCGCCGCAGAGGCAGATCGTGGCTCCCAGGATATCCCAGCGATCTGGTAGTGTCTTCTCAACGGCCCAAAGCCAGATCAGTGACGACAGGATGTAGATACCTCCATACGCGGCATAAGCCCGACCCGCATGAGACGAATCGATTCTGGTGAGTGCGTACGCAAAAAATGCCAGCGACAACATTCCAGGTATCACCCAGAATGGACTTTTTGATTGGCGAAGCCAGATCCAGAATGCAAAGCAGCCCCCGATTTCAGCGAATGCAGCCAGAAGGTACCAGAGAATCGATTTCATGCTGACGAATATATCCCGGTTGAATTGCGAAAGATAGTGCTCACATCTGCAGACGATCTGCCCGCGTCATGATCGTCACTGACATCCCCTTGGAAATGGACGTCTTTTCGGTTGCAGCGTATGATTGCTGTCAGAAAGTGTAAAAAGGGGGCAGTTATAAGAACCCGATCCCTTATTCTTGGCTTGGTGGTGTGTCACTGTTTGGTGGGTATGTCGATTATGTTAAAAGTACTCGAGCTAGAAAAAGTGAATGGTTTTACTTACAAATGCAGTGTTTATTGGAATGGTCAAAAATATCTGTTTTCGATGATAGTCAAGCAACCGATGCCAATGGTGAGGTCATTGGAGTTTGTTAGCCTTTCTGACGAGATTGAATTTAGTTTAACGAATGCCGATGAATACAGAGCTTTTTTGAAATTGTTTTGGAAATATGTAGATGGTGAAACCATTTATCTACCATGCGAAGTAGAATCAGACTGGTAATTTACTGTTCCGAGAGATTCATACGTCAGTTCAATTTTGCTTCGCGTAGTCGCACGAGCAGGCTGCTGAGGCCTCTGGAACCGAACAGGAGGAATAACCCTACGGCCAGTTTACAGAACAGACCAAAGATCTGTGCCTTGAATTGCACGGGCATCTGCGACAGATGACTCATGTTCTCCCACTGCGTCATCTGGAACACGACATTTCCGATCTCGGGAACCGTCAATGACAGGACCAGAATTCCGACTCCCGAAAAAATCACCGACTGCACCTGCATGGCGGTCATCGAACTCAAGCCGTTATCAATGGTCGTTCCCGGTAACAGGTGGTTGACAATTTTTTCTGCTCCACACCAGAGCAATCCCCCGGCAAACAGATAAAACAGGAATGGCACCAGTTGATAATAGATGATGCTGGTTTCAGGCAGCGTCGGCGTTATCATGTTCGTTTTCCATGAAACAAAAAACAGGGTAAACGAGGAGACAGCGTAGATTGCTTTTACAATATAAAACAGTCCCAGCAGTCGGCAGCCGATAAAGGCAACTTCTTCTTTTTTCATCAGTCCTGTTTCCTTCCTGAAAAGTCCACGTTCTGCA
>TARA_R100001132_G_scaffold27523_1_pt1 | contig 13870 bp, 11 predicted proteins | sample TARA_R100001132 | Tara Oceans TARA_R100001132 (sample SAMEA2621247) | marine metagenome | biome: marine biome (ENVO:00000447); feature: mesopelagic zone (ENVO:00000213); material: "saline water (ENVO:00002010), including plankton (ENVO:xxxxxxxx)" | depth 800 m | reverse complement strand
CGAACCCCAGCTGGGGAACGCTGCTGAACCTGGGACGCCAGAACCTGCAGATGTGGTGGCTGATCTTCTTCCCCGGGATGGCGATCTTCCTGGCAGTCCTGGCCTACAACCTGATTGGGGAAGGCCTGCAGGAAGCATCAGACCCGCGGTTACGCGATGCTTGATACTTTGACTTAGCGGTTTTCTTTCTGCTCTTTGGGAGTCAATGCAATCTCCAGTGCTGCCAGCTTCTGCTGCAACTCTTCTGACTGCTCTGAATTCAAGGGATGATCACCGTACCGGACCTGGTAAAACAAATGTGTGAAGAGATCCGGCGTTTCATCCAGGTGGGCCTCTGTGAGCTCGGTACTCAAATCACTTTTGACATGATTTGAGAATTCTTTCTGGGTTTCAGCGGGAGTTCGCACCAGGCCACGGTTTGCCAGCAAAGCTTGAAATTTTTCATAGAATGCCACATTACCTGCCCGGAGCTGTCGTGCCTGATCTCTCTGTCGCCACAGGATTTTTCTGATCAGCCTGATAGAGACACCCAGCAGCCATTTCAAAGCAAAGAATATCCCTGCAATGATGAAAACGGCAGCGCCCCCCTCCCAACTAAACCAGCGTCGGGGAGAAGAAAGAAAGGCTTTAATTGACTTGACCATGTGTATTACTGTTTCACGAAAGTCATACAAGCGACTTCCTAATTTTTTTCCTGCTCTTAGCATGGGATCGTAGAACGCTGATTTCTGACGTTGAAACGAGACACCGATCACATAATCAGACCAGAATTGAGAAAGTGCATTCGAGATGCCTTTCCAGCTTCCCAGTGGTGCTGCATTTTGGGCAACGCTTTCTGCACGCTGAAGACTGGGTGTGGCATCCAGCGTCTGCCAGCGGTCATCCAGAAAAGCCTCGACCCATGAATGGGCATATCGCTGCTGTACCTCAAACTGATTGGATAAATATCCCTGTTCGCCCCCTTTGAAACCGCTGATCACACGACTGGGAATTCCGATAGCCCGCAACATCAAAGCCAGGGCAGAGGCATAATACTCACAGTGCCCCGATTTGCGATTGAAGAGAAAATCTTCAACCGGGTCAATTTCCGGATCCTGAATTGACATATTCAATGTGTAACTGAAGTCCCCTGAATCACGCAGCCAGGATTCAATAAATCTGGCTTTTTCAAGATTGGTTTTGAGTTCCGGATGATCCGCAATCAGTTTCTGCGTAAAAGCGATCAGCCGTTTCAAATCATCCTCTGGCAGGTCCAGATACAGCGCATTGTTATCCAATTGATCAATTACAATATTTGCAGCAGGGTCTTTCGCGGTAAAGACATTGTACCTGGTTTCTCCATCTTCCTCGGGAGGTTGTGTCTGGCGTATTTCCAGGGTTTCGAGATTTAAACTGTTTTCGGTTTTACTCAACATATCCATGCCGACAAAAGGCTGCATGATAAACAGGACTTCGGTCCCGATGGAATCCAGGACGATTTCCTGCCGATAAAGCTGCTTGATTTCGAGTTCTTTCGAGTTATAGAGTCTCCAGCGCGACCGTCGTCTTACTTTACTCCAGCTTCCATTTTTATAGCTCGACAGCACCGCTCCGCGAAACAGTGGTTCATCCATTCCGAATTGTGCGACGAATTCGGAGACGGGCACAGGCTCATCTGTTTCGTTGTCGAATATGGAGAGTTCCAGAACGCGTTCAGAACTTTCCAGGATTTCCCCCATTTCTCCCAGCTGAACTTTCTCGGCAAATCCGACAAGCGGCTTATTACTCGCAGCCAGTGATTCATTTTCAAACAGTGAACGATTCGCCCATAAGCGTGGGATCAATAGAAAGAAACACATCGAAATCAGCAAGGCGCTGATAAAGTAACCGAAACAGGCACCAAAAAACTCCATAGACAACCATTGCCTGGTCTGCTCCGAATGAACACCACCGCGAACATAACTCTTCTGGTTGAAAGGAGACTCGTGTGGATCTTTTCCGACCGTCAGAGACTTCGGAAATGGAGATGACGAATCATGTTGCTGGAATGAATTACGAGTTCGATAGAGTGAGAAGACAGAAAGTGTCCAGATTGAAAGGAACAGGTAAGTCACCAGCAGGAATCCATAATAACCTGAATCAGTCAGTACAGCTCCGACTGCGATCTGCAGAAAACCGAGTGCGCACAACCACCAGTACTGCGTATCGCTTTTTTTCTGCAGGAGAATAATCCAGGTCAGATAAACCAGAAAATGCGCTCCAGAGAGCAGCCTCCCTTCTATATTGGATGTGGTGAATTCCGCACAGACGATCAGAAAGGCCAGCAGTCCCAATATATTGGCCCAGAGCGGACTGAGGCTGAACTTATCCCAGCGGTCCGTAAAGAACAGCGTGATGAGCCCCAGGGGGATCGTCACCAGCTGGGGAAGGACACCACCTTCAGCCATCATGAACATGACGCTGGATAAAGCCACCAACAGGTAAATGCTAATCTGAAAAGTGAGGGTTAAATTCACCAGTCACACTCTCGTATTCAAAATGGATTTCATCAGGTTGTTTCCAGCACCAGCCAGCGGCTGAGTATTTCCGGATCGGCTTCAATTGTTTTACAGGCACCGGATATTTCTTTTCCTCGAGAACCCAGCAGAGAACTGAAGCTGAATCGATTCGAGGTACTGTTTTCTTCGCGAGTCGTCACGAGAACAGTGCGCGTGCGTGGCGAGGCATTTTCAACGACAATATTTGCAAATTCACCCAGTGCTGAGGTATTTCCCGGATCCAGAGTTGCCAGAAAGTCCAGCAGATACTCCAGCCCCTGTGAACCAATGCCAACTTCCAGGACCTCCAGGGTTCCTGCCTGTGTAACAAGTGTCAGTTTCGTGTCCCGACTGTTCTTGAGATGCTCCCGGCACAGTGTTCCCACAAAAGAAACGGCCCACTCCACACGTTCCCGCTGCTGCTGTTTCGCATTTCCCGGCTGCCATAAATCCAGACCGATCACCAGATCATAGTTTCGATTCTGGTGGTACTCCTGGACCATCAATTCCCCCTGCCGGGCGGAACTGCGCCAGTGGATGGCCCGCTGACTGTCTCCGGTTCGATACTCGCGAATATGATTGAATTCGTCATCAAAGACGCCACGCCGACTGCGATTCTGTTGTGCCAGCTCAGCAAGGGAGAAAAAGTCTTCTGACCAGTTCGAACTCAATCGACCAATCTGAGGATGTACGATAATTTCATTCTGTTCGTTAAAAACAGCCCCGCGTTTGACGAGTCCCAGTGGATAACGAGTTGATACGTGTAGCGGCCCAAATTGATAAATACCGCGATGCATCAGTTTGACATAATAATGAGCTGAGAGCTGCTGCCGGGGGCCGACCCTGCGAAACACGACTGAGGCAGAGAGTTCCTCATGTGGATTTTGAAACGTGTCGTTGACCTCCATCAGGTAGGCTGCAATGACTCGTTTATTGTTTTCCAGCAGAATTTCTGCCGTGAATGTTTCTCCGACCATCACCCGTTGCGGAATAATCCGTTTTAACTGGATATTCTTGAGCATACTGTAAGTGATCCAGCCATTCAAAACAAAAGGACCGGTCATCATGGCGAATACCAGCATCAGCATATTTTCGCGTGACAGGACTGAGCCGATAAACAGCACGGTCATCATCAACAGATACACGACACCATCGCGGGGCAGTGAAACGCGATTCCGGCCCATGCGTTTGATCTGGAAACGTTTCAAGTTCGGAAACACAACCAGTAGTACATTGGACAGGCCCCACAAAAACAATCCTGTACTGGCAAATCTCAGGATCAGCGGGAGATTGTGGTGCATCTCTTTCAATGTCAGCGGGAACTGAAAGGTATATGTGAAAATGAAGATTGCCACCAGCATTAAAATCAGCCAGGGGCGCCATGCGCTTCTCTTGTGCCAGAACTCGATCAGGTTATTTTTCATCAATGGTCGATACTGTAGAATACCCTGGAAGACGGTTCATTTTTGCAAAAAGGAACAACCTCTTGATTCATTTATTCTAGCAGCAACCGGGGAAAGATCTACGCTGAAAACGTGAGAGTTCAAGAAGGTTACCAAACCTGTGATTCCCGTTGAAATCAGCAAGCAATCTCATTTCAGGAGATGCAGACCCGATTCGAGACGGCGCTGATTTATTGTTGCAAATGCGCGTGGCTCTTTTTTTAAAAACTTGATTAGCTGCGAGGACGAGCAATTCAGAAACTGACTGGCGGCTTTCACGTCGAATTGAAAATACGTAACCGTGTCCAGTGCTTCGGCAAGCAGAGCGGGAAACTCATCATGCTCCGAGTTGACCTTCAGAGTGCCATTCATCAACCTTCGCTGCCAAAGTGCTGACGGTGATTCCTGAATCTCAGAATTGCGATATCCCAAAGCCAGATTCACGCGCAGACGAAACAGGGCGATCGACCGGTTTCGTCCTTGCTGGCGTCGTTCTGAAGCTTCTCCTGTAATCTTCGTAGGGAGATGTTTGATGACCACACCGGTTTCGACTTTATTACGATGCTGGCCTCCGGGACCAGACCTGCGGACGTGCTCAATCTGACAATCTTTTAACAATGCATCAAGATTCGCACAGGCGGGATGAACATTTTCAGAAAGGTTACGTTCCGAGTTAATTGCTGCCAGCATAAGTCACACTTACCTGTATAGTATTTAAAGTCACGCACAAACCAGATTCCGACGGTCAATTGATTTGAACTGACTGTATTTAGTTGATAAAAGAGTGCGGGAGTTGTTTCAGCGTGCTTCACACTTCACCGCTTACGGTTTATGATGCACGAATCTCCCGTCGGTATGTTATTATAGGCTGCGCGAGATTGATTTCGCCAGTCTGCATTCCAGTATATAAATTATCTCCCCTCAGACCTGTCTTCTTGAATTAAGGAAAGTCTGTTTTCTGTGCGCTGGTTGAGTAAAACGGTTCCCAATTTCATTACATGGTCTGCCCCATAAATCATCAGGTATTCATATGCAAACGCTTCTGAAACCATCAAAATCGATCCTTAAACTACTGGGAATCGTATTCCTGGTCAGTGGACTGGCTACGGGTTGTGGCAAAGCCCATGATCCGAACAGTAAAGAAGCCACTGAATATGTACTCAAACTCGGAGGCACGGTAATACCGGTTCACAGTGAACTTCCGATTGATACTCCGGCTAAAATTCCCGAAGGCAAATTTGCTGTCCGAAAAATTGATCTGACCAATGCCAAGTTTAAAAATATTGATCTGGTAAAGCTTTCCAATTTGCCCTATCTGGAATCGTTGAATCTGCATCGCACGAATCTGACTGATAAAGGACTCGCATCCATTACGGATCTGCCAAAACTGCAATCACTGGAGCTCGCCTATACACGCGTCAGTGATGAGGAAATCAGTAAACTGACACGGTTCCCGCGATTGCGCAAAATCTTTCTGTATGGCACCGCAGCAAAGCCGCAAACGCTCGAAGACCTCAAGTCAAATCTCAAGGGCTGCACCATCTACAAGTGACAGTCAAGCCGGCAGCTTTAATCTTTTGAGGTTGACGTAAGCGGTTTTTGCCAGGGAACACTGCCATACCGCTGAATCTCTGCTCTCAACAATACCGAGAGTTGATTGAATCGGGAGCGATTCTTCTCTGCCAGATTATTGGTTTCCAGAGGATCGGCTTTCAGGTCATACAGTTCCAGCGGTTCGAACGGACTGTTCTGCAGAAGTTTCCATTGACCACTGCGGACGGCTTCAATCGTTTTCCCTCCATAACGATTTCCCCCTTCACGACGCCGGAAAAACCAGTGGGCGCGTAATGGTTCCTGCTGTTTTCCCTCGAGCGTTGGCAGAAAACTGACGCCATCTATTTCAGCGGGGACTTTAATAACACTGGCTTCACATACGGTGGGAAAGATATCCATGCTCATCGCCATAAAGTCAGTCTGCGAATGTGGCGTAATGTGATTTTTCCAGACCACGCCGGTGGGTACTTTCAAACCGCCTTCATACATACTCTGTTTGCCAGCACGCAGGGGACCGTTATTCGCGCCGACACTTAACTGTCCGCCGTTATCAGAGCTGAAGACGATCAATGTGTTATTACTTAAACCGGTTTCATCCAGGGTCTGAATGACCTTTCCGATTCCTGCGTCCAGATGTTCAATCAATGCCACCAGTTTTGCCCGGCTCGGATCGATCTCTGCTTCGCGTTGTTTGACTTTCTCCTGCCAATCCTGCGGCGGCTGAATGGGAGTATGCGGAGCGTTATACGCGAGATACAGCAGGAACGGGCTTTCCGATTTCGCCTGCTGCTTTAAATACTCACAGGTCCAGTCCGTAAACAGATCAGTCGCGTGTCCTTTGGGGTCAATCGTTTCCTGATTCCATCGCATATAGTTCACATTGTGGCGACGGTGCAGATAGTAGTCGTCCATCATATCTCCCAGAAAACCGCGAAAGAGATCAAAGCCCCGTTCGTTGGGTGTATTGGGTGATTCCAGCCCCAGATGCCATTTACCGATAATGGCGGTCTGGTAGCCGGCAGATCCGAACAGATCAGCCAGTGTCACAGCAGAAGGTTTCAGGTAACCCCAACTGTTTTCGGGATGAGTACGAATCACGCCGGGTACTCCTACCAGATCCTGATAATGACCTGTCAATAATGCGGCCCGGGTAGGAGAGCAGACAGGACAGTTCGCGTAAAAATTACGAAACTTCATGCCCCGGTTTAATAATGCATCAATGTGCGGTGATTTTAAATCGGTGGCGCCGTAGCTGCTTAAATCACCATAGCCCAGGTCATCAACCAGAATCACCAGCACATTGGGACGAGACTCTGGCGTCGAAGCGGCCCATGTAAGGGAATGGGAAAACAGCAAGAACAGTACAAAGAATATTGTGCTTAACCGGTTTGGTCTTTTCATATTCACTGCTACTTTCTGATTGAGGGGAACCTGCGATTGAATCATTAAGTAATCGGATCTTAGACAACGAAGCCATTCCATAGTTTTTCAAATTCGGATTCGAAACGCACCAGCAGTTGCGGATCATTTGTGATCACCAGATTCTCAGAATTGTTGAGGGAAGCACTGCGAGTCCAGTTATAACTGCCCGTTAATACAAATTCGGAATCAAACAGAGCAAATTTATGATGCATGTGATATTCCGTCCGGTCAGTTCTGACAGGGATGCCTGAACTTTCCAGTCGTTCAATGTCAGATCCCAGATCGAAGGATTTTTCATTATCCGTAATAATTCTGATTTGAACCTGTCGCGCGTGCGCACCCAGAATTGCTTCAGTGACGCGATCATCGGTAATGGTAAAAACGCAAATGTCGATCTTCTTGCGAGCAGAAGTCATCAGTCGGCAGATGCGATGAGAACAGTCATCATGCGGACTGAACAAGGCTTCCGAACTGAGAGCCGCTTCTTTTGTATTGGTATTCGCCAGAATTTTCATCAGATCTTCCAGCCACGATAATGCCTGTGCACCGGAGTCGCCAGCCGGTTTGTGTTCACGAAATATCTGAAACGCTTCATTACGAATCAATGACAGATTATGATCTGTGAGGCTGACATGTGAAAATATCTGATTCAATGCAGAACGCTCACTGCGAGTCATCTGAAAATCTTCAAATGTCTGCAGTAACATATTCCGAATTTGTGAGCGATCCATATCAGGGAAATGCCTATAATGGTTGTGAAGAATTAAAGAAAAAGCGGCTTGAGATTTCGGATGCATACTGCTTCAATTTATACTAGTGGAGTGTCATTTTCAAATTATGGGTTGATCGATATCACAAGATTGCGACAACGGAGCACGTAAACAACACCTCCGACCCTCAATTTCTGGCTTGACAAAGCACTAGCGTTATAACTCTCTATGGAAAAGAGACTCAAATGAAACTGTTGATTTCAGGCAGCTCCGGTCTTGTTGGTTCCCGCTTCTGCCAGAAGCTGGATGAAGATCCTGCCTGCGAAACCGTACGCCTGGTTCGAAAGCAATCTTCAGAAAAGCAGGGCACCACGGTCTTGTGGCAGCCCACAAGTGACAGCATGGATTTAAGTCACTTTACCGGAGTCGATGCGGTCATTCACCTGGGCGGCGTGAATATTGCGGACAAACGCTGGTCACCGGAAATCAAAAAGAAAATCTATAACAGCCGTGTTCAGTCCACACGTCTGCTGGCGAATTCGATGGCCCAGCTGGAGCAGCCTCCCTCGACTTTTATCTGTGCCTCGGCGATCGGCTACTATGGTGATCGCCGAGATGAACGCCTCGGGGAGAACAGTTCGCGGGGAATTGGGTTCCTGGCTGATGTCTGTGAGGGATGGGAATCAGCAACTCAACCTGCCAGAGATGCCGGGATTCGTGTCGTCAACACTCGGTTTGGAATGATTCTCGATAAACAGGGAGGGGCATTAGCACAAATGCTGACACCTTTTCGGTTCGGAGTTGGAGGAAAACTGGGAAGTGGCTCACAGTACTGGAGCTGGATCGCCTTACCGGATGTCGTCAATGCGATTCTGTTCTGCCTGCAGCATTCTGAAATTCAGGGGCCTGTCAATTTTGTGGCGCCCGATGAAGTCACGAATCTGGAATTTACCAAAACACTGGGAAAAGTTCTCTCACGGCCAACATGTCTGCCGGTTCCTGCCTGGGCCGTTAAAACCATCTTTGGTGAGATGGGGCAGGAGTTGATGCTGAGTAGTGCACGCGTGACACCAGAGAAACTGCAGTCAGCCGGTTATAAGTTCACGTATCCGAAACTCGAAGACGCATTCCGCGGGCTGCTGTAATCGGTGAGGCTACTGCAGAATCGGCAGCGAAGAACCGGCGTTGTGCTGAAATTCTTTCGTGACAATTCCCCCGATCAGGGTCGTAGGAGTCACATCGAAGATTTCCACAGTCGCCAGTGAGCCAGCCAGACGTGGGTTACCGTCAAAGACCACAATCCGATCACAGTTCGACCGACCGACCAGCTGTTCTGCCAGAGATGCTTCGATGGCTTTCTGAGCTGACTTACTGGGGCCTTCCACCAGGACTTCTACCTGCTTACCAATAAATCCGGCATTGTCTTCTTCACTGATCTGATTCTGTACATCCAGCATTTCGTTATTACGGCGTTTTTTGACTTCGTCTGGAATTTCGTCTTTGAACCGTTCTGCCGCTTTGGTGCCCGGTCGCTCGCTGTATTTAAAAATGAAACTGTTTTTGAAACGAAACTCGCGAATCGACTCCAGGCTGAGTTGATGGGATTCTTCAGTTTCGCCGGGATGACCGACGATAAAATCGCTGGACACAGAACAACCGGGGAGTATCTCGTTCACACGCTGCATCATCTCCCGGTAATCTTCTACCGTATAACCACGCTTCATGACTTTCAGAACATCATTACATCCGTGCTGGAGTGGAACGTGCAGATAGCGGGTTGCTTTAGGCAGGTCTCGAATGGCCTCCAGCAAATCGGTGGTCATGTCTTTGGGATAACTGGTGACAAACTTGATCCGGTTGATCCCTTCGACCTCGTTAATCAGATACAGCAGATCGGAGAGCCGGTAGAGTTTACCATCCTGTGTATGTTTATAACTGTTGACAGTCTGACCGAGCAGCGTGACTTCCTTGACTCCCTGGTCGGCGAGGACTTTGACCTCAGAGAGAATCTCTCGGGGGGAGCGGCTCTGCTCGGGACCGCGGGTCGAAGGAACCACACAGTACGAGCAGAATTTGTCACACCCGATCATGATCCGCACGAATGCCTGGTAAGGCGACGGACGCATCTCCGGATCACGCAGTGGATCATAACTCTGAAAACTGTTGGTGATTTCCGCAAGCTTGCCATCTTTGCGTCCCAGTCCCACTGCCAGTTCGCGGCTGCGTACATTCTGACTGTGATTGACGCGTGCCTTATCGATCAGACTGGCAACCTGCGCCAGTTGTCCGGTTCCTACAACGAAATCGACCTGCGGCGCTTTTTGAAAAATCAGATTCTGATCTTTCTGTGCCATACAGCCCATGACCCCGATCACTTTTTTGGGGTTTTTTCGGGCACCATAGCGCAGCCGGCCTAAGGAACTGTAAATCTTGTGTTCTGCATGTTCCCGGACGCTACAGGTGTTGAACAGAATGGTTTCTGCTTCTTTGACGTCCCGGGTCAGTTCATAGCCGCGTTTCCGCAAATCGGCTACCACCAGTTCACTGTCCAGCATATTCATCTGGCAGCCAACGGTTTCGATATAGAGCTTATGGTTGTGATCCGTCACGACATCAGCCTGACTTTCGGCAGGCAGGAATTCGGACTCAGATTCACTCGTTTGATCAACTTGAGACATGGACTGCTTTTACTACTGGTTAATATTTGGGGTCGACATTCGTGCCGTAAAACGAAATTACTGGCGTTTGCTGAAACAGCGACACCAGTAGTCAAGCTGCGGAAGCTTTTCGCTCTGCAGGGTTCCGCTCCATCTGCTGCTCGGCGGAATCAGTCTCGGTCGCCCGATTTCCCGGTTGAGATATCTCCTGGGTATATTCGATCGCCAGTTGCCGGACAACGACTTTCTTGTGATGCGTCATCAGGGAAGCCAGCGACTTCAAAGCCAAGAGTGAAGCGACGACATACAAAACCAGATTCCAGACATCCATGTCAATCCTCCTTGAGATCCATGGTGGCGTTCAGTGCGAATTCCGTGAGATTCTACTTCATAACTCCCTTAAACTCCTCGCTCAGTTACTGATACGAGGATGATTCAGCTATTTTTGGCGACACAAGTGAATAATTCAATATCATTTACGCCTGATTCATGAAACCTGCGCAAAAGAATCATAAAATCTAAGTATTCAGAGCCTGTTTTGGGGCATATCATCGCAATTGAGGCTGAAAACTCTCATTGTCAGCCTCAATTGACTCATTGTCAGTCGCGAATTCGCTCAATATAAGAACCAGTCGCTGTATCCACTTTGATTTTCTCACCCACGTTGATGAAGGCAGGGACATGGACGGTGGCACCGGTTTCAATGGTAGCCGGTTTGGTCACATTCGTGGCTGTATTACCTTTCGCAGCGGGTTCGGTATAAGTGACTTCCACCACGACCTGCTGGGGAGGATCCATGCCGATCAGCTGATCATTCCAGAACAGCAGGTTGCAGATGGCGCCATCCAGCAGATAATCTGCCGCATCTCCACATACCGATTCGTCAATGGTGTACTGTTCGTAGGTTTCGTTATCCATAAAGTGCAGACCGGTGGCATCTTTATACATGTACTGCCCGTCACCTTTACGGATATCGGCCTGTTCCAGACTTTCACCACCACTTTTATAGGTGCGATCCAGGATGGTGCCTTTCAGCAGATTCCGCAATTTTGTGCGGTACAGGGCCTGGCCTTTGCCCGGTTTGACAAAGTTAACTTCAATCATTTCGTAAGGATCACCATCGACGATCACTTTGACACCCTTGCGAAAATCGCCTGTACTGATTTGTGGCATCGCTTAATTTCTCTGACAATAAAAGTGTTGGGAAAAGGTCATTTGAGTTTTGTTTCCAAGGGCGAGAGAATAACATATCTTTGATCGGTTGCAAACGGAGAGCAGTCGAAATGTCAGTCAATTTTCACTGCCAGAATTTGTAGAATCGACTCCGGGCGAACTGCTGATCTGCTTCGGAAACCTGAGACCACCTACTGGATTTCTAACTCTATCATGCCAACATTGCTTTCTGAAACGACCTGGCAAAAATCCCTTGCCCAGGCGATCCGTGATCCGCAGGAACTGATTTCCAGACTGAATCTACCTGAAGAGCTGCTGGAACCTGCCCGGAAAAGTGCCCATTTGTTCCCCGTTATGGTTCCCATCAGTTATCTGAACCGGATTGAGCCCGCCAATCTGAACGACCCCCTCCTGAAACAGATCCTGCCAATTGATCTTGAAAACGCGTTTGTTCCTGGTTTTGAGGCAGATGCCGTCGGCGATTTAAACGTGCGGGCGACCCCGGGCATGCTGCAGAAATACCATGGTCGGGCATTATTAATGGTCAGCGGTGCCTGCGCAATCCACTGTCGCTATTGTTTCCGCAGACATTATCCCTACGGTGATGAACCCCGCACACTTCAGGAATGGGAACCGGTCTGGCAGACCCTGCAGGCAGATTCGACGATTCAGGAAATTATTTTGAGCGGCGGAGATCCACTTCTGCTCACAGATCTTCGCTTCCATGATCTCTGTGAACGGATCGCTGCGATACCGCATGTAAAGCGACTCCGAATTCATAGCCGTCTGCCTGTGGTACTGCCTGATCGAATCCATGCTGGCCTGCTGGAAATGTTACAACGACTGTCAGAGCAGGGCACAATGCCCTGGATGGTCATTCATGTAAATCATCCCAATGAGATAGCCGCTGATGTAGAACATGCGATCAGACAGCTGCTGCAGGCTGGCATTCCGGTTCTGAATCAGTCCGTATTACTCAAAGGGATCAACGATACCACTGAGACGCTGATCGCATTATCGGAAAAACTGGTCAACCTGGGCGTTTTACCCTATTACCTCCATCAGCTGGATCGCGTTACTGGCACAGCACACTTTGAAGTCCCGGAAGCGCAGGGACGAAAACTGATTGAGGAACTCCGCACCCGACTCCCAGGCTATGCTGTGCCGCAGTATGTCCGGGAGATTCCCGGTGAACCCCACAAAACTTCACTGCTGGGTTAATCGGCTTCATTACTCTCAGAAAGCTCCTGAAACAACGCCTTAAACCGCTCACCGCGTTCGACAAAGCTGGAAAACCAGTCATAGCTGGCACAACCTGGTGAGAGCAAGATCACATCTCCCGGTGCCGATTGCTGAAACGCCCAGTTAAACGCATCTTCAAAGGATGCCTGAGGCTGCGAAATCAATGCGTGATCCTGCTTGAGAACGGAATCCTGGTGTGCCTGCATCAGATCATACATGAGCTTGCCGGTCTGCCCCATCAGCGCTGTGGCTTTAGTCTGGCACCGAAGTTGACTTATAAATCCCGAGAGATCGACCTGTTTATTGGAACCGCCCGCCAGCAGAATGACGGCACTCTGCGGAAAGGCTTCCAGCGCACAGATGGCTGATTCCGGGGTTGTCGCCAGCGAATCATTGTAGAACCATCGGTGCTGATATTCCCCCACATATTCCAGCCGATGGGGAAGTCCGTTGAAAGATTCGATCCCCTGAGTCAGATCCTGAGCCGCAATTCCCGCCGCCAGACATGCTGTCATCGCTGCAGCGGCATTGTACCGATTATGTATGCCGGGCACTTTCAGCCTGGGGAAGGGGACGGTTCTCTGATCTTTGATCTGAAAACACTCCTCATCAAAAAACAGATCCGGTAACCGGTCGGCCTGGGTCCCGAAATACAGAACTCTGCCGGGTGTGCTCCAGAATTGTAATTCCGGATCATCCTGATTGAGTACCGCCACATCCGTTTCGGTCTGCCAGCGCATGATTGCCTGCTTGGCTTGACGATAATGCGGAAGCGTCTCATGCCAGTCGAGATGATTGGGGCTGAAATTTGTGACAACGGCAATCTGTGGACTGGCCTGGATGCGATTAAGTGCTTCCAGCTGAAAACTGCTTAACTCGAGTACGACCCAGTCTTCGGATTGAATTTTTTCCAGTTCGGGCAACAGGCTGATGCCAATATTCCCTCCCAGCCAGCAACGTCGACCAGCGGCTTTCAGGATGCTGTGAATCATGGCGGTCGTCGTCGATTTTCCATTGCTGCCTGTGACCCCGATGACTCGTCCCGGATTGAGTTGCCAGAACAGTTCTATCTCACTGGTCACAGGAATCTGCTGTTGTGCAGCGTACTGTAACAGGGCATGTTCGGGGGGGATCGCCGGGTTGACGACCAGTAA